>Ga0210049_1004258_pt1 | contig 12578 bp, 10 predicted proteins | sample CryGeyCG2014_300_2_FD_183964 | JGI IMG/M metagenome (GOLD analysis project Ga0210049, IMG submission 183964) | Groundwater microbial communities from aquifer - Crystal Geyser CG06_land_8/20/14_3.00 (SPAdes) (version 2) | ecosystem: Environmental > Aquatic > Deep subsurface > Groundwater | place...
CCTATGCCACGTCAAAGCTCGCGGCGGAAACCTATTGCAGGATCTTTTACGCGATATACGGGCTCGAGACCGTTGTCCTGCGGTATTTCAACGTTTTCGGGCCCAGGCAGGACCCGCTGTCCCAGTATTCAGCCGCGATACCGAAATTTATCACGCTTATGATGGACGGGAAGCAGCCGACGATATTCGGGGACGGGAAGCAGTCCAGGGATTTTACCTACGTGCATAACGTAGTGCAGGCTAACCTTTCCGCGATGATAGCACCGGGAGCCGCGGGGAAAATATGCAACATAGCCTGCCACAGGACCGTCCGGCTTAACAAGATGATCGAGCTGCTGAACGAGTTCCTGGGAACAGCGATCGCGCCGATACACACCTCGCCCAGGACAGGGGACATCAAGTTCTCCCTGGCTGATATCTCTAACGCGAGGAAATACCTGAATTACAGCCCCATGGTCAGTTTCGAGGAAGGCCTGCGCAGTACTGTTGAATATTTCAAGAAGTTAAAAGTTGCCCCTGCAGTCCCGATATAGAATCGGGGATAAACGCAGGGATCTTCGAAAGGTTAAAAGTTGTCCCAAAGGGATCCCTTCGGGAAACGTTACAAAATAGACCGCTTCCTGAGAAAAAGTGAATAAAATAAAAGTAGTCAGGATAATTGCAAGGCTGAATATCGGCGGGCCGGCGATCCACACGATACTGCTCACCCGTGGGCTGAACCCGGAAAGGTTCTCTTCTGTCCTTGTAAAAGGGACAGAGGACCCGGCTGAGGGTAATATGATGGACCTGGCAGAAGTCAAAGGCGTGAAGCCGGTCCTCATACCCAGCATGCACAGGGAAGTGAACCTTGGGAAGGACTGGGACGCTTTCTGGAAGATCTACGGGTTCATAAAAAGAGAAAAACCGCATATCGTGCACACGCATACCGCGAAGGCAGGCGCGCTGGGAAGGCTCGCGGCAAAGCTTGCAGGGGTCCCCATTATAGTGCACACGTTCCACGGCCATACATTCTACGGGTATTTCTCCGACAGGGAAGCTTCAAAATATCTGATGATCGAAAGATTTTTAAGTTCTTTCACGACAAAGGTGATAACGGTAAGTAACCGCGGCAGGGAAGACCTTATTAAATACCGCATCGCAGAACCCGGCAGGGTAGTCAATATCCCGCTGGGCCTTGAGCTTGAGAAGTTCCTGGAAAGCGAAAAATACAAAGGGGAGTTCCGAAGAAGCCTTGGGATAGGCGCGGGGGAGTTACTTGCCGGAATAGTGGCAAGGCTTGTCCCGATAAAGGGGCATAAGTATTTCCTTGAAGCGGCAAAAAAGACGCTTGAAAAAATGCCGGGCGTCAAATTCGTGATCGTGGGTGACGGGGAGCTGAGGAAGGAGTTGGAAGAATACGCTTCGAAACTCGGTATTTCCGGGAATATAGTATGGGCCGGGTTCAGGAGCGACCTTGAAAGGGTTTACGCGGACATGGACGTTGTAGTGCTTTCATCCCTGAACGAAGGCCTGCCTGTAGCGATAATCGAGTCAATGACCGCGGCAAAGCCGGTTGTGGCAACGGACGTCGGCGGGGTCAGGGAGCTTGTGGCAGACGGGGAAACGGGATTTGTCGTGCCAGCGAAGGACCCTGAAGCTCTGGCTAAAGGCGTCTGCGCGGTTTTATCGGATGCGAATAAAATGAAAGAGATGGGCAGGAAGGCAAGGGAGCGCGCGTACCCGAGATACAGCATCAGGCGGCTTATTTCCGATATTGAGAATCTTTATGAAGAACTTATACGGGAGAAAAGGCTAAAAATATAAGTCAAAAGTCTCCGCCCGTCTTTTCAGCGGGCGAGACCTCGCCCAATCTGACTGATTGGGCGGGAAAATTATAGATTTAACATCGTAATCGTAGTTAAAAATCACCGTAATCAAAAATTAGGAGAATAGATGAACATACTCGTAACAGGCGGGGCTGGGTTCGTGGGTTCGCACCTTGTAGAGAAACTGCTGGAAGACGGGCATAAGGTCACGGTTATAGACGACCTGTCAACCGGGCGCATAGATAACATCAGGCACCTTACCTGCGACAAAAACCTCACGGTCCGCATAGGCACAATACTTAACGAACAGCTTATGTCGAAGCTTGTTTCCAAAGCCGATTTCATTTACCACCTGGCCGCGGCTGTCGGGGTGAAGTATGTCATTGAAAATCCCCTGCGCTCAATCCAGACAAACGTGAAGGGCACGGAGATAGTGCTTGAGCTCGCGGAAAAGCTCTCGCGCGGTAACCGCAGGAAGAAAGTTCTGATCACTTCCACTTCGGAAGTTTACGGAAAGAATGAAAAAATACCCTTCAAAGAAACGGATGACCGTGTCATGGGCCCCACGACTATCAGCCGCTGGAGCTATTCCTGCGCTAAGGCAATGGACGAATTCCTGGCGCTTGCATACTGGCGTGAAAAGAGACTGCCTGTTATCATAGTGCGCCTTTTCAACACGTGCGGGCCCAGGCAGGTAAGCGACTACGGGATGGTTATCCCGAGGTTCATCGAGCAGGCGCTTAGGGATAAGCCGTTAACGGTTTACGGGGACGGCAGGCAGACCCGTTCTTTCCTGTACGTTGACGACGCGGTCAGGGCGATCGTTTCTCTTTCTAAGAACCCGAAGGCTGTGGGCGAAATATTCAACATAGGCAGTTCAGAGCGTATAACGATCGCGGGCCTTGCTTCAAGGATAGTCACAATGACAGGAAGCAGGTCAGCCATAAAGCTGGTCCCGTATGAAAAAGTCTATACGAAAGGATTTGAGGATATGCGCCACAGGTTCCCTAACACAGCTAAAATACACGGGCTGACAGGTTTCAGGATCAGATATACTTTAAAGGACACGCTGGAAAATATGATAGAGGACGCCAGGATAAGGATCTCAAAAGGAGGGGCAAAGGCATGTTGCTAAAAGAAAAGATACTGAGCAAGAAGGCTAAGGTATGCATAATAGGCCTGGGCTATGTCGGCCTGCCGGAAGCTGTCGCGGCGGCGAACGCGGGGTTCCGCGTTTTCGGCTTTGACCTGGACAAGACCAAGGTCAACAATGTCAACAGGGGAAAACTTTATATATCGGATATAGAAGAACAGGATTTTAAAAGAGTTATCAGGTCAGGAGCCCTGAGCGCGACAACAGACCCCCGGATCCTTTCAGAAGCGGATGTGATATGCGTCGCGGTCCCAACTCCTTTCAATGTTTACAAGGAACCGGACCTTTCATACGTGCTTAAAGCCACGGAATTTATAGCGAAGAATTCCCGTAAGGGACAGCTCGTGATCCTTGAGAGCACCACGTATCCCGGCACCACCAGGGAGGTAATGCTTCCGGTGCTCAAGAAAAAGGAAATGAAACCCGGAAGGGATTTCTTTCTCGCGTTTTCCCCGGAAAGGATAGATCCGGGTAACAGCGATTTCCACACCACAAACACGCCCAAGGTAGCGGGAGGCATAACTCCCAGGTGCACCGAAATGGTGAAGCTATTCTATTCCCAGTTCATAATAAAGGTCATACCTGTTTCAAGCCCGGAGGTTGCGGAGCTGACAAAACTGCTGGAGAACATATTCAGGAACGTGAACATCGCCCTGGTCAACGAGCTTATGCTGCTGTGCGACCGCATGAAAATAAATATCTGGGAAGTGGTTGAGGCAGCAAAGACAAAGCCTTTCGGTTTTATGTCGTTCATGCCGGGGCCGGGAGTGGGCGGCCACTGCATACCGGTTGACCCGGTATACCTTTCCTGGAAGGCCAAGGAATTTGATTTCCACACAAGGTTCATAGAACTCGCGGCAGAGGTCAACTCGAACATGCCTTATTACGTTGTGTCCAAAGTGAACGCGTTATTGAGGAAAAAATCACCAGAGGACAGCACTGTCCTGGTCCTGGGAGTCGCGTTCAAGAAAGGAATATCGGACATGAGGAATTCGCCCTCTTTGAAAATAATGGACCTTATGCAGAAAGAAGGTTTTGATGTCCTTTACAACGATCCCTACGTTCCCAGCACGAGCCTGCGCGAGCACGGGGGAGGGAAGATCTATAGGTCTTCGAAGCTCACATCGAAGCTTTTAAGGTCGGCTGACTGCGTTGTTGTGGTGACAGACCATCCGGACTATGATTACGAATGGATAGCCAGGCACGCGAAATGCATACTTGACACAAGGAACGCCCTGAAAGGCGTGAAAGGCTGCAGGGACAAGATAGTAAGATTATAATAATAAGTCAAAAGTCAAATTGCAAATTGTAAAATGCAAATTTAACTACGGATGGACATAGATTTTAACATTTTCCAACCAGCATTTAGCTTTCAGCAGATAAAACCCATGGCTGATGGCTCATGGTAACAAATTAAAATTTAATTCTTACTATGAGCTATGAACTATGAGCTATGAGCTGACTCCAGAGGAGTAATAAATGCACAAATACCTGATAGCGCTGGGAGTTTCTTTCCTGGTATCGTATTTCATAACGCCTGTGGTGCGGTGGCTGGGAGTGAAGATGAATGTCATGGACCAGCCCGGGCACAGAAAGATACACAAGGTTCCCAAGCCAAGGTTCGGCGGCGCCGGCTTAGCGGTTGCCATTCTTGTTGCTTTCTACGTATGCCACAGGCTCGGTTTTTTTGCCGCGGCATACAGGAATGAATTCCGCGGCCTGCTCATCGGGGGCTCGATCGTTTTCGCGATAGGGCTGATCGATGATTTTGTAAATTTACGATCCTGGATAAAGCTCGCGGTGCAGATCTTCGCGGCGATAATCCTGGTCAACCACGGCGTAATGATAAGTTTGTTTATACATAACCCTGTGCTTTCAGGCATAGTTACCGTGATATGGATAGTCGCGATCACCAATTCGTTCAACCTGCTGGACAACATGGACGGGCTCTCCGCGGGGGTTGGGGCTGTATCGTGCCTGATGTTCGTGCTGGTGTACCAGAGGCAGGGACTTGAAAGCCTGAATACTTTCCTGTTCATTCTTATGGGCAGCCTTATCGGGTTCCTTCGCTATAATTTCTACCCTTCCAGCGTGATAATGGGGGACAGCGGCGCGCTGCTGCTGGGTTTCCTCATAGGCGGCACATCTTCCATGGGCACATACCTCAGGGGCAGTCTTCTCACGCACCTGCCGGTCATTACGCCGGTCCTGATACTGGGCGTGCCGATCTTCGACACAGTTTCCGTGGTTATCATAAGGTTAAGGCAGCGCGTATCGATCTTCACCGCGGATATGAACCACTTTTCCCACAGGCTGGTAAGGCTGGGCATGAACCAGCCCCAGGCGGTATTATTCATCTACCTTGTTTCATTCTGCGCGGGCATTACCTCAATGCTGCTGCCGCACGTGGGCAGAGAAGACGCGGCCGTGCTTCTGGTACAGGCGCTCTGCGTGTTCGCGATCATCGTATTTCTTATGTTTACGACAGGTGAAGAACTGAAAAGAAGGATAGGGAACAAGGACAAAACGCCCGGGGAGTGATCTTTGCAGATATCCGCACGGAGGATCGAGTGAAAGAAGGTGTTGTAAAGAATATAGCGTGTTTTATTGCGGCGGCTCTTATGTTGTGTTCCGCTGGCCGCGCTTTTCCTAAAGAAATAAACCTGACGATCCTGCATACAAACGATACGCACGGCCGTCTCATGCCTTTCAGCTATGGCGGGGCGAAGATCGCGGGCGGGATCAGCCGCAGGGCAGAGCTTGTCAAGGAAACCCGGATCGAGACCGGGCATTTCGTGATGCTGCTTGACGCGGGCGGCATTTTCCAGGAAAACGCCAAATCTTCGGTACTGAAAGGCAAGGCGGATATAGAACTGATGAACCTTATCGGTTATGACGCAGCAGCGCCGGGCCAGAGCGAATTCGGCCTGGGCCATAAGATACTGGCGCAGAGAGAAAAAGAAGCGCAGTTCCCCTTTGTGTGCGCCAACATTGTTTCCGAAAAGGGCGGAAAGCCCCTGTTCGAGCCTATGGTCATAAGAACTTTCCAGGATGTTAGGATCGGAATAATAGGGATCGCCGGAGCGGACGCGGCAGTGGGATTCTCTCCTGACGGCAGAACAAAGGCGAAATACATGGGCCCAAAAAAAATAATAAAAGACCTTCTTGAAAAAAACAAGGGGAAAACCGACATCGTGGTTGTTATTTCGAACTGCGGTTTTGAATATGACTGCGGCCTTGCCGAGGCATTTGCCGAGGCAGTTCCGGGTATCGACGTTATAATAGGCGGCTATTCGAATACAAAACTGCAGAAACCCGTCAGGGCAGGCAGGACGGTTATAGCCCAGGCGTTTAAGTGGGGTATATACCTTGGAAGGCTCGATCTTTTAATTTCCGAAGACAGCAGCGGTAAATATAAAATAAAGAGTTACAGCGGTAAATTATTGCCTGTTACAGAGGCAGTACCTTCGGTCACAGAGATAGACGATCTGTTGAGAAGGTACGAAACCGAAATCGAAAAGGCCGAAAAGTCTGAAAAAACCCAGAAAAAATCTTAGTTTCGGGAGGCAGGATGAAAATATTTCGATATATTGTGATATTGCTCATAGCGGGAGGTGCTGCATTCGGAACGGGATATTTTATGAATGCCGCAAAGGTGTCAGGGCTTAATTCGGAAATAAACGCCCTGAAACTGGAAGCACAGAAGAAGGAACTGCAGGCCGGCGTGCTGAGGATAAAGTGGCATGCCGAAGCCGCGCTTGTCGCGCTGCTGGAAAAGAATTTCGGCATAGCGGGGGAAGAGATAGCTTTAGTAAAAGAGCTCCTGTCAAAGGAAACCGTGGTTTTTCCGGGAAGAGCCGGGATAATCAACGAAAATATTAAACGCGTAACCGAAGAGATCCAGGCTGATATTGAAGGTCTGGATGTCAGGAAAGCAAAGCAAAAAATAAGGATCCTTGCAGACGAAGCCGACAGGATGCTTCTTTTGCCAGCCGGCCAGCCGGAAGAGAAAAATCCCGGGAGGTAGAAATGCGAGCTTTCGTGATGTGCGCGGGCATAGGAACAAGGCTGCGCCCGCTGACATACAGTGTTCCGAAACCTATGGTCCCCGTGGCAAACAGGCCGGTGCTCGAATACACGCTGGAACTTCTTGCGGATCACGGGATACGCGAAGTCGTGGCAAACCTGCATTACAAGCCCGGGCAGATCTCGGATTATTTCGGCGACGGAAGGCGGTACGGAGTTGACCTTAAGTATTCGGTCGAAAAGAAGCTGATGGGCACGGCGGGCGGCGTTAAGAGGAAGGAGAAAATGTTCAAGGGCGGCACGTTCCTGGTAATGAGCGGGGACGGCCTGACGGATATAAACCTTACCGATCTGCTGAAATTCCACAAAAGAAGCGGCAGCGACGTCACGATGGTCCTGAAAGAGATCGAGGCAAAACTGGAATACGGCCTGGCAGCGACGGACAGGAAGAGCAGGATCACGCGCTTCCTTGAAAAGCCGAAATGGAGCGAGTGTTTTGCCGCAAGTGGACAGCGCGCCGGAGCGAATACAGGTATTTATGTCCTGGAACCCTGGGTGCTAGACCTTATCCCTCCCGGAAAGGAATATGATTTCGCGAAAGACCTTTTTCCGGTGCTGATGAGGAGAAAGAAAAAGATGACGGCTTATTACACGGACAGCTACTGGTGCGATATAGGCAACATACAGCAATATAGAATATCCCACAGAGATATACTGGACGGAAAGGTCAGGATAAAACTGAACGGCGAACGAAGGGGCAAGAACTGGATAGGCAGAGGCTGCGAGATAGACCATTCGGTAAGGCTTGCGGGTCCCCTTGTGGTCGGCGATAACTGCCGCATAAGTTCCGGTGTTGAGATCAGCGGCGCGACAGTTGTGGGTGACCGCTCATTCATCGGTAAAGGTGCAATAGTGAAAAACAGCATAATATGGGAAAACGCTTATATAGGAAAGGGGGTGCGCATAGAGAACTGCATAATCGGCAGGAACGCCAGGGTCACAGAAAGCATTTCTGTTTTCGACGGGATAGTCCAGCTCGACTAAAAACTGATTACAGTGTCGCCCCTGCGGCGACCCGCCGAAGTGGCGGGATTTTAAAAGATGATTACAGTGATTACGAAAGAGATTATAGTGGTTGTTTTGTTACCGCAATCAGTTTTTAAATAATCACCGTAATCGCAGTTAAAAATCACCGTAATCTTCAGTTAAAAGGAGGGAAGAATGATCAAGGGTAATTATTTGTTTGCTTCGGAGTCGGTCACGGAGGGCCACCCGGACAAGGTCTGCGACCAGATATCGGACGCGGTCCTTGACGAAATACTGGGCGGGGAGTTAAAGAGCAGAAGCGGCTGCGTTGAAGCTGCGCGCGTTGCCTGCGAGACCTTTGTGACTGTGGGCATGGTTGTTGTGGGCGGGGAAATTACCACGAACTGCTACTTAGACCTTCACCGCCTTGCAAGGGGCGTGCTCAGGGACATAGGATATGTTGATGCCAAATACGGGTTCGATTATAAGACCTGCGCGGTACTCAACGTCATAGGGCGGCAGTCACCGGATATCGCCCAGGGGGTCAACAAGGGCGGAGCAGGCGACCAGGGCATGATGGTGGGGTTCGCGGTCAACGAGACCCCGGAGCTTATGCCTATGCCGATAATGCTCGCTCACAAGCTCACAAGGCGCCTTACTGAAGTCAGGAAAAAAGGTATTTTAAAATATCTCGGCCCTGACGGCAAATCCCAGGTCACCGTTGAATACAGGAACAGGAAACCGATTGCGGTGAAGTCGGTTGTCATAGCGTCCCAGCATACCGAAGAGGCGCTGGACCCCAGGAACAAGAACCAGATGAGCAGAAAAGCGAGAGAGGAAATAATAGAAAAGGTGGTAAGGCCCATTATTCCCGCGTCTATGCGCAAGGTTGAACCCGAATACCACATCAACCAGACAGGCAAGTTCCTTATAGGCGGCCCGCAGAGCGATACGGGCATGACCGGAAGGAAGATAATAGTGGATACGTACGGCGGGATGTGCGCTCACGGAGGCGGGGCGTTCTCAGGCAAGGACCCGACAAAGGTTGACCGCTCAGGCGCATATATGGCAAGGTACGTTGCGAAGAACGTCGTGAAGGCTGGGCTTGCTGACAGGTGCGAACTGCACATTTCCTACGTTATAGGCAAGGCGGAGCCGCTTTCGATAACAATGAACACATACGGGACCTTCAAGGTGCCAGAGGTAGAGATAAAAAGGCTTATAATGAAGCATTTCGACTTCAGGCCCAGGAGCATGATCAAAAAGCTGGACCTTCTTAAACCGGGTTACGTCAAGACGGCTGCTTACGGGCATTTCGGCAGGGAGGGAGAAGGTTTCGCCTGGGAAAAAACCGACATGGCGCAGACCCTGAGGCGCGAAGCCGGCATTTAATACAGGTAATTAATTATGAATTATGAATGCTGAATTATGAATCAACTGCAAGGGTGTTTATTGTAACTCAGGGCTTTAGCCCTGATTTATAATTTTGCCCTTCGGGCAACATTCTCGTGTGGTTTTGCAGAATGCTTTCGAATTCCATAATTCATAACTCATAATTTGAGTTTAAAGGAGGATGATGAATGAGATACGACGTTAAAGATATGAAACTTGCTCCAAAGGGAAAGCTGAGGATAGAGTGGGCGGGCCAGAGCATGCCTGTGCTTAAGCTTATAAGAAAAAGGTTCTCGAAGCAGAAGCCCCTGAAGGGCATAAGGATCTCCGCCTGCCTGCACGTGACTACCGAAACAGCCAACCTTATGGATGTGCTCAAGTGCGGTGGCGCTGACGTCCGGCTGTGCGCTTCAAACCCGCTTTCAACGCAGGATGATGTTGCGTCTTCCCTTGTCAGGGATTTCGGCATTCCCATTTTCGCGATCAAGGGCGAGGACAACAAGACGTATTACAGCCACATCAGAAGCGCGCTTGACATAAAGCCGCATGTGACCATGGATGACGGAGCTGACCTGGTCAGCATGCTGCATAAAAACGTGTCAACGTGTCAACGTGTCAACGTGTTAGAAGTGATCGGGGGAACCGAGGAAACGACCACAGGCGTGATACGCCTGAGGAGCATGGCGAAACAGGGTGTGCTGAGATACCCCATAATCTCGGTAAACGACGCGCAGACAAAGCACCTTTTTGATAACCGCTACGGGACCGGCCAGAGCACGATAGACGGGGTGCTGCGCGCCACAAACAAGCTGCTTGCAGGATGCAGGTTCGTGGTCTGCGGCTACGGCTGGTGCGGCAGGGGAATAGCGATGAGGGCTCGGGGAATGGGCGCCAATGTCATCGTCTGCGAGGCAAGTCCGGTAAGGGCGCTTGAGGCGATAATGGACGGATACGGGGTTATGTCCACGCTTGAGGCCGCCAGGATCGGAGAGGTTTTCGTCACTGCCACCGGGGACATAAACGTCCTTGACAGAAGGCATTTCCTCAGGATGAAAGACGGGGCGATCGTCGCGAACTCCGGGCATTTCAACGTCGAGTTGTCAATACCCGACCTGAAAAAACTTTCGTCCGGCAAAAGAGTTGTCAGGGATTCCGTGGAGGAATACAGGCTGAAAAACGGGAAAAAGATATTCCTGCTTGGCGAGGGAAGGCTTATAAACCTGGCAGCTGCGGAAGGGCATCCCGCGTCCGTGATGGACATGAGCTTCGCAAACCAGTCGCTTTCAGTGGAATTCATGGTCAGGAAAGGGAAGCAGCTTGATAACAAGGTGTACCCGGTTCCGGAAGCGATAGACCGTGAAATAGCGAGGCTTAAGCTCATATCTATGGGCGTAAAAATAGACACGCTGAGCAAAGAGCAGCACAAATACCTGGAAAGCTGGGAGATGGGCACGTAGCTTTTGGCTCATAGCTCATGGCTGATGGCTCATGGTTGAAAAATAAAAATATTGGAAGTTAAAAGTCAAAGGTAAGGAATTTTGTCCGCCCCTTTGGGGCGAAACCTTGCCCTGCCTTTGCGCAGGGCGGGCGATTTGTCCCCGCAGTCCCGATTGCATATCGGGACTGGACGCTGGGATCCCTTGGGGGCGATTTGACCTTTGAGCTATTAAAGATAAATTTATGGCTTGTGGTTTAACATTGTTTTTTCAAGGGGGCATCATGCCAGCAATAAAAAAAGTCTGTGTTTTACTGATATGTGCCATATGCCATTTGCTATGTGCCTTTTGCGACGCCGCTTTCGAGGACGTGGCTGCCGCAGCAAGAGTGGCAGGCATGGGAAACGCCTTCGTGGGCATGGCTGATGACGTCAGCGCGCTTTTCTATAATCCTGCGGGCATATCGCGCATAAGGTGCGGCGAACTGGGTGCCTGCTATGTCCAGCTCCACCCCGGCCTTACTTATGACAGTTCGCTTTCCGACGGCATAATAATGTACGCGCAACCGCTTAAGGGTGATCTCGGGGCTGTGGGAGCCGGTTACACGGAACGCAGGATCTCAGACCTATACGGCGAGAGGACCGCCATGATCACATACGGCAGGGAGTTTAAAAGAGCCCAGCCTTTTTCCATAGGCGTTTCCATGAAATACCGCTACAAATATTACAAAGCCGAATACGACACCACGGATCCTTCCCAGCTTGACCCTGTTTTCCAGAACGGCATTTCAGCCCAGGGCGTCAGCGTTGACATAGGCGGGCTCTGCCGTTTTACCGACGATATCTCGCTGGGCGTGTTCCTGGGGGATGTAAACCAGCCTGACATAAGTCTCGAAAGGAACGACCCGGTGCCTTTCAACCTGAAATGCGGGGTGTCATTCAGGCTGGGAAGCAACAAGGATTATGTTATGAACGCGGATTGCAGTTACAGGGACGGAGATTTCAAATTCGGCCTGGGTATCGAGAACTGGCTGCAGGTAAGGGCGAACGAAGTGGAGCTTGACGGCATGTGGGCAAGGACTGATACGATAGGATGGAGGGCAGGTTTCGGTTTCGGCACGAATAATTTCAAGGCTGTCAGCGCCGGCGCGAGTTACCGTTTCGGGGGATCTGACCTGCAGGTTGACTACGCGTTTATCTATCCCCTGGGCAGCATTAAAAATACATGGGGCACCCATTGCGTTTCGCTGACCATGCGTTTCAAAAGCGGAGGTTAGGTCCTTGAAGAGGATTGCCGTTTTTCTGGTGGTTTTTTTTCTTTCTTCGTTTCCCGCGGGAGCGGAATACGTCCCCGGGGAAATAATCATTAAATTCAAGCCCGCTATCACGCATTCGATAACTGGCCAGGCTAACGCCGGTAAAATGGCGGATGAAGGCAGGAAGAATCTCGGCAGGGTCTTCCGGCGCGCTGACCTGGACACCCCGGAAATAAAGAGGATCCTGAAAGGCACCGGGGTCCTGCAGCTGAAACTGCACCCGGGCCTAAATGTGGATGAGACCTTAAGGAAGCTCAGGGCCGACCCTGATATTGAATACGCCGAGCCCAACTACAAAGTGAAGGCGTTCGCAACCACTCCGGACGATGCGTATTTCGACCAGCAGTGGGGCCTGAAAGCGATAATGGCTGACAAGGTCTGGGATGTGGAAAGGGGAGACACTGACAACACCGTTGTTGTGGCTG
>Ga0210049_1004265_pt1 | contig 12563 bp, 11 predicted proteins | sample CryGeyCG2014_300_2_FD_183964 | JGI IMG/M metagenome (GOLD analysis project Ga0210049, IMG submission 183964) | Groundwater microbial communities from aquifer - Crystal Geyser CG06_land_8/20/14_3.00 (SPAdes) (version 2) | ecosystem: Environmental > Aquatic > Deep subsurface > Groundwater | place...
CAGTACTTTGTTTAAATAGCATCTTTTTATACACTACTTCGTGCTCAAGTTAAGGTAGTTAGTAATGAGAAAATTTTCCCTAACCTTCTTAATTTGAGAAAGTTAGAATAAATTGCTCTATGGGTTGAAGGAATTTTAACCTGTTTTAAGCATAAATTCAAAACAATCTATGATTTTTACAGAACTTATTAGAAATAAAGAAGTTACAAAGGACTGTCCTTATAAAAAGGCTAAAATTTAACAAAGTTGTGCGTAAGTTGTGGGCTCATTAATGATGAAGATAGGCATATTTTCTATTCCTGATATCACCTTAGGTAAACATAACGTCAAGGACAGCCGTCTTGATGAGGTAGATAAGATAACTAAGGCCAAAAAGAAGACATATATCCAGGTGGAATTGGTGGGCGAAGACGCAGTCTTAGAGGCGGATGCGGTTTTGGTGTTGGGTGACGCGCGCACAGACTTAATTTTAAAAGATTTAGAATTTGTAGAAACGCGTTTAAGCCGTACGGAAGACGAGAAAGAAAAGACGCTGCTGAATAAATTAAAACTTATTTTAGAAAAGGAAGAATTTATCTTTAACGCAGGATTAAATCCTGAGGAAAAACAAGCAATAGCGGGCTTCGGATTATTGACTAATAAACCAATTGTAGCGGCAGAAAGACAGGAACTAGATAGTCTGGATAATTTATTATCGAGAGCGTTAAAGGAGAGCGGTTTTATCAGTTTTTTTACCACCGGAGATAAAGAGACGCGTGCCTGGTTGATTCGACAGGGCGCTACTGCCTGGGAGGCCTCTGGAGTAATACATTCTGATATACAAAAAGGTTTTATTCGCGCGGAGATTATAAGCTTTACTGATTTTATCCAGGCAGGTGGCGAGAGCCAGGCTAAACAACAAGGGAAGATGCGCTTAGAGCAGAAAGATTACGTGATGCAAGACGCGGATTTGGTTAATTTCCGTTTTAACAAATAATTTTATTTTGATTTGGGAGGATAAGTAATATGGTTAAAATTAAACGCGCATTGATTAGCGTTTCAGATAAAACAGAGTTGATAGATTTTGCCAGGGAATTAAACAAATTAGGGGTGGAGATTCTTTCTACGGGCGGCACAGCAAAATTCCTAATGGATAATAATATACCGGTAAAGGAGGTATCCGAATATACAGGCTTTCCTGAGATGCTTGATGGCAGGGTCAAGACTTTACATCCCAAGATACACGCAGGCTTACTCGCCTTAAGAAATAATCCCAAACATATGCAAAGCCTAAAAGAACATAATATCGGCCTGATAGATATGGTGGTAGTAAATCTTTATCCATTTGAGAAAATAACGCGCAAACCTGATGTTACGATAAAAGAGGCGATTGAAAATATCGATATCGGCGGGCCTTCCATGTTACGTTCTGCTGCCAAGAACTATAAGGATGTAGCGGTTATATGCGATCCGCGCCGCTACAAACAGGTTATTGATGAATTGAAGAAGAACGACGGCGGTTTATCTAGTGATTTAATGAGTGAGCTTGCCATAGAGGTTTTCGCCCTTACCAGCAGCTACGACCATACCATACATAATTATTTGAAAAATTATTTTAAGACCCAGCCAGGGGCATCAGTATTCCCGCAAGAATTGAATTTATATTTTGAGAAAATTCAGGATTTAAGATACGGCGAAAATCCTCATCAGAAAGCAGCATTTTATAAAGAGAGAGGCAAGGCCAGAGGCTTAATAAACCTAAAGCAGTTACAAGGCAAAGAACTCTCTTTTAATAATATCTTAGACTTAAATAGTGCTTGGGAATTAGTGCGAGAATTTAGCAAGTCTGCAGCAGTAGTTCTAAAACACAACAACCCCTGTGGCGTGGCAGAAGAGGAAACTTTGGATAAGGCATATTCTTTCGCCTATAAATGCGATCCGCTTTCTGCATTTGGCGGTATAGTGGCATTGAATAGAAAAATTGACCTTAAAACTGCCAAAGTTATTGCGAAAAGCGGTTTTTTGGAGTGTATCATTGCCCCGGGTTTCGATAAAGAGGCACAGGATTTGTTTAAAAATAAAAAGAACCTGCGTTTATTGGAGCTGGATGATATTAAGCCGATAAACCCCGTTAGAAATACCAAAGCTATAATAGGTGAAGACAAGATTTCTAACGGGGTAAATGAGCCTGAACTGAAACGCGTAAGCGGCGGGCTTTTACTTCAGGATAAAGATTTAGAGACATTGGACATAAATAATCTTAAGGCGGTTACCAAAAAGAAGCCGACCAAAAAAGAATTAGAGAGCCTTATTTTCGGTTGGAAAGTGGCCAAACACACCAAATCCAACGCCATTGTTTTAACCTGCGGCACAAAGACCGTGGGCATCGGCGCAGGCCAGATGTCCAGAGTTGATTCAGTAAAGATTGCCAAGATTAAAGCGGGTGCTTTAAGCAAAAATTCTTATTTAGCCTCCGATGCATTTTTTCCAAAAGCCGATGCCGTTATAGAAGCAGCGAAAGCAGGCGTAAAAGCTATAATCCAGCCTGGCGGTTCAATATCCGACGCCGACATAATCAAGACTTGCGATAAATACAAAATCGCCATGGTCTTCACAGGGATCAGGCACTTCAAACATTGAGGTTAAGGATGTTAAGGAAGTTAAGGATGTTAAGAAGGTTAGATTTTAGATTTTAGGTTTTTGTAACCTCCTTAACCTTTTTAACGTATAGGCTGTCACGAAACTCGTGCCAGCCTATGATTACACAGATTTTAGAAGTAGATTACACAGATAATACCGACGATGCTTTTAATCTGTGTAATCGTTTTTTTAATCGGTGTAATCAAGGGCGGCACTTTTGTGACGCCCTATTAAATAATGACCTACCCAGAAACCATTCAATACTTAGAGTCTTTTATTAACTACGAAAATATTCCAGCTTATCCTTATAAGGAATCTATCAAATTAGAACGGGTTAAGAATTTCCTGGTAACAATAAATAATCCCCAGGGTAGTTTAAAGTGCCTGCACATTGCAGGCACAAAAGGCAAAGGCTCAACCTGTGTTTTTATTGCCTATATATTAAGGCAAGCCGGGTACAAAGTTGGGTTATACACTTCTCCGTACCTTTCAGATTTTAGAGAGCGGATAAGAATTCTGGCTCCACGCCGCAGGCTCCACGCCGCAGGCTCCACGCCGCAGGCTCCACGCGATGACTTTGAGGGGATGATTTCCAGAAAAGATTTGGCGTATTTGGTTGAGAGGCTAAGGCCGGCAATAGAAAAATCCAATAAAAATTCAAAATACGGCCCGCTTTCTTTCTTCGAGGTTTATACGTCTTTAGCCTTTGTTTATTTTAAAGAAGAGAAAGTTGATTTTGTAGTTTTGGAAACCGGATTGGGCGGTAGATTAGATGCTACTAATGTAGTTAATCCTTTAGCTGCGGCCATAACTCCCATAAGTTATGAACACACACAGAAACTAGGCTCAACCTTAAGAGAGATTGCTACCGAAAAAGCAGGAATTATTAAAAGTCGTAGGTCAGGTGTCACAGGTCAGGAGTTAATTGTGATTAGTGCGCCGCAAGAGAAAGAGGCGTTGGAGGTCATTAGGCAAAGGTGTAAAGAAGTGGGTGCGAGATTATACGAGGTCAATAAAGACATATTCTGCGACACAAAAAAATCCGGATTTGATGTCAGGGGCGCATTTGATAAATACGCCAATTTAAAGATAAGGCTTCTAGGAAAACATCAGTTGATAAATGCTACGGTAGCTATAGGTGCAGTTGAGGCATTAAGACTGCATAATATAAACCCCGTTAGAAATACTAAAGCTATAACAGGTGAAAACAAGATTTCTAACGGGGTAAATGTGGGCATTGATGCTATAAGAGACGGTCTTTATAGGGCCGTTTGGCCCGGCAGGTGCGAAGTTGTATCTAGTAACCCTTTAATTGTCTTAGACGGTGCACAAAACATTGCCTCAATGAGGGCGTTAAAAGAAACGATTAAAGAAAACTTTTCTGCCGCAGGCGGATCCCGCCAAAGGCGGGAAGGCGGAAAATATAAAAGATTAATACTCGTTTTAGGCATTTCCAGCGATAAGGATATTAAAGGGATATGCAGACAAATCTGTCCTTTGGCTGACCAGGTCATTTTAACTCAGGCAAATAACCCCCGGGCAACCCGGCCTGAAAAGTTAGCGGAATATTTTTCAGGCAAGCAAGTTTATTTAACGGCAAGCGTAAAAGAGGCAAAACGCAAAGCGTTGAGCTTGGCCGGAAAAGATGATTTAATTTTAGCAACCGGTTCTTTATTTGTAGTGGGTGAATTTAGAGACGGTTCTCAAAGAAAACGTTAGCTAAGAGAACCGTCTCTGAAAACGTAGGTGAGTTCAGAAATGTCAAATGAAGGCACAACTTACGGAATGAAATGACGTAAGTTGTATACCTGAATTTGCAGACGGCCTTCGGCCTATCCTTGACATCTACGATGTCAAGGATCGCTTATTAAAAATGTTAAGATATGATATTGATGATACTATTGCGGCAATTGCTACGGGTGTTGGAAAGTCAGGTATTGGTATTGTGCGTCTAAGCGGGAAAAACGCATTAACTGTTGCCGATAAAATTTTTGTTGCCAAGGACGGCAAGAAGCCTTCTACTTTTAAGACTTATACTACGCATTACGGATGGGTTATTAATCAGTTCTCGGGTTCTAAAGTTCTTAAGTTCTCAAATTCAGACTTACGAACTAACGAACTAACGAACCAGCGAATTGAAATTGTCGATGAAGTAATCTTAACTGTAATGCGGGCGCCGAAAAGTTTCACCCGAGAGGATGTTGTGGAGATTAACTGCCACGGCGGAATTGTGGCGTTGCGCCGGGTTTTGGATTTGGTTTTAGAAAATGGCTGCCGTTTAGCTTCGCCCGGAGAATTTACCAAACGCGCATTCTTAAACGGAAGGATTGATTTAGCGCAGGCTGAAGCAGTTTTAGACATCATTCGCGCCAAGACAGATTTCGCTTTAAAGCTCAGCGTTGAACAATTACGCGGCGCTTTATCTCATCAGATAAATAAGATTAGTAAGGTTTTGCTAGATATACTTTCGTTGTTAGAGGCAGATATTGATTTTCCCGAAGAAGAAATTAGCGCCGTTAATTCAGAAGAAATCTCACAAAAATTAGGCGCTATAAATAATGAACTAAAAAATATTCTCGATACTTCAAAGCAAGGTAGAATATTTCGCGAGGGCATAAATGTGGTAATCTGCGGTAAACCCAATGTAGGGAAGTCCTCGCTTTTAAATGCCCTTTTAAAACAAGAACGTTCTATTGTTACACCGCTTCCCGGCACAACGCGGGATACGATTGAAGAAATTATTGATATAAAAGGTATCCCCGTAAGGATTGTGGATACCGCCGGTATTATTGAACCGCGGGATTTAATAGAAAAGAAGGCTGTTCAGCGCTCAAAGAGGCATATTGATTTAGCAGATTTAGTAATTTTATTATTTGATGGTAGCAAAAGGCTTGCCAAAGAGGATGAGGTCCTCATGAGAAAAATAAAAAGAAAAAATACTCTCGCAATTATAAATAAAATAGATTTAAAACAAAAGATTGAGAGGGGAAGGATTCAGAGAAGATTTAGCCAGGCAATTGATATATCTGCAAAGAAACTTAAGAATATAGATTTAGTTGAATCCGCAATTGCAGATTTAGTCTATAATGGTAAAATTAGTTGTCCTGAGTCAATAATGGTCAGTAACTTAAGGCATATTGAGGCCTTAAAGAAAGTAGAGAAATTTATTGCGCAAGCCTTGAATTCATTGGATAATAAATTATCTTTGGAGTTTGTTGCCCAGGATATCAAGGGCGCCCTTACTTATCTAGATAGCATATTAGGTAAAGATTTTTCGCAAGATTTATTAGATAAAATATTTAGCGAGTTTTGTATTGGCAAATAGCCGGAGGTGCGATGGATAAGAAAAAAATAGAAAAGGCAATAAGAGAAATTTTAGAGGCAATCGGTGAAGATCTAAAAAGAAAGGACCTTTTAGATACTCCCCGGCGCGTGGCCGAAATGTACGAGGAGATATTTTCGGGCATGAAGCAAGACCCGGAAAAAGAATTAGAAGTGGTTTTAGACCAGAAGCACGATGAGATTATACTTTTAAAAAACATTTCTTTATACTCTGTCTGTGAACATCATCTCACCCCATTTATGGGCAGAGCTCACATTGCCTATATTCCCAAAGGAGGGCGTGTCACTGGATTAAGCAAATTGGCTCGGGTAGTAGATATTTTATCTCACAGACCTCAGATCCAGGAGAGATTAACCACCCAGATTGCCGAGATTATTATGTCCAAACTTAAACCTCAAGGATGCATGGTAGTTATTGAGGCAGAACACCTGTGTATGTCTTTTCGGGGAGTTAAAAAACCAGGTGTGCTTACAGTAACTTCTGCAGTAAGAGGCATATTTAAAGAAAACGAAAAAACCCGTGCCGAAACCCTATCCCTTATTAAATTATAAATCCCTGCCCTTATAATGATGGATGGAGTAGTTTCTGCGCAGTGCAGTAAACCCCCTTAGAGAACTTTGTTCTCTAACGGGATGAACTTTCTCTAACGGGGTAAATATAGAGAATGGAGTACAGGATGAAAAAGATGATATTTTTAGTTATATTAGCAGTATTTTTATCGGGTTGCGCAACCTATAAATTTCAGCGCGGTAAAGAACCTTATGATAAAGGTTATGTAGTATCACGGGATAATTATGCAATCCCAGAATACACTATCGGCAAAGATAACAGTGTGCCAAATTTAGAATTGGCTCGTGAAAGATTTGAGAAGCGTAAGCAAATAGTTGAGCATTACTATAAGAAGATGGGCTATATTGAGGATAAGTTAAAAATGACTTTCTGGGACCCCCCAATTCTATTCTTAAAATTCATAGGCGGGGGATTTCGTCTTCCATCTATTGCCATTTCAGATTATAAATACGAACACAATCCTCGATATAGAGAGAAGATTATAAAGATGCAACAGGAGAAAGATGCCGCAGAAGAAGCGCGCATTCAAAAGCTAAAGGAGGAGCTAAATTCTTATATACAAAAGGAATTAGCTCAAGAGTTTATTCGTGGATAATTTATTAACCAAGATACAAGATAATTATTTATTTTTTATACTTTTATGGATGGCAGCAATATTGATTTTTGCTTATGCCTGGGTTCCCGGCGGGCTGGATGTAGATTCTTGTAATTATGCGGTGGTGGCAAAGGAAATTCTGCGCACGCATAAATGGTTAGGATTATATGATCCGGTCTATCAGGGGGTCTTTTATTATCATTTTCCATTGTGTATCTGGATTACCGCGTTTTTTTTCAAGTTTTTTGGCATAACGACCTTTTCGGCAAAACTATTTTCTATGATAAGTAGTTTCTTATTAGTAGGGGCTATATTTTATTTAGGTAAATTGCTTAAGAATCATTGGGTAGGTTTTTTCGCTGGGATAAGTTTCCTTTTCACCAATCATATCGTGCGCCTCTCCCGGCAGTGCCGCATGGACCTGCCGGTGAGCTTGTTTATCACTTTAGCCATACTTAGTTTTATCCTCGCCCAGAAGCGTTCCCGGCTATATTATCTTTTCTTCGGTTTATTTACGTGCCTGGCAATATTTAGCAAGGATGTTTTTGGCCTTGCGCCTTTAATAATTGTTTTTATATATTTGATTATGCAACGGCGCTGGAAAGAATTCTTGCGCCCCTTTTTCATATCGGGGATATTAATAGCCGTAGGGCCTGTTTTTGGCTGGATTTGGCTTGACCAGAATACTCTATTTTACGGTTGGTGGCATTGGAACTTTACCCATCTTTTAAAATCACCCGGCTTTAATATCCCTTGGTATTATTATATATGGGTGATAACTACCAAATATTTTTATTTTCTACCTTTTGCCATTTACGGAGGATACTTAGCAATTAAAGAAGCCCGCAATAATAAAAACTATGAATTTTATCTGTTGATTATCTGGGCGCTTATCTTTCCTTTAGCCTTTACCTTTGGCAGGCAGAAATTACATTATTTTATCCTTCCGATGTATCCCGCTGCTTCATTATTGGTGGGCATGACATGCGAGAAACTTTTTAAAGAGTCAATTAAGCTTAAGATAGCCGCAAGTATCAAATATATTTTAATCATATCCGGTATTGTTATGTTGTGTTTTCCTCTGAATATTCGTAGTAAGCGTTTTAGCGAGGCCGTCCATATGGCTCCGGCTATAGACGAGATTCTAAGGCAACTACCTGAATATGAATTTATCGTATATAAACAAGACGTAGCTTCTATTTTATTCTATTCGCAGGAATTATCCCGCGTCAAGTACATCAAAGACAAGGCAGCATTAGAAGGTGAGTTGGCCGCGCCTTCTACTAAACCGCGGCTCTGTTATATAAATGAGCAGGATTTTTCAGGACTTAATGTTTCTCTAAAGCAGGAATGGCGGCCTATTCTAAAATATAAGGATAGGGCAGTCATTATAAACCCGCAAGATTTAGAATTAATAATTGCCTTACCTTAACGCCTCTTATTTTGTCACATCGTAATTTCAATAAATTGAAATTACGATTCCGCCTCTCTGCCTTTGGCGGGAAGGCGGCCCGCCACCGCCGAATGGCGGGGTGCCGCCAACCGCGACAAAGGCAGATAAGTGCAGGAGCGTAAGGGAGTGCCTATCCGGCTTACTTAAGGGAGATTTCAGTGAAGAGAAATTTATTGACCAATATTTTGCTTTCGGTAGTTTCTGTTTTAATTATATTGTTTTCTGCCGAAATTATCATGCGTTTTGCCTGGGAAATGAGTGGGTGGGTAAAACGGCCAATCTATAGAAGAAGCCCTAATCCGTATCTACGCTATGAGCTTGTCCCGGGGGCTAAGGCCGGAAACATATCGGTAAACCTTGATGGGTTCCGCGGCCCGGAATATTCTATAATTAAACCGGCTAACACATTTCGCATAATTATGCTTGGCGATTCTGAGACTCTTTCATTGACGCTTGCGCAAAGCGATACCTTAGCCGCACAGTTAGAGAATTTATTGAATCAGAAGCCTAGCCTATTGCGTTATGAGGTCCTTAACTTTGGAGTTGAGGGGTATAATACTTTTCAGGAGCTAGAGCAACTTAAGACCAAGGGCTTAAAATACAATCCTGATTTAATCATCTTAAATTATGTCTTAAATGACCCTGTACCAGGCGAATATTATTTTAACAAAACCTTCTTTATGCGCCACAGCGCACTGGTGCGTTATTTTACTTACTGCATAAAAAAGGCTCTTATCAGAAGGGAAAGAAAAAAACTTAATATTAAAACAGAAATTGATGAATATTACTATTATCATCAACCCAAATATTTTCTTCCCCTCAAAAAGGCAATACTAGAGATGGCTGACATTGCCGGAGAGCAAGGCAACAAGCTTGTCGTAGTGATTTTTCCTTGTTCTAGTATTATGGTAAAGGATTTTAAAGAAAAATATCCTTATCGAACCATACATGAACGGATAAAAAGTATAAGCTCCGATAATATAATATTTGTTGACCTCATAGATGAATTTAATCGCTTAAATATGACGCCGCAGGGCGTTTCTATAAATTATGTATACGATGAGAGCCACAAGAATGCTCCTGCGCTTAAAATATCAGCTCAATATATCTGGGGTATCCTCGAAACTTATAGGCTTACTCCCGAATAAAAAGCAGAAACTGTTTCTATAAACAATAGGCTGAATTCTCTTTTCTTTAATCTGCCTCTCTTTCTTAAAAAATGCCTGTTAGATTTCGCCTTCTTTTACGTCAATTATAGTAGAAGTAAAAAGGGGCCTGGCCCCTTTTGATAATCAATAACTAAGAGGTTTGCTATGCTTTCTAAATTATTTTCAGCTTCCACCTTCGGGACAGAAGCCTATTTATTGGAAATAGAGGTGGATGTTTCACAAGGGTTGCCAGCTGTGTCGGTAGTAGGCCTTCCTGACAAGGCAGTCAAGGAAAGCAGGGATAGGGTAAAAAGTGCCATCAGGAATTCTGGCTATGAATATCCAGCAGGAAGAATTACCATAAATCTTGCTCCCGCAGATATTAAAAAAGAAGGTTCTTGTTTTGACCTGCCCATTGCCTTAGGAATCCTTGCCTCAAGTAGCCAGATCCCCTCTGAAATTCTAAAAGATTTCGTATTTTTGGGAGAGTTATCTTTAGATGGAAAAGTAAAGTCAGTAAAAGGTATTTTGCCGATTGCCTTATTCTTAAAGAATTCATCCGTTAAGAAATTAATAGTGCCTAAAGAAAATGCCTCTGAAGCAGCGATAATAAAAGAAATTGATGTTTATCCAATAGAAAACCTTAAAGAAGTTATATATCTTCTTTTCAATTTTCTGGAAAAGAAACCCTTAAGATTAGAGATAAATAATTTAATAGAGAAAAAAGAATATGATGTGGATTTCTCAGAAGTCAAAGGCCAATATCTGGCTAAAAGGGCTTTAGAGGTTGCGGCAAGCGGATTTCATAATATCCTCATGATTGGTCCGCCCGGAGCAGGAAAGACTATGCTTGCAAAAAGGCTTTCTACTGTCTTGCCAGAGATGACTGACGAGGAAATCTTTGAAGTTACCAAGATATACAGTATTGCCGGCCTCTTGAATAAAGAAACGCCTTTAATTACAACCCGGCCATTCAGGGCAGTCCATCATACTACTTCTGATATTGCGCTTGTAGGAGGAGGGCAAAATCCCAAGCCTGGAGAGGTAAGTTTAGCCCATAAGGGAGTCTTATTCTTGGATGAACTGCCTGAGTTTCATCGCGATGCCTTAGAGAGTTTAAGGCAGCCTATTGAGGATGGCAAGGTAACCGTAGCAAGGGCAATGAGGACTTTAACTTTCTTAAGTAATTTTCTTCTGGTGTGTGCGATGAACCCTTGTTATTGCGGCAACTATATGTCGTCGTTTAAGGCTTGCAAATGCAGCACGTCTCAGATTCAAAGATATAGAAGAAAAATCTCAGGCCCTCTGTTAGATAGAATAGACATCCATATAGAAGTGCCCCAATTAAAATATGAACACCTAACTGCCAAGAAAGAGGAAGAGTCTTCTGAGAAAATTCGCGAGAGAGTTGAAAAAGCAAGAAAGATTCAGCTTAGAAGATTTAAAGATATGGGTATTTATTTTAATTCCCAGATGACTAACAAGATGCTCAAAAAATTTTGCGTATTAGATAATGAAGCAGAAAATTTGCTAAAAATGGCAATTCAAGAATTGAATTTTTCTGCAAGGAGTTATGACAGGATTATAAAAGTAGCCAGAACCATTGCTGATTTGGCTGGTTTAGAGGTAATTGGCCCAGAACACATTTCTGAGGCAGTGCAGTATAGAAGTTTGGACAGAGAGTTATTTTGAGAAGAGATAAGAACAAAATGCTAATTTTGCTTGCCCCGTGAGAAATTTTATGGTAAGCTATTTAAGTGTTTCTACGGGGACTTGTTTTTTATGGTAGAGGAAAGTATGCTCCTGCTAAGCAGGAGCATACTTTCCTAATCCTAAAGGATAGGCCTTCCTAAACCTCTTAACCCAGCAAGGGTAGACCCTCCTAATACATTTAAAGGAGGGGTCTAAAGGAAGGGTCTAATTGCCGAAGGCGATTTTCTTGAAGTACATATTATCCAGAAGGGATAGACCTTCCTATACCTTTAAAAGGAAGGGTCTTATATAATGAAAACCTATGAGTGTAAGGCAAGCAAAAAATTATAAGATTATCTTAACTCTCCTTTTAGTAGGCATCACTATATTCAGCGTTTTTAAGTATGTTGCGGCCCTAAAAGAAAAATATGATTTGTTGAAGAATTTAAATCAAGCCAAAGGGCAGGTCGCAGAGCTAGAACAAGCGATAGAGAAAGAAAAAGAATTAGAAAAAGCAGTCACCCAGGAGAATTTAACGCTAAAAGATGAATTAAAAGCTAATACAGAGAAACTCACCCAGCTTGATGCAGACCTTCAGAATGCCCAAAAAACCATTGACCAACTAACTGCACAAATTGCTATTTCCAAAGCCGAGAATACCGCCCTAAGAGAAGAAAAGGATAAGCTGACACAGGATCTAACTCAGATTTCTCAAGAAAGAGATGCCCTCAAGGCGCGATTAAGTTCCATCCCAGAACTAAAAAAGACAATTAAGGAAGTAAAGCTTCAGATACGTAAGGCAAAAGTGATGATAAGAGAAATAGCCAAAAAAAGAAGAGTCATCGCAGGAAATCGCGGTTTTTTAATAAAGAACGGCAAGTCCACCTACCCTACTACTAAGATTAAAATAGAAGTAATGCCTGTCCCTCCCAGCAAATAATGAACCCCGCACCTTCTTTGTATTCATCTCGTAACTTTATAAAGGTGGGGATAGCTCAAATGCGTTTAATTAAAATGCACGACTTTGTTAAAAATGAATTTTTCACAAATTCATAGTCAAAGGATTAAATATTCTTAACATACTTGTGTACAATAAGTTACAATAATAAAATATTAAAAAATAGTCAAAAATTAACATAGTAG
>Ga0210049_1004266_pt1 | contig 12563 bp, 17 predicted proteins | sample CryGeyCG2014_300_2_FD_183964 | JGI IMG/M metagenome (GOLD analysis project Ga0210049, IMG submission 183964) | Groundwater microbial communities from aquifer - Crystal Geyser CG06_land_8/20/14_3.00 (SPAdes) (version 2) | ecosystem: Environmental > Aquatic > Deep subsurface > Groundwater | place...
ATACTTGGAAAGGTAATAGCCCAAACAACACGGGGCATGTTACAAGGGCTCATAATTCTCTCACTGGCAATACTTCTTTTTGGCGTTGTCGTCTACGGAAACATACTTCTTGTAATTTTCCTACTACTCCTAAGTGTGTTTAGTTTTGTAGGGTTAGGCATTTTAATTACATCGTTTACAGAGAATGAAGAAACAGCCACTATGGTAATGATGACTCTTATGTTCCCAATGATGTTCCTAAGCGGAGTATTTTTCCCGATACAACAGATGCCCTGGTATATGCAAAACATCGCATACTGTCTTCCACTGACATATGCAACTACCGCATTAAGAAAAGTGATGGTATTGGGTGCCGGATTATCTGCAATATCAACAGAGTTAATGATACTAATTGGATTTGGTGTTGTGATGTTGTTGATTGCAGTACCGATGTTCAAAAAAGCGATGACTGAGTAAGAAGGGTGTGCATATGCTAAAAAACAGCGCGGATGGTTGGTCCTTTTCTCACGACCCTTCGGTTGCTTCGCTCCTCGTCCCTTACAGGTACGTATAACACAGGCTATACGGCTCAGCCACTTTGTGGCTTCGCCCAAATTTGCTCTCTTCGGTCGGCAAACGTCATATAGCCAGATACCGTTATATGAAATCCCGAACCTCATCTGTAGAAAGCATAAAAAATAGTATAGGATGGTAAGATCATGAAAAGGATAAAATTAGATTCGTCGGGCTTAAAAATAGCTGGATTATGTGACATGATAGCTCCTATCATTTTATTTACGTGTACATTGCTCGCAATTTTTATGCACCTTGGTTCAGCTGGACGGAAAACGATCTGAGTAATCTTGGTGGCGATATTGGCGAAACACCCATATGGGCTGCCCATGGTATTGCATCAATCCTGTTCAACTGTGGTCTTACAATAGTGGGAATTCTCGGCGTCGTTTTTGCATGTGGTCTCAAAAATACTCAAAGGATGCCGTCAGGTCGCTTGGGAGCATTGCTTTTCATTTTAGACATGTGTGCTTTATGTTGTGTAGGTATATTTCCATTGACTACCGGTGTGCCTCATGGGTCGCATCGATGTCTCTCTTCTTATTGGCTCCCTTCTCCCTCTGGCTTTTAGGGGCTGGATTTCTAGATTCGTTTGAAAAAGTTTGGGGAGTATTTTCAATCATAATAGGGGCTATAATCGTTGTGGATCTTTTTGTGTTGCCGGTTTTGTCGGGTTTCAAGGGTTACGCAATCCCCGAAATAATTCTTGCGATTGCACTATCGGTGTATTCCATCACCTTGGGAGTCAAACTGTTTAAGCAACCTCAGCAATAATAGGTTAATAGACTCCCCATGAACTTATATATTCACACACATATTCACACTCCATATAAGAATGGGTGATAGTTATGGATTGGGGAATGAAAAACAGGATATCAAGAATAATAAAAAAAGACGGGCATACTGTCATGCTCGCTGTTGACCATGGCTATTTTATGGGTCCAACAACAGGGCTTGAAAACTTAGGGAAAATGGTGAACCCTCCGCTCAAGTATGCGGATACACTGATGCTGACAAGAGGCGCGCTCAGGAATTATATCCCACCTGAAAACAATATTCCAATAGTTCTCAGGGTTTCAGGGGGAACAAGCATAATAGGAAAGGAATTACTGCATGAGGGCATTACGGTTTCCATGGAGGAAGCAATACGTCTTAATGTTTCAGGTGTTGCGTTCTCAATAATGGTTGGCGCTGATTTTGAAAGGGACACATTATTAGGTTTAACAAATGTTGTGGATGAGGCTGAAAGATACGGGATACCTGTTCTTGCAGTAACAGCTGTTGGAAAGGAAATGAAAAAGGATGCAAAATATTTAGCGCTTGCATCAAGAATGGCTGCTGAGCTTGGAGCAAGAATAGTGAAAACATATTACTGCGAGGATTTTGAGAAGGTTGTTGATACCTGCCCTGTGCCAGTTGTTATTGCAGGCGGAAAGAAAACATCAGAAAAGGATGCACTGAAAATGGCTTATGATGCAATACAGGCTGGCGCATCTGGTGTTGACATGGGAAGAAACATTTTCCAGTCAGACAATCCTGCTGCAATGATAAAAGCAGTCAGGGAGATTGTACATAAAAAGGCAACACCTGATGAGGCATATAGGGTGTTTGAGAAAGGGTAGGCGGTAAAAATGAGTAAGGTTCAGACACACCGCCAAAATAGGAGGACATGCAATATTAATGTTGGATACCGAAGTTATATGCAATTTCGCCAATAATGCTAATGGAGGAATAAGGAATGTCAAAACGATTGGTAGAAATCTTCGAGGATGAAGAGATTGTAGAAAGAATCAAAAGACGTTTACCTTACTTGTTTCAACTTGCGGAATTAGAAAGTTCGAGGGCAGGCAAGACTGGGATGGAAGTCGGCTCAGTTCGAGAAAGAATAATCGTAGCTTTACTTATTTTTAAATTTGGTGAAGCAAATGTAGAAACTGAAATCCCTATCACTGAGCCAGAAGTTGATGCCCGTTTGTTCGGAGTACCAGTATCTATTAAGACGATAACTGGCAAGAGCCTTGGTGGAGTCAAACTTATATGGACTGTTGATGCTCAAAAAGCAAAAGAGTTTCGAGACAATTATTATCCTCATTGTGATATGTTGCTTGTTCAAATCAATTGGGATGACACTGGAGGATTTTATTACATCCCATTGGAAGTCCAGAAAAGGTTATTTGATAAAATAGGTAGACAGAATTATATTAAACTTCCCAAGCCTGGAACAAATCCAAGGGGTGTTGAGATTACTAAAGAAGCATTATCAAATTTGGTTGCCGACAAAGATTCTAAGAGAATTGTTATAAATTGGCAGAGAACAAAAATAGAATTCAATTCTTATAAAAGATGGGTTGACTTATGGAAGGAGGATTAAATATGAAGGCTAATAATAAAAAGAATGGAACCAAAACAAGCACTTTCGGTTCACCAGGAAGAATCAATCATGACTCAACAAAATTCTATTCCAGCAGATTATATGAAGGCTTGCCTAAAGAGTGTGTGTCTGAGTATATAGAGAATCCCATCCCCCCAAAATTTCTTAATAAAATATTTTGCGAATCAAGTGAACAAATGAAAGAATTACCTGATAACAGCGTTCATCTAATGGTAACTTCACCGCCCTACAATGTGGGAAAGGAATATGATAAAGACCTTACCTTGGACGAATACAGAGAATTTTTGAAAAAGGTATGGAGTGAAGTTAAAAGGGTTCTCGTCCCTGGAGGGAGGGCTTGTATCAATATCGCTAATTTGGGAAGAAAACCATACATCCCCCTTCATGCTTTTATTGTGGAAGATATGTTTGAATTAGGCTTTTTAATGAGAGGTGAAATTATCTGGAATAAAGCTTCAAGCTCAAGTCCTTCTACAGCGTGGGGGAGTTGGCTTTCCGCTAAAAATCCAATATTGAGAGACATTCATGAGTATATTTTGATATTTTCCAAAGGCATGTTTTCAAGGGGAAATCTGAAGAGAAAGAGTACAATTCCTAAGGAGGAGTTCCTTGAATTCACAAAAAGCATATGGACATTTGATGCAGAACCAGCAACGAAAGTGGGGCATCCCGCTCCTTTTCCAGTGGATTTGCCATATAGATTAATTCAGCTTTATACCTTTGAGGGAGAAGTTGTTTTGGATCCATTTATAGGAAGTGGACAGGCAGCTATTGCGGCGATAAAAACTCGGCGCCATTATGTTGGATACGACATAAACGAGGAATATGTAAAATTGGCAGAGAAAAGAATTAAGGAATTCTCTTTATCTTTTAATGCTCCTAAGCTGTTTGATTTCGAAGGAAAAAAAGATGATAAAAATGGCGAAACTGCGTATAATACAGCATAAAAGGTTGTGCCTTACGGCACTCACCCAATTTTTGCTTTACAAAAACTTCTTTTATGCTGGAATCGTTAAAGACCATGGCCATAAAAGGGTGGAGTAATAATATGGTAGAAAGGATTTTTATTGAAGAAATAGAAAAACTTTATCTCTCCATCCAAGATGAAACAGCATCAAGGTTAGAAGAATTTAAACGGCTCTGGGAAACAGGGACTGAGAAAGATATTTTTGCTGAGCTTGTTTTTTGTATATTAACCCCACAGTCTAAAGCGAAACTCTGCTGGGCTGCTACCGAAAAACTCCTCAGTAAAAATCTATTGTTGAAAGGGAACAAAAATCAAATTGCTGGGGAATTGGATGGTGTGCGTTTCAAGTATAAAAAAGCAGGATATATTGTTGAGGCAAGAAAACAGTTCTCAACTGATGGTAAAGTATTCATCAAATCCAGGGTCGCTCAGTTTAGGGATGTTTATGATGCAAGGGATTGGCTGGCTCAGAATGTAAAAGGCATAGGATATAAAGAGGCGTCTCATTTCCTGAGAAACATAGGACTGGGAGAAAATCTTGCGATTCTTGACAGGCACATACTGAAAAACTTAAAATCCCTTGAGATAATAAAGGAAATACCAGGGGTTCTATCAAGGAAAAGATATTTTGAAATAGAAAAAAAGATGAAGGAGTTTGCAGAAAAGATTAAAATATCTATGAGTCATCTGGATTTATTATTCTGGTACAAAGAAACAGGGGAGGTATTTAAATGAACCAAAAAGCCCTTAACAAAATCAGTTACGGACTCTACGTTGTTAGTTCAAAAAGGAATGATAAATTCAACGGGCAGATTGCAAACACGGTATTTCAAGTCACATCAGAGCCACCGGCAATAGCGGTGAGCATAAACAAACAGAATTTAACCCATGGATATATTCAGGGAAGCAAAGTTTTCACTACTTCAATCCTATCAAAGGAAACACCTATGGAATTCATAGGGCGTTTTGGATTTAAATCCGGCAGGGAGCTGGATAAATTCAAGGATATGAATTATAAGGTTGGTGTGACAGGCGCTCCCGTGGTTCTGGAAAATACCATAGGCTACTTGGAGGCTGAAGTCATTGATAGTTTAGATGCTGGAACGCACACTGTTTTCATCGGTAGGATGGTTGACGCTGAAATCATTAAGGATGGTGAGCCGATGACTTATGCCCATTATCATGAAATAAAAAAGGGTACTGCTCCAAAAACAGCACCAACCTACATTAAGGAAGAAAATCAAAAGAAGGTTAGTAAAATGGGAAAGTATAGATGCACAATTTGTGAATATGTGTATGATCCAGAAAAAGGGGATCCTGATTCCGGGATTAAACCCGGAACATTGTTTGAGGAATTACCGGATGGTTGGGTCTGCCCTGTATGCGGGGTTGGTAAAGACAAGTTTGAAAAAGAGGAATAAAGTACGAAAAATATAATATCTGAGAAGAAGATAAAGGAAAATGGGTGAATTAAAATGAGTAAATACGATTTAACTGATAAAGTTGCTATAGTAACTGGTGCAAGGCGTGGAATTGGAAAGGCAATTGCTTTGAAATTGGCAGAGGGGGGGCAAAAGTGGTCGTTGTGGATCTTGACAAAGAAGATTGTGAAAACATAGTAAAAGAAATTGAGGAATTCGGCGGCAAAGGTTTGGCTTTAAAGTTAGATGTAACCAAGGAAGAGGAAATATTAGGGGTTATAAAAAAGGTGAAGGAAAAATTCGGAAGGATTGACATTCTGGTAAATAATGCAGGAATTTTTATCCAGGAAGAATTAGATAAAATGGATACCTCGAAGATAGACAAAATCTTGGCAGTGAACCTTAGAGGGGTGATTCTCTGCACTAAATATGTTCTTCCAGAAATGAAGAAAAACAGGTATGGGAAAATAATTAACATAGGAAGTATCGCGGGTTTCGTTGGCTTTGAATTGTCAAGTGTTTACTGTGCAACAAAAGGGGCTCTGGTGAACATGACAAAGGAACTGGCGGCTGAACTCGGAAAATACAAAATTAATGTCAACGCCGTTGCTCCCGGGGTAATAGAAACCGCCATGACAAAGGATTTACTTAAAGATGAAAATGTAAAGACAGCAATTCTTGGGAATATCCCTTATGGAAGAATAGGGAAGCCAGAGGATATTGCAAACACAGTCGCATTTTTAGCAAGTGATGAGAGTGAATACATTACAGGACATACAATAGTGGCTGATGGCGGATGGCTAACCACGTAGTGGGAGTGCTAAGACATATAAGGAGAGGTGATGTAACAATGATAGAAAAACTGAGCAAAGAACAATTAGAGGGAATATTGGAAGCAGTACCTGTAGAAATTTCTTTCGTTGATGAAAATGATTTAGTCAGATTTTGGAATAAACATGAAACAAGAATTTTTAAACGACCAATTTCTGTGATTGGGAAATCGGTTCAAAATTGTCACCCAAAGCGCAGTGTGGATAAAGTAAATCAGATACTTTCCGATTTTAAGGAGGGTAAAAGAGATTCAGCAGAGTTCTGGATAAATCTCGGAGAGAGAAAGATATACCTCAGATATTTTGCTGTGCGGGATAAAGCAGGCAGGTACCTGGGCACATTGGAAGCGACCCAAGACATCACAGAAATAAAGAAGATTGAAGGAGAAAAAAGACTGTTAGAATATTGACAGACGAAATATTTATGAGGCATAAAGGTATATAGTAAAAAGAAGTGTGAACAAATATGAGGGATGTTGTCAGTATGCTCTGTAATACGCATGAAACTGTAAAGGAAAAAGTTGCTATGTGGCTAAAATTAATCCCTGCCATTGAGCGATTCGGCACATGGCAAAAAATTGATGGTCTAATCAGTTTTCTATCAGAATACGCCGTGAAACATTTTGAAGACGAAGAAATACTCATAGATGTGATTAAAAAACATGTAAATCTGAGCGTAGAAGAACAACAGATGATGTCGAAATTTTTGAGGGAACATGAAATATTACTTGCAGAATTAGAGAACCTAAAAGAAACCGCATCGAAATATAACCAGGGGGATAGAAAAACCGTGGATGAGTTTACTGAAAACTCCCATCAGATAATTGATGAGTTGCTTAAGCATGCCAAAGAAGAAGATGAAAAACTTTTTCCTTTAGCGCGGGAAAAACTGACTGCAGAACACCTGAAAATTTTTGAAAAGAAATTAGAAAAAACTATAAAGGAGGTGAAAAAATGATTAGAGAAATAAAATCAGGTATAGATGTATATTCGGTCGGCGCAATAGACTGGGATAGGAGGTTATTCGACGAACTCATACCACTTCCTGACGGGACTAGTTATAACGCGTATCTGATAAAGGGAAGCGAAAAAATGGCGCTAATAGATACCGTCGATACAACAAAGGGGGACGAACTTATAGATAATCTTAAAGAATTGGGAGTCAAGAAAATCGATTATGTGATCGCTAACCACGCGGAACAAGATCATGCCGGGGCGATACCAAAAGTCCTAGAGAATTACCCAACAGCAAAGGTTGTTACTAACTCCAAGTGCAAGGATCTGCTCATGAACTTTCTTTTGATTCCCGAAGACAAATTTATAACTATAGTTGACGGGAGCACGATCTCATTAGGAAATAAAACAATGGAATTTATCGTGGCTCCATGGGTGCACTGGCCAGAAACCATGCTGACCTACTTAAAGGAAGATAAAATTTTGTTTCCATGCGACTTTCTCGGTTCGCATCTTGCGACTAGCGACTTATATGCAACAGAAAAAACGAAAGTATACGAATCTGCTAAACGCTATTATGCAGAAATCATGATGCCGTTTAGAACAAGTATCAGGAAGCATTTGGAGAGAGTGAGTGGATTAGACGTCGAAATAATTGCTCCAAGTCACGGCCCGATTTATTCGGAACCGAGATTTATTTTGGATGCCTATGACGACTGGACTTCTGACAACGTTAAGAACGAGGTAATCGTCGTATATGTTTCAATGCACGGTAGCACGAGAAGAATGGTGGACTATTTTGTGGATTATTTGGTCAAAAAAGATGTTGTCGTAAAACCATTTAACCTAACTAAAACAGACATCGGGGAATTGGCGAAGGCCCTAGTTGATGCTGCTACTATAGTGATAGCCTCGCCCACTGTTTTAGTAGGACCACACCCAAACATTGTTTACGCTACATATATTGCTAACGCCTTGCGACCAAAACTAAGATTCGCATCGGTTATTGGTTCCTATGGGTGGGGCGGAAAAATGGTGGAGCAAATTGCAGGAATGTTGCCGAATCTTAAATTAGCAGTTCTAACACCCGTCGTTATAAGAGGTTATCCACGGGAGGACGATTTAAAAGCATTAGCTAGACTTGCAGAAGAAATCATTAAGAAACACAAAGAGCATAAAATTTTAAAATGAAGTGATAACATGGCAGAAAATATGGGAGTATATAAGTGCGGAGTATGTGGAAACATAGTAGAAGTGCTGCACGTAGGTGCAGGAACGTTGGTATGCTGTGGACAACCCATGAATCTCATGAAAGAAAATACTGTAGATGCATCGAAGGAAAAGCACGTACCCGTGGTTGAAAAAACAGAGAAAGGAGTAAAAGTGAAGGTAGGCTCTGTCCCGCATCCGATGGAGGAGAAACACCATATAGAATGGATAGAGGTTGTGACCGATACAAGAGTGCTGAGAAAGTTCCTGAAACCAGGGGATGCGCCCGATGCGGAATTTGAAACTAAGGATAGAATCGTTCGGACAAGGGAGTACTGCAGTATTCATGGCTTATGGATGAAACAGTAGGAGGTGAAAAAGATGAAAGGTTTGAAAGGAACAAAAACAGAAAAAAATTTGATGGAAGCATTTGCAGGTGAGTCAAAGGCAAGGAACAAATATACGTATTTTGCCTCTGCTGCTAAGAAAGAAGGCTATGAGCAAATCACGGCAATATTTCTTGAAACTGCTGAAAACGAAAAAGAGCATGCAAAACTCCATTTCAAGAAATTGAATGAGATAGGAAGTACGTTAGAAAACCTGAAATCTGCTGCGGCTGGTGAGAATGAAGAATGGACTGAAATGTATCCTAGAATGGGAAAGGAAGCAAGAGAGGAAGGTTTTAAGGACATCGCGGTAATGTTTGAAAGTATAGCAAAGGTAGAAAAAGAACATGAAGAACGATACAAAAAATTACTAAAAAATCTTGAAGAGGGTGCGGTTTTCAAAAAAGAAGGAAAAGTTTACTGGAAATGCAGGAACTGCGGATATATCCATGAAGGAAATGAAGCACCAGAGAAATGCCCGGTATGCGCACATCAAAGAGCATATTTTGAAATACTGAGCAGAAATTATTAAAAACGAAGGCAATATTGCGCAGGGTAAGAACAGCCGAAAAATCCTTCTACTTTTAAAACGTTAAAGTTTTATGCGCGTAGCAATGTATTATAATAACAATGATGTCAGAATTGAGGAAATGCCAATACCAGAAATAAATGAAAATGAAATACTTATGAAGGTTATGGCATGCGGCATCTGTGGCTCTGATGTTATGGAATGGTATAGGGTGAAGAAGGCACCACTAGTTCTAGGACATGAGGCAACAGGTGTTGTTGAAAAGGTTGGTGGAAATGTGAAAAAATATAAGAAAGGGGACAGGGTTTTTGTTTCACATCATGTTCCATGCAACACCTGTCATTATTGTCTGAACAATAATCATACTGTTTGTGATACGCTGAGAACAACAAATTTTGACCCAGGTGGATTCTCACAGTATGTTAGAGTACCAGAAATCAATGTTGAGAGGGGAGTTTTTCTTTTACCAGAGGAAATGTCTTTTGAGGAAGGAACGTTTATTGAGCCATTGGCATGTGTTATTAGGGGACAGAGAAAAGCAGGCATGCAGTCAGGTAAGTCTGTTCTTGTGATAGGCAGCGGAATATCAGGAATTCTTCACATACAAACTGCTAAGGCGTCAGATGCCTCACGAACATTTGCGTCTGATATTAATGATTACAGGCTGAAGGCAGCAAAAAGGTTTGGTGCCGACATTGTGATTAATGCAAAAGAGAATGTGTCTGATATGGTAAAAGAGTTAAACGATGGAAGAGGCGCTGATTTGGTGATAGTGTGCACATCCTCAATATCAGCCATAAAGCAGGTATTTGAATCAATTGACAGAGGCGGCACTGTTCTGTTTTTCGCGCCAACAAAACCTGGGGTTGAAATTCCTTTGCCGTTATGGGAGCTCTGGCATGACGGGATAACAATAACCAATTCTTATGCAGGAAGTCCGAGAGACATTGCGGAGGCAATAGAAATTATTAGGGAAAAAAAGGTTAATGTAGTTGATATGATAACCCACAGGCTTGGTCTTGAGGAGGCAGGTAAAGGTTTTCGGATTGTTGCCAGTGCTCAGGACTCTATTAAGGTGATTATTGAGCCGCAAAGGTAAGGTTAGATAAAAAAATAATCAGCAAACAACTTTTGATAATGGAATAAAATAGTAAATGTTTGTCAAATTAAAAGTAAATCAATTATTTGTTTGTCTTTTGCATTATTGTCAGATACTTAAATCCTCTCAAATAAAAGTTATATTTTCTTGCTCTCTGATGCCAGATGGGCGTATTTGATGTTTGATTGTGTCGGGTCACACAAACAATATCAACAGGTTTAAAGTATTTCTCCAGAATAGAATATAGTTTAAATCCTGCAGGCACAAGTTTTTTCTTTTTTGCTTGATCTCCAATGAGCCATGCGATGTATCCCCATGGTTTTAAAATACGGCGCATTTCTTTCGCTACCTTTTCCAGTTCTTCAAAAAATCTTGGGTCCTCACAAGATATGTTGCCAATATTGTCTGGGTGGTCGTTGTATTTTATGTTGTCTGAATAAGGGGAATCAATAAAAACAAAATCTGCAGCCTCGTCATCGAGTGGCAACTTTCTAGCGTCTGCTTGTTTTATATCCTCCCTGTAGGAAACTATATCAAAACCTAAAACATTTCGATTTTCTTCTTTACAAACATCAATGGTTGTTCCACTACCACACATAGGGTCAACTACTAAGTCTCCTTCTTTGGTATATCTTTGAAGCAAATTCCAAATGATAAAAGCGGGAGTTACACCAGGATATTTATTGTCACCATGGATTTTGTTCCCGTAATTTTGGGTTGGGAAGTCCCATAATGTTGTTGTTTCAAACTTTGGAGAATTTTTACTCATTTTTTATCCCAACCATAATAGATTTCCATTACTTTATTATACATCTCAGTCTCAAATCTTTCGTTCCATATATCTTTTTTCAACTTAGCATCAAGAATATTATTCAAATGAACTTGTGCAAAAAGCAGAAATTCCCTCTGTTTTACAATATTCTGTGGATATGGACCATCTATTTTTGGTCTGTTTTCAAAAAGTTCAAATTTTAATTTTTTCCACTCTTGCCCAATTTGTTTTTTGTTCATCTTTCACCTCTCGTTTTTTAATAAATTTTTTAAATCATCTATAAAATGCTCGAAAAGTTTAACTTTGTTACTCTCTTCTATTTCTTCTTCGGTCAAAACATAACTGCCATCTAAATCTACTTCTACTATTGCCCTACCTTTTTTGGTTGGCTTCTTATGCATTAATGTTCCATCTTCATCAGGTGTGATAAAATAAACTCTAATATGTTTTGTTGCCTCATCCTGTAAAAGTTTTAATTTCCAATAACCAGTTTGAGCAATTCGTTCCCTCAATGTAACCTTACTTGAGATAACAGCCAAAACTTTGTAACTTTTAGGATTATAAATAATAATATCCACATCAGGCAGATGTAAACCAAATTCTCCATAATCAATGGCCAAGTTTCTTTTTACTTGGCTTAATTCCTTAGATAGATTTGTAGTTCTTTCCAATTTATTACCACTAACAACCTTCAACCCAAGTTCTTCAACCTCATCAGTAATAATATACTGCACTAACTTTTCTAAATTTTTCCCTTTAAAAGCCCTCCAGCTTTGTTCATGGTCCCTATTTGGAGTGGGATGTTTCAGCCAATCCTGTTTGTGAATCTCCTTTGCTTCTTTCAACAGTTCTGAGATTCGTTTGTACGTTTCTGTTCCGAACTGCTCTTTCTTTTTTAAATATAACTTTTTTAAGTCCTCAAATTTCATATTTCTCACTCCTTTAAGCCGATTACAATATATTCTATTGGATAGGCTTCTGAGTTTGCATCATGGTTATTGGCAAATCTGCCAGTTTTTTCATCTCTTTTCTGTGGAAGTATCTTTGATGGGATTTCCCTTTTTACAATCCTGTCAAGTTTAAATCCAGAATATTGTAAACTCTCAGCAAAAACCTCAGCATTTAGTATATCAACACCCTTCAATTTTGTATCACCTATGACATAGCAGCATCTGCCACCATGTTTTAAAATTCTAAAACTCTCGTCGAAAACTTCTTCCATATCTATGAAAAATGCTTCGATTTCTTTTGCCATTTTCTTGCTTTTTTTGGACATTTTATCAACTATATCCATGGCGATTTTACTTTTTAATTCTTTGTTTTCATACTTTTTGTAAGATGTTCCGATAAAATCTTTCTTGTATTTGGTTAAGTCATCGGCTAAATCAAGCCAGATAGTGGAGAGCTGATGCAAATCTGCATATTCATAACTCGTAACATAAGGACTTGAAG
>Ga0210049_1004268_pt1 | contig 12562 bp, 11 predicted proteins | sample CryGeyCG2014_300_2_FD_183964 | JGI IMG/M metagenome (GOLD analysis project Ga0210049, IMG submission 183964) | Groundwater microbial communities from aquifer - Crystal Geyser CG06_land_8/20/14_3.00 (SPAdes) (version 2) | ecosystem: Environmental > Aquatic > Deep subsurface > Groundwater | place...
TGGCTGGAGGTGATTGTGGTTAACAGCACTAATCCTAGCTGGGCCAGAAATGAGGGAGCAAAGAAAGCCAAGGGCAAATATTTGGTTTTTTTGGATAATGATACCCAGGTAAAAAAAGGCTGGTTGGATAAAGTAATTAAGTTTATGGACCAACATTCGAAAGTTGGCGCCGGACAACTAAAATTGTTAAGAATGGGGAGCAATAAATTTGATAGCGCCGGAGATTTAATAACCAATAACGGATTTTTGGCAGAGCGGGCCAGGGAAGTAGAAGATCAGGGGCAATTTGACAAGGCGGAGAAGATTTTTTCCGGAAAAGGCGCGGCCATACTGGTGAGGAAAGACGTGTTTGCCAAAATCAACGGTTTTGACGAAGCTTATGTTTATTACTGGGAAGAGCCGGACTTATTCTGGCGGGTGTGGCAGGCCGGGTACGAGGTGCGGTTTTTATGGATGGGAACGGTTTATCATAATTACGGTACAAAAGCGAAACCGATTCCCAAACAACCGGCCGCCGGACAGGTTTATCTGGCCTGCCGCAATCAGTTAATGACGATAATCAAAAACGCGCAGAGCCGGCGCTTGCGGATGTTATTTTGGGTTAGTTTAAGCTGGCTGGGTTTAGAAATAATGTTTGTGATTAAGGGTAAATGGAAACAGGCATGGGCGATTGAACGGGCTTGGTGGTGGTTAGTGAAACACTGGCCAAAACAGCGGCGGAAAAGCAATGATCAGTGGTTGGAAAAACTGTTGGTAAAAAAAGATTTAAGCTGGTATTTGGGAAAGGGGGTTAGCTATGTTACAGGCAAGCCCTTCTGAGCTTTGGCGGGGAATAGAAGTGAGTTTATTAAAGCAAAGTTGGGGAAAATTCTTTAAAGGCAAGATTTTGGATTTAGGCTGCGGCGGCGGCGAAGTAGCCCAAGAGCTGTTTTTTAACAAAGGACTGTCCTTTGTTAAACCCTTTGTTAAACCGGAATGGGGTTTGGATAATGATAAGAAAATGGTTAGTAAGGCGGAGAAAAGCGGGGTGTACAGACAGGTGATTTGGGGAGATGCAGTTAAGATAGAATTGAAAGATGAGGTTGCAGATTTAGTGTTTTCTAACTCGGTTTTGGAACATATTAATGATATAGATAGAGTGCTGCAAGAGATAAAAAGAGTCTTAAAGCCGGGCGGTTTATTAATTGCCACTATGCCGAGCGATCAGTTAGGAGAATATTTAGATTGTGGTAAAGGCTATAGTTGGTGGTTTAATCATAAATATCATCACTATCATTTATATAATTTGGAGAAGTGGAAAGAACTGTTAAGAAAAGCAGGATTGAAGTTGGAAAAGAGTTATTATTATTTGGATAAACAGACGATTAAACAGTGGCATAAGCTATTATGGTTGAATAAATTGGGAATAAAAATAAAAATTAAGCCGGTCAAGGCAAAAATCTTGCCGGAGGGAGCGGCTTTGGCAATTCTGGCACGAAAAATATGAAAGTATCCGTAATCATCGTTAATTTTAACGGTAAAGGTTATCTAACTGATTGTTTGGCTTCAGTGTTAAAATCTGATTTTAAAGATTTTGAAGTGATCGTCGTGGATAATGCTTCTACTGACGGTTCCGCTAAAGATTTGGATAGAAGAGTCAGGTTAATAAAATCAAAAACTAACTTATTTTTTACCGGCGGCTGTAATTTAGGAGCCAGAAAAGCCAAAGGCGAATGGCTGGTATTTCTAAACCCGGATACAGTCGTAGAAAAAGATTGGCTGCGGGAGTTGGTAAAAGAAGCCAAAGATGAAAAATTAACCTTGCAACCAAAGATTAAAATTTATGGAACCGATAAGATCGACTGCGTGATTGGTAGGTACTATTGGCCGGGGTTTGGGGTGGCAGTCGGGCGGGGCAAACCGGATAAATATCAAGGAATAATCAAGGGCGATTATGCTAACGGCACCTGCTTGATGATTAACAGAAACTGGTTTTTTAAGTTAGGTGCTTTTGATGAGAAATTCCGGTTTTTTTATGAAGATGTGGATTTGCAATTGCGGGCAAAGCGGCAGGGCGGTCAGGCGATCGGGGTGATGAGCGCCATGATTTGGCACAAAGGCTCTTTGTCATTTAAGCAGAACGTAGCGTCAAAAACAGTGAAGCAATATTATCGGCGCAATCGCTGGCTGACAATAATGAAAAACTATTCCGGGTGGTTTAACCGGCAGAGAATAATGGAAATGAAAAGATTTATAAAACAAAAAAAATTTTCTTGGCTGGATTTAGGCTGCGGTGAAGGGGAATTGGTGCGGCTGGCGGTAGAACAGGGAATAAAAGCAATAGGAATAGATAAAAAACAAGGCCAGCCAATAGAAAAATTCCAGGTTCGTAACCTGGAAAGATATGATGTGGTGAGTATGTACCATGTGCTGGAGCATTTGAATAATCCGGTTAAGGTGTTGAGAAAAATTAAGACTTGGTTAATGCCGGGCGGGGTGTTAGTGATCGAAGTGCCGCTGGTAAATAATTTAACGGAAAAGTTTTTAGGGGAGAAATATTTGGTTTATTTAGATAAAACCCATCGCCATTTTTGGACGGAAAAGCAGTTGGAGCAGTTGACAGCCAAATCCGGCTGGAAGATAGTTAAGAAAAAGTCCTGTTGGTATGAGTTCCCTTTGACAGTGATAACGCAAGGCGGACTAATAGGAATTGGTTTGTGGTTGCCTTTAAAATTGCTGTCAATTTTTGGGTTGAATCGGGAAATAATCAGGCTATATTTACGAAGGGTTTAACGGTTTTGTACTGATAATGCGCGAGAAAGTCAGTGCCGTTAAAGGGATGGGAAAACTCTTTTTCGATGAGTTTAATCCAGTTTCTGTCTTTAGAATGTCCCCAGGTAGTGACTTTTTTCAGTAAGTTTTTTTTCGGTTTGGCCCAACCGTAATGGTGGATCATCGGCTTTAGGTCCAGACCTAAAGCCATTCTGGTTTTCGGGCTGGGAATGGAGTTATAGGTGGCGTTTCTTTCGTCATGGTCTATAAAAACAGCTTGTTTAAGACTGGAATATTTAGCCAAAAGCGGCGAATTTTCCCAGACCGTGGCTTGATGAGCTTGAGAGCGCCAATACCAATAATTAGCCGGCTTAAGTGCGTTATTTTTTTTATAGTGGTTGGTGTTAAGCCAAGCCATGAATTTCCAGCCGTCAATAATTTCATCAGCGTCTAAAAACAAAACATAATCAACAGGTGGTTTAATTGCCTTAAACCCAAGTTGGCGGGCGAAGCAGATCCAGTATTGCGGTCCCCAGACGCTGCCTAAACTTAAGTGGCGTAGAATAAACTGCCAGCCGCGCCAGAAAGGGAATGTGGCTTTATGGTCATATTTAAATTTAATAAAGTCAGCTTCAGGATTTTCTTTGATCGATCGATTGATCAAGACCTGATTTTCTAAAGAGCCATCGTAAAAGTGATCACAGACAGGAACAATAATTTGCTGGCTGAACTTTTTGACTTGATTGATATTGGGGCGCAAAAACTGATAGTCATTGGTGCAGTAGTTAATGACGGTAGCGATTGAGTTTTTCATATTTTAACAAAGGACTGTCCTTTGTTAAGAATCGAGAGTGAAATTAGTAATGATAGATAAGGATGATTGATTTTCCGCTTCGACGAATTGTTTGTAAGCTAAGGGATTTTTAAAATATCTGAGAATATCTTGGGTGTAAACCCAGGAAGTATTTTTAAGCTGGAGATAGTCAAGATAACTGCTGGGCTGTTGAAAAAGATTAGGGGCGGGATTGAGATGAATATAGCGGGAAAGATGCAGCAGTTGTTCGTCGGAATCGATTAAGACGGCTTTGTATCGATCCTGGAATAAGCCGCCCTGCCGTTGATAGCGCTTATTAAAGTACATAGTGTAACGCGTGCCGAGAGATTTCATAAACAATTCAATATCACGCGCTTGTTTTTGTTTGACTAATAGATGGAAGTGGTTGGGCATTAAGCAGTAAGCGATTAAAGTAATATTCTGGTGATGATTTCGGCAGCGGTAATCTTTGATTTGATAGGTTGTATTTTTAATTAAAATCTCTCGTTTAGGGTCTGTTTTAGAAAGAGGTGACAGGTATTCTTTAAGATAGTTTAAAAAGACGGCATAGTCTTGTTTATCTTGATAGATTATGCGCTTTTCAATTCCGCGATTATAAATGTGGTAGTAACTATTGTTTTTGTAGTGCTTTAAAGTATTTTTTGCCGGCATGGTATTATTTTAACAAAGGACTGTCCTTTGTTAAAGTGAGAAATTTTTTAACTGGCCGATAAATTTTTTGGTTGATCTGAATAAAAATTTAAGGTCGGTTAAAGAATGGATCGAGAGCAATTTTTTGATTAAAAATTGGGGAGTTAAACAACTAAGGTAAATATTCCTAGTGAGCTTCATCAGTTCTTTATCAGGGATAGGAGATTTGAGAACCGGTTGGGACATGTCGTATTTATTCCAGTCATAAGTTTTAAGCCAGTGGTTTTTCTTGGCTTGAGCGAAGAGCTGGGTACCGGGATAGGGAATAATAATCGTGGCCTGGAGCGAGCTGATTAAGCCTTGTTTAAACAGATTTTTGGTAAAGTTAACCGTGTTTTGCGCATCGGTTAGACTTTCCCAGGGGTAGCCGACCATGCAGGTAACGTGCGGTTCCAGTTGGCCGCCGGCCGCCCGCCTGCCGGCGAGGCAAGCTTTAATTATTTTCAACTCTGCCTCGACCTGGTTGATTTTAATGCCTTTATTTAAACGGTTCAAAGTGGTTTGGCTGGCTGATTCTAAACCAAAAAGCAGGAAGCGGAAGTTAGCTTTGGCCATCAGTTGATAATTGGCTGGTTTCAAGACGCCGAAGCGCAGATTACAGCTAAAAATAATTTTTTTATTATAGCCTCGTTTAATCATTCCCCGGCAGAATTGAGTCAGCCAGTTGCCGGCCGGAAAGGTGCCGGTATCGTCAAAAACTTCTTTAACGCCCAAGTCGATGAGCCGGCCGATTTCGTCTAAAAGATTTTCCGGGGTGCGGACCATAAACTTGGGGAAAAGGGTGGTCCAGGCACAAAAAGTACAGCCGCCATTCTGGCGCCACCAGCAGTCGCGGCCGGCCATGGTGTAGGTTCCGGGAGTGGCTTTAAAGTTGCCGTTTTTATAGGCGTATAACTGCCAGCGGGTTAGCTCACGGTCGATTATTGGAATTACATTAAGGTCTGACCTTTTCAGTCCACCTCCGAGGTGTGAACTTCTTTCACCTCGGAGGTGATCAACCAAGGCTAATAACTCCAAGTCATAGTTACCGCCGCTGATTAAATAATCAACAGGACAGTTTTTTCTGGTTTCTTCAGGCAAGGCAGTAACATGGTCGCCGCCCAGAACAATCCGTAGGTTCGGTTCTTCCCGTTTTAATTTTTTGATGATTTGCCAGTGTTGTTTGATCACCGGAGTCTTGGTTTCCATAAATAAAAGATCGGGTTGGGCGGTTTTAAGGCGGTTAAACCATTGATCGTAGGTCCAGTTTTCGGCAATGCCATCGAGCCAAACCACCTGATGGCCTTGGGATTGAAGGAGGGTAGCGGCGGAAGCGGGAATCACCGGATAGATATAGGTGGGGGAGGAAAACCACTGGAACTGGCGGTTTTGGGAAAGCAAGGGGGTGCCTTTAGTGGATTTTAAGGGCGGATAACCGATACAGATTTTCATAGATTAACTATAGTATAATTTAGATGATTATGAAAATAAGAATGAGAGACAGAATTTTGTGGGGACTGGCGATCGGCGGGGATTTTACCCGGGCTTATGATTCCGGCAAACTTTTTTTATGGACGCCGCCGGGATATTCCAAGAAAAAATACCGCCAGTTGGTAGCCAGAATGGTCAGGGAGGGTTATGTCCAGCAAGTATTGGTGGAAGGCCGGCCGCATTTCCGGCTCACCGGACTGGGCCGGAAGCAGTTAATGAAAAATAAACCGGTGTTAAGTTTGTCGGCCGGCGGACAGGAATGGGATGGGTTTTGGCGGATTGTGATTTTCGACATTGCGGAAGCACAAAGAAAACTAAGAGATTTATTAAGACGGCAGCTAATAAAAATGGGCTTTGGGGCGCTGCAAAACAGCACTTATATTTCCTGTTATGATTACAGCAAAGAGTTTTTAGAGTGGTTGGATGTGAAAGGGTTGCCAGGCAAGGTGTTGTTGTTGGAGTCAAAACAAAAATATTTGGGTGAGCCAAAACTGCTGGCGGAAAAAGTCTGGGGTTTGGCGGCAATTCAAGTTAAGTATAAACAAGTGATTGACCGGGTAGTGACCAGGTTTGGGATTAAAGAAGCCAGTAAGCGGGAGGAGTTTTTAAAAAAGATTTACCGGGATTATTTGGAAGCTTTAATTATTGATCCGCTGTTGCCGAAGAGTTTGTTAGCTGAAGATTGGGGTCGGGAAAAAGCCGGCAAGTATTTACTGCGCGCCGGAGTGATGAAGGAATAGATTATTGACGGCGGTGAGGAGTTCAGGAGAGTTAAAATATGCGTTTAGCTGCTGGCGCCAGTTGGATTGGCGGATATCGACATCCGGATTTACCCCTTGGCCTTCGATCGGCTGGCCGTCTTCACGCAGAGTCAGATGATGGACTAAAAAGACAGAGTAGGTTTGCTGATCGCTCAGTTGGTGTTTTAGCTCAAAAACTTTTTCAACTGTGCCCCAGCCTTTAGTAGTCGTGCCGACTAAAACACCGACATGGTATTTTTTCAAAACTGCGGCCATGACTTCAGCCGAAGATTGAGTGTTTTGATTGATGAGGACCACGACTTTTTTAAACTTTACCAATCCCGGCAGCCAGCCGGTTTTGGTGGTAAAATCTTCTTTTTCACCCTGCTGTAAAAATTGGTAAGCGTATTGGTCCTCCCCGATGAACGGGCCTAAAAAGTAAGGCAAGCCGTCAATGGCCCCGCCGATATTATCTTGCAAATCCAGAATTAAAGTGTTTAAATTAGGATATTGATTGCTGGCATTAGCGGCGGCAGTGAGTTCCTGGATAGTGGTGGGTGAGAATTTTTGGATGGCAATATAGTAGATTTGATCAGTGATTATTCGGTAGGGCAGGGTGGGGTCAGCGCCGGTGGTGTCGTAAATTTGCCGGGTAGTGGTGTCTTTTAAAGCTTGGTAAGCCGCGTCCAGTTTTTGCTTTTTTTCGGCTGAAGCAGTGGCGGTTTTGGCTTGGTAGCTGCTTTGTATTTCCGCTTGAGCGGCATTCTTATCAACACCTAATTCCTGATAATGGTTGACTTCCGGGTTGATGTTGGCCACGGTGTTTTTTAAATCTTGGGCCAGCTTTTGCGTATAGAGCCGGCTTTTACCGGCCGGCGGCAAGTTGACCAAGACAGCGTCGGCGATAGTAGTGGCAGTAGCCTCGTCTTTAACAATTTTACCAAGTTGATTAAATAAGTCTTTTTTGTCTTTAGCGGTCACCAGCTGCGGCTGTTTAGCCACAACCCGGGCAGCAGCCAGGTAAAGATCGATTAAAGCCTGATCTTCGATTTTTTGCCAATAATTGGTTTTAATCGTGTCATAAGTTTCTGACAGAAAAGCAGTATAGGGTGTTGGCCGCTGGACGAGCCAGAAACTAAATCCAGAAAAGATTAAGACTAGTAAGAATATAAAAAATTTGACACGCATGGTATCATGTATTCTAGTTTGAAAATTAAATAAAAAGCAATGCCGGAGTCGCGATCCGGTCAAGCTTCCCGACAAAATTCGGGACACTGGCAAGTGTAGAAATGCTAAAGCGTGTTACATAAGAAACAAAAGCGCTTGAGAACAAAATAGGGTGGTACCGCCTTTCGAGTTTCGAAGAGCCCCTTTAGTTATCAATTATTTGATAGCCGAAGGGGCTTTTTGTATGGGGAAAGAAGAATATTCACCTGCTTTAGCAGATTTAATCGCTACTGGGTACGGGTTAAAACCGGTGGCTGGTCAAGCGTGGGAAGATTTTGTGGCCCAGCAATTAAAGATTGAATTTGATGAGGTAGACGATGTGTTATTAATTCAACAGGAATGCCAGCCGATTGGTTCGCTGTCACTGAAAATTTCCAACACTGAAGGAGAAAAAACCGTCTATATTCAGGGGATTGTGGTCAAGCCGGAACAGCAAAAAAAAGGCTTAGGCACGCAGTTGTTGGAAATGATGTTAGAGAAATATCACCCGGCAGTGATTTACGGCGAAACCAACAGTTTAAGTTTGGTAAAAACATTATTGAAATTCAGTGAACAGTATAAATTGGCGTTGATTTGGGGATTTATCATGGCAGGAGATTATTGTAAGACTACACAGAAAAAATTGAACCATTTGGTTGAGGTTGACGGTGGTCCAATCCAAGCAGTTGATCCGGCCATTATGCTTCCGTTGCCGATTGAAAATCTATTAGAATTTCCCGGAAACTTTAAGTTTACTGTCGGGACAATTGTTAAACAGCAATTGAAGACAAAACAACCCCACTGTGCCCCGTTCGTATTAATCCCATTAACTGCCGAAGACGAATGGCTAAAGCAAACAAAGACTACGATTAAAGACGTTTTGCCTTATAAAACAGATCCATCAGCAACTTTAATCAGCGAAAAACTACAGGAAGCAAAGAGACTACAAAAAGAAAAATTGCAATTAGAATTTGAGTTGAATATCTTATGTCAATCTTTGCCAAAAGAATTATTATTAGAGTCGGTCAATTTGTGGTTGTCCTTAAGAAAATTTATGGATATTCCTAAAGTCGGCGATCCTTATCAGGAAATTAAGCATCCGTTCGGTCCGGTTAAAACCTTTGCTGTCGGTCTATTGAAAAGTATTAAATACGGCCAACCTAAATTGGAACTACACGGGACTGTCTGCCCTAATTATATTCCTAAAGAATTATGGGGGACTGGGCATAGTGATATTTGCACTAATCATATTGTTCCGGCGAAACTTACCAACTTGCAGATATTTACCGGAGTTTTACAGCCGTTTTCCGGTAAATATTATGATGAATTATTATTTCATACACCTTCACCTTTTGATAGAGATTGCGATTTCTGCGATCACATGGAGGAGTCGGTTTTAAAAGTTAAAAACGGTCAGGACCAACTGGGAGATCATTGGCAAATGATGCAAAATTTGGCCCAGCAAGTGCCCGGATTAAAGATAGTGCCGGATTTACCCTACCTGACAGAGTTTCTTAACAAAGAAAAAGCGGAAGAATTAATGCAAAATGATCAGCAACTACAGAACGCTTTTAAGGAATTTATTAACAGCCAATATGTTTATTATGCTTATCTTCAGTGGGGGCCAATCAGCAAATTTTCCATTTGGGCAGGATTATATTTAGGCACGGTGATGGCTTACGGCAATCATGAAAGCGTTTTTGATTTGAATAACTCCGCTCCGATTAAGTTGTATCTGAATTGTGAAGAGAAGAACGGTCCGGAAACTTTTGCCGGAGCTTATACCGGCGTGGATGTCCGACACATTTTAGCCAAATACGGCTATCATTTACCTTTATTAGTAGCTGACAACAGGTTGAGGACGCCATGGTTGGAGGATTGATATGGATAATCTTCAGTTGTTAGAAACAATTTGTTCATTTCCGGCGGTATCCGGCAACGAGGCCGGCTTGACCAAGTTTTTATATCATAAATTGAAGCCGATCAGCGAAAAAATTTTTACTGATAGAATCGGTAATTTAATCTGCTATAAGGGCAAAAACTTTCGAAAAATCACGGTTTTTGCCCATGTTGATAAGATCGGTTTTATGTTGTCTAAACCCGGGAATAAACCGGAAGCGGTTGGCTTGTCTGTTGAAGTGGAAAACAAACTGCCGCATAATAAGAAAATTGACGCAGTCATTAATGGCTTTTATATCAGTTATCAGCCGAATTTTAAGATTAAGAATGATTGGGTTGTTTCACAGGGTTTGGATAACGCTTTAGGATTAGTCGCGGCGATTGAATGGTTTAAGCAAATTAAATTCGGCAGTTTAGCCCTAACAGTTCAGGAAGAAATGAAATTCAGCGGTGCTCTGATGGCCGCAAAAACCATTAAACCAAAACGAGCCTTAATTATTGATACGACTTATGCCGATGACCCTAAATCAGCGGTCAAACACGGCGACGGCGTGTCATTTTGCCTTAAAGACGATTTTTTTAGTGATAAAACTATGTTTAATAAGGCAGTTAAGATTTGCCGGCAGCTGAAACTGAATTATCAAATTGAAGTTTTAACTTCGGGTGATTCGGATATCGTGGGAATTTACCAAGGCTTTGGCTGGATACCGCACCTGTTCATCGGTATTCCTATTAGCGGTATGCATACTTACCAAGAGAAAGTATTAGTCAGCGATTGGCTGGAAACGATTAATTTTTTAAAAAATTTCGTATGAATAACAAGATAATCGCATTTTTATTTAACATTGCGCCATCAAGGCCCAGAGATAATAATTTCAGTTCACAAATTGGAGTTGATGGGGATAGCCCGGAAATCGTCAAGGCAATGATTTCCCATTTGAAATTCTTAGGTTATTCTGTTATTCCGATTGAGGCAAATGAGAGAGCTTATTTCAAGCTATATAAGTACAAAAAACAGATAGACCTAGTTTTTAATTATTCTGTGGGGTTATTCGGTGCTTGCCGGATGTCTCACTTGCCAGCCATGCTGGAAATGCTTCAACTGCCGCACACCGGTCCTTCAGTATTAGCCCAAGCGGTTATATTTAATAAAGCGAAGGCCAAAGATACCTTGCAAAATTATAAGATTCCCACCTTGCCATATTTAGTATTAAAAACAGAAGACGAAGTAGATGATTTAAATGATTTGCACTATCCGTTATTTGTGAAACCGGTAGCCCAAGGTTCTTCGATAGGCATAATACCAGATAGTGTTGTTTGGTCTAAAAAACAACTAAAAAGACAGGTAAAATTAATAGTAAATAATTTTAATCAGGCGGCGATAATAGAAGACTATTTGTCCGGTAGGGAATTTACCGTTGCATTACTAGGAAACCCTTTAAAAATATTGCCGATTTTAGAAATTAATCACCAAGTTATTCCCAACAAATATGGAGGTTTTAATTCGTTATTGGTTAAGTCTGAATTTGAGTCGAAGAATATAAATCATTTGATTTGCCCGGCAAAATGTAACAAACAGTTGGGGAAAAAGATAATAAAAATTTGCAAAAAGATTATTAAGTATTTTGATTTAGCTGATGTAGCGCGGATTGATATTCGGTGCGATAAAAATGGGAATCCATATGTTTTAGAAATTAATTCGCCCCCGGGATTGACGCCCCCAGAGGTTAGTCCGGCAGGTTATGTAAGAATTTGCGCTCAAAAGAGTGGTATTTCCTATGATGATTTGCTTAATGAAATTATTAAATCTGCTTTTAAAAGATATAAATATGCCTAAAATTATTAAAATTAAAAAATTATTAGGGACTTTGTCATCGGGCAACCGGGTGTTTATAGAAGCGGTCCGAATAGACAGCGGTATTGCCGGCCAAAAAATTTATATTCAGGCGGCAATTCACGGTTGGGAGATTGCCGGAATTACGGTTTGCCGGCAGTTGATTAGGTTTCTCTCCAAAAATTTGCAACAGGGAGTAGTGACGATTGTGCCGGTGGCCAACCCTTGGGGGGTGGATGCCAAAATCGGCAACAAGCAGATTGGTTATATTAATCTGAACGGTGACGAAAGCGGTAATTGGAATAGTATTTTTGTTAAAAATCCTAGTTGGCAGAAAAAAGAAAAAATATTGGGCATGAGCCGGGAGATGATTTTGGCCAAGACTTTGCAGGGATTGGCTCTTGGTCATGATATTGCCATTGATTTGCATACTGCTTGGAATTGTATTGACCATGTTTATTATTTTGGTCACCAGAAAGAACAAGTAAAGTTTTTTAACATTGCTGATTGTATCGAGCTGCCTTATGATTTTACCGGAGCGTTTGACGAGAGTTTTCTTTATCCGTTTAAGGATAAGGCAAAGTCTGCCTACACGGTGGAGTTTAACGAAAATAACATGCCTGATGTGAAAACGATTATTAACTTTTTAACCAAGCAAAAAATACTGACAGAATTTAATTTTTATAAAGAGCAAGATCTAAAGTTTATTTACTCGCCATTTGGGGGGATTTTAAAATATTTGGTTGAGCCGGGAGGGAGGGTGGATAAGAATCAACTGATAGGATTGATTTTACAATCGGGTAAAGCAGTCAAGATTAAATCTCCTTGGCGGGGGAAAATTTGCTATTTAGGGATAAATAATGCGGTTGATACCGGCCAGAGAATTTGCGCCTTATTAATTAATCCCAAAATGGGGTAAAATGAAATAGTATGGGAACTTAAAAATTACTGACAAAATGATTTTGGATGAAGTTTATAAGAAAGAAAAAACTAAAAAGCCCCGCAAGATTAACTCACGGGGCAGGTAAGGACATTGTATGAAATTTAAAGTTGACAAGCAAGCCGCTGGGGGGTATAGTAAATTTACTAACACCCCCTGCGCTTTTATAGGTGCAGGGCTTTTTTATGGCTAAAAAA
>Ga0210049_1004270_pt1 | contig 12559 bp, 11 predicted proteins | sample CryGeyCG2014_300_2_FD_183964 | JGI IMG/M metagenome (GOLD analysis project Ga0210049, IMG submission 183964) | Groundwater microbial communities from aquifer - Crystal Geyser CG06_land_8/20/14_3.00 (SPAdes) (version 2) | ecosystem: Environmental > Aquatic > Deep subsurface > Groundwater | place...
CCCGTCATCACCGATCCTGTTGCCGATCTTTGTCGCGATGATGACGTCGTCCCGGTTGCCGAATACCTTTCCGATCAACTCCTCTGAGTGCCCCAGCCCGTAGAAGTCAGCCGTGTCGTAGAAATTAACCCCAAGCTCGAATGCCCAACGCAGGGCGCGCTCCGAAGTCGCGTCGTCCACTCTTCCCCAGCCGATCGGGATATCGTGAACCATCGCGGGTCCCCCGATTCCCCATGCGCCGAACCCGATCACACTGACCTGAAATCCCGTCTTGCCGAATGCGCGCCGTTGCATCACTCAGTCCTCTTTGTTCTCATCAAGAGAGGAGCATAGGCAATCGCACGGACAAGTTCAAGCGCTCTCGACGGCTTGCGGCACAGAGGGTCCCCACCTTTGATGGAGGTGGCGTCGGGGGGAGGGGAGGAACCGCGCACCGGCAAATACTACAATCTCTGTGACAACCGCTTGACTTCGGAGTGGATGAATGACTTCATAGTTTTCCACCCTGTTTTCCAGATCATTGCCTGCATGGGTTCCTTCTCTGCATCGACAAAGTAGGTCATCGCGTAGAGCAGATGAGCAACGTCGCCAATCGAGTACTTCCTCTCATACAAGCGCAGCATCTGTGGTAGCCTCTTGTGTTGCTTCATTAGAGCAAAGAGATCGACGAAATCCTTGCGTGAGCCACGCTGAGAGATCGCGGCCAGCTTCATGCACGCAAGGTCGTCTAGGGAGGCGATGAGGCATCCGTACATCCGCATGGAGACAAGAGGACGGAGGAGAGGGTAGGTGTATTGAAGACAAGTGATGCGTACTCCGCTCACAGAACCGTGGAGAGTCCCTTGTGCGGTGCGCCGGGTTCTTATCGGGATTCCGTTGTCACGCATTGCCTGAGCCAAGCGCAAGGGATCCGAAAGCGGCTCTGCGGTGAACCAATCGAAGTCGATCGATCGCCTGTGTCCGATATGCAGTGCCACAGCGGTCCCGCCTGCGAGATAGAAACCCTGCTTGGTCATCGCGCTCCCGCATTGGTGCAGAACCTGATTCTGCTTCTCGGAGAGAATGTCGGGGTGCAATCTCACCGCGGTGCCAGTCTTCGTCCCCATATGCTCTCCTTCCTTGCTCGAATCCAGGAGTCGACCTCTTTGCCTGGAAGCTCGAGAATGAGCTGCCAGAAGCTGAGCTGACGCGGATCAAGCGGGCCGCCTTTCTTGGAAAGAATCCAATTTCGAAGGTTCTCGTCTCCAAGCCGAGTACGAAGCCATTTAACCGCGCCCCAAGTCCCCTCTGACAGAACGCGTGCGATGATGAAATCTTGGTGAGTCTCCCAGTCGAGATGGGCGAAATCGACGTCCCAGAAGAACGGTTCTAGCATCGCTGGCAACCGCCTCCGCCCCCGATTTTGTCGGACTTCATCAATCATCGCTCACCCTTTCATCCGCATGTAAGTGCACTGCCGTGGCCGTGTGACCGAGGAGTGTACACATCCGAAGCAGCTCGCGGCGGATGTTCCGAGTCTAAAGTACGAAACGAAGAATGAAGTACCAAGAAGAGCAGGCCGGTTTCTCGCGATGAGAGTCCGCAGGCGACTCGAAGAGGAAAAGCGGGTTGCCTGTGCGCTCCCGGTGCGGCCATGCCTTTGACGAGACTTCCGACCAATGTCTGCGCGGGTTGATCTGAAGCGGTGCTTCGGCTATACTCTATATTAATTACAGGGGCATCCCCAGTTGCAGGGCTGTCCTTCATCGAACAAACCCGTGGTCTTGCGGAGAGATGTCCATGATGTTTGTCAATCGTTGGGCCGTGGTTGTGAAGCCGGCGGAGGAGTTCGCCGATTGGGCGAACAGTCTCGCGGAGGACGAGGAAACAGAAGAAGCCCCAGAAGAGGAAGAGCCGGAGGTGTCGGGGTTGTCAGAGGTGCCCGTCGAGGGCGAAGAGGCCGAAGGCGGGGGGAAGATTGAAGAGAGCGCGGCGGTCGAGTTCGACCTTGGGGAGGCGAGGAAGAACTGGTCGGTGTATCTCATTCCCGACCTGGATGAGTACAGTCATGCGGAGAAATTCGTCAAGATGCACTGCGGTGAGATCTTCGAGTATGAGCTCAGCAGCTGGGATGAGGACGAGGAAAACTGGCCGGCGGACCGCAGCTACGAAGCGTTCAAGAAGTGGTTTGACTTCGAGATCCACGACATGGTGGTCGATCTGTGCGAGATTGAAATAGACAGGGAGGAGGTATGAACGAGAAAGGTGGAGCTCACCGACGGAGGCAACCTCCAGTCATAGATGGGCCCCACCTGGAAGGTGGAGCCCATCAAAAGGTGGAGCCCATCTAAGCCCTAGTCCGTCACAAACTCATCCGCAAAGTACTTCGCCGTTAACGCCTCACCGGTAGCGAACTTGATGAGATCGTCCCAACGGTACTTCGCACCCGGCCGGAAGATCTTCTCCTTGAGGTAGTTCCCCACCGCCGGTTTGTCCACGAAGCACGCATCAGAGGTAGTCCCTTCCTTCAGCACATTCTTGACCATGTAGTTCAGAACCTGCGACGCCATCAGCTCGCCGAGCATGTAGTTGTGATAATACACCGGGTACTGGGCGAGGTGGATCTTCGCCGCCCAGTCGGGCTCGTTCCGCCCCTCCGGTCGCTTCACGAGTTGCAACTCCTCGACAAGGTCCCACCAGAGCTTGTTCAAGTCCTGATCCGGGTTCTGGTACATGCTCCGCTCAAATCGGACCATCACCTGGCTCCAGCGGCTGAAGATAAGCTCCTTCAACCGCAGGTTCTGTCGAACAGTTTTCTGGATGGCATCTTTCTCCTTGTCGCTCACTCCAACCATCGCCTTCAGCCAGTCCGCGTTGCTCGCCTGGCGCTCCATTAGCTGGGCGACCGCTTCGGTCGTGAACGTGTGCGCTTCGGTCCGGATGAGGTACGGCATGCTTCGGTCGATGTTCTTCGAGTACACTCCGTGCCCAAGCTCGTGAAGCATCGTCCCCATCCAGTAGGAGTTGTCCGTCACGTTCTGCATCGTGCGGACATCGCCGAGACGGTCGATGTCGGTGCAGAACGCGTGCTGGTATTTTCCCTTCCTCGGGTAGATGTCGCTGTTCTTCAGGATGTCCTCGACGGGGAGGCCGATGCCGCTGTAAAATGTCTGCGCGAGCTCCTCAACCTTCATCCCCTTGAAGTACTTGTCCAGATCGACCTCCCCGACATTGGGCGGCTCCTGGAAGAACGGATCTTCGTAGTGCCACGGACGCATCTGCTCGGGCTTGATTCCGTACCGCTTTGCGAGCGTAACATCGATCTCCTTCTTCAGCTCCGCGAACGGCGCGTCAGTGACCTGCCGTAGCTCGTCGAAGATACCGATGATTTCCTTCTCGTCCTGTTCACCGAGAGCAAGGGACATTACGTAGTAGTTCTCGTACCCGAGCTGTTTCGCCGCCTGGTTCCTCAGCTTCACGAGATCGACGACAAGCGGCGCGACTTCCTGTCCAACCTGCTTGCTCGCTTCCCACGCCTTCTTCCGCTTGTCCGAGCTCCTCTCGCCCTTGAGGATAGTGAGGATGTCGTTGTCGCTTACTTCCTTCCCGTCGATCTTCCCGCGGAAGGTGTTGAACTTGCGCGCGATCTCGGCACCCTTATCCACCATCTTCTTCATGAGGACGGTGTCGATTTGGTTACCGAGGTAGCTGTTGTAGAGCGCGATGAGCTGCCGCTGCAGCAGCGTGTCGCGGATGTCTCCCGACTCTTTGAACTTTTTCAGCTTTGCGAAGTCGTCCCTGTTCGAGAAGATCTTCCTGATCTCAAGTTCGAGCTTCGCCTTCTCGTCGTAGTACCTCTGCTCGCCCGTTGCGTTCGAATTCCAGTCGGCGAGGTTCATCGCCTTGATCATCCGCTCGACCGTCTTCACGTGGCTGTCGATAAATGCCCGCAGCTCATTCTCGCTGGTTTCTTTCGGTGCGCACGACATAAGCGCGAGCAGGAAGATAAATGAAATGGGAAGAAGATACCTCATTGTTGCCTCCGCCGTTCTGGTTTGATGAAGAAGTGAGGGAAATGCCTCAGACAAGAAAAGGAAGGACCTACGGACAACGCTGTTAGCATCTATGAATTGTCAGACTCAGACAGTTCGCCCATCTGCCTGAGAAGAGCGAGCGTCTCGTTTGCTTCCTTCTCATCGACAACGGTGATTGCGAAGCCGGCGTGGACAAGGACGTAATCGTCGAGCTTCACCTCTGGCACATAGGCGAGACATATGTCCTTGTCCACGCCGGCGAAGTCGACCGTTCCCATTGTCATTTCGGTGGGGTTTTCCTCAATGCGAATCACTCTTCCGGGGATTGCGAGACACATATTCGAGCATCCTGAAACGTGGCACAACCAATTTACGACACATTCGTCAGACATTCCAGCAACCACATTTTCTGCCGGACAATCCGTCACGCTCTTCACGCGGGAAATGGCTTGATTTTGGGACGACGGTTCTCTAAATTCATGCGATGCGGCGGAAGCGATAGCTGGCCAGGCCGTGTCTTAGACCACGGAGCCATAAACCATTACGAGGAGGGAGCATTATGGACGCACCGGTAGCACCGATCAGCAATCAGCAGACGCAGCACGTTTCTGTTGGTGAGTGGATCATCACGATTCTCCTCACCTCGATTCCCATGTGAACATTATCATGCTGTTCGTCTGGGGGTTTGGCAGCGCTACGAACCCGAGCAAAGCAAACTGGGCGAAAGCCATGCTCATCTGGGTTCTTATTTGGATCGTCCTGGGGATTCTCTTCTTTGGTATCTTTGCCGCCGTACTGGGGTCCTTGTTCAACCTGTCGCGGTGATAGGTGCCTGTCTGCATTCGGGGGTGTACCGTCGCTTCTTGCTCAGTGGCGTTTTCCTGCTTCTGCTTGCGGTCACGCAGCTCCGGAGTCAGGACTGCTCGAAGACGCAAGTCGGGTTCACTCCGCTCACTGACCTTGAGACTGGGCAGTAAATTTGAGCGTTATCGACGCACTGGGACGAGAAGTCATCCGGCTTGTCGACGGCGAGACGTCTGCCGGTGCGCATTCGATCCCGTTCGACGCGCATGTGATAGCGGGCGGCGTTTATTACTATCGGCTTTCGACCCCGTTCTTCTTGAGCACGCGCGAGATGATTGTCCTCAGGTGAGAGAAAGAACCGCCTGGAATGTCAAACGCATCCGACACGACAGCCGCTCCTCCGGCGGTAAAGGAAATCGACCGATGTCCGTGGCCGAGGAACGAAGAGCTCTACATCCGGTATCACGACGAAGAATGGGGCACCCCGGTCCATGACGACCGGAAACATTTTGAGTTCCTCGTGCTCGAGTCTGCGCAGGCGGGGCTGAGCTGGGAGACCGTCCTCAAGAAGCGTGAAAACTATCGGGTAGCGTACGACGGCTTCGATCCGGTGAAAGTAGCGCGCTACGACAAGAGAAAAGTGCAGCGGCTCCTCTCGAACGCGGGAATTATCCGAAACCGTCTCAAGATCGAGGCCTCCATCAACAATGCGAAGTGCTTCCTTGCCGTCCGGAAGGAGTTCGGAAGCTTTGACAGGTACCTCTGGGGTTTCGTCGACAACTCGCCTGTTGTCAACAAGTGGAGGGATCTCTCCGAGATTCCCCCGAAGACCGAGCTGTCCGACCGCGTCAGCAGGGACATGATTTTGAGAGGCTTCAAATTTGTCGGATCGACGATCATTTACGCCCACCTTCAAGCCGTCGGCATCGTGAATGATCATCTGGTGAGCTGTTTCAGATATGCGGAACTGGTTCCTGCGTCTAAGCGGAAGCCCGACGGCACACGCAACCAAGCAAAGTGAACTCTGGAGGATACGGAGGTGGTGGACCAGGCGCTCGACGATTACCGTCCGTTCTATTCGATCCCGACACTGCCGTTCGGGAAGAAATACGAGATCGACCTCGACAAGGCGGTGTACGACCGGCCGAACATGTACTTCGTGAATGTCCCGCTCGAGACGCTGAAGGAGCTTGCAAAGAAAGCCCTCCTCGACAACCAGCCGGTCTGGTTCGGCTGCGACGTTGGACAGGAATCAATGGGCGACAACGGCCTGATGGCGCCCGAGATCCGCGACTACTCCGCGCTCTACGGAATGGACTTCGACCTCTCACGCAAGGAGCTGTTTGAGACCTACTCGAGCATCCCGACGCATAACATGGTCTTCACCGGGATTGACATCGTGGACGGCAAGATTCAGAAATGGCTTGTCGAGAACTCCTGGGGAGAGAAGGCGGGGAAGAAGGGGTATTCCTCGATGACTGATGCATGGTTCGACAAGTATGTACAGGTGCTTGCGGTCCACAAGAAGTACGTCCCGAAGGACGTTCTTGCGCTCTTCGACACGAAGGCCGACATCCTGCCGCCGTGGGACCCGATGTTCCACCTCCTGAACGGGGAGTAGACGAAGGATGGGCCCCACCTGAAAGATGGAGCTCGTCGGGCACGGCGAAAAAAGGGAAGGCCTCCGCTTTGTATCCGGAGGCCTTGCTATGTTGCGGTGTTTCCCGTTTCTATTTCTTTTTCTTCTTCGGTGCAGGCTTTGCCTTCGGCAGGCCGGACTTGCCGGTCTCAGAAGGATCGGACTCAAAGATGTCGGGCTCTCCGGCCTTTGGCAGCTCGTCCACTCCGTCCCCGCCATCCCCTGAATGGCCGTTCCCGTTCCCGTTGCCATCCTCTTCCTCCGAGACAACAACGGCGAGCGCGGCAATCGAGTCTCCCTCATTCAGCCGGATCAACCGCACGCCCTGTGCGTTGCGTCCCATCACACGGATGTCTTTCGCGTGCTGCCGGATGATCATCCCCCTCGAGGTCACGACGACGACATCGTCACTGTCGGTGACCTGCTTCACCGCAACCATGAGGCCGGTCCTTTCGGTGGTCTTCACGGTGATGATCCCCTTGCCGCTGCGCCGCGTGATACGGTACTCGCTCACTTCACTTCGCTTCCCAAATCCGGAAGCGGTCGCCACGAGGATCGACGGATTGTTGTTCCGCAGCGCGACGACGCCAATGACCCGGTCGTTCTTTCCGAGGTTGATGGCGCGGACGCCGGCGGCCGAGCGGCCCATCGGCCGGGCTTCATTTTCGGAGAAGCGGATCGCGAGTCCTCGCTCCGTTCCGATCATGATGTCCTGCGTCCCGTCTGTGAGCTTCACGTCCACGAGCTTGTCGCTCCCCTTCAAGCCGAGTGCGACGATGCCGGCTCGCCTTGGATTACCGAACTCTGAGAGCGGCGTCTTCTTGATGAGCCCCCGTTCGGTCACCATGACGACGTACCGCTTGTCGTCGAACTGGTCGATGCTCACAAACGCGTTGATCCGTTCGTCCTTCTCCTTCTCGAGAAGATTTACGATGGACCGGCCGCGGGACGCTCGTCCCGACTCTGGCACCTCGAACACCTTCAGCCAGTAGCACCGCCCCCTGTCAGTGAAGAAGAGGATATAGTTGTGCGTTGAGGCGATGAACATGTGCTCGAGGAAATCGTCCTCATCCGTCGTCGCCCCCGTGATCCCCTTGCCGCCGCGCGACTGGCGGCGGTAGCCCGAAACCGGGAAGCGCTTGATGAAGCCGTTGTAACTGATCGTGATGACGACATTCTCCTCTGCGATCATGTCCTCGATGCTGAACTCCTTCACGTCGTACACCACCTCGGTGCGGCGCTCGTCGCCATACTTCTTCTTCAAATCAAGAAGCTCCTCCTTGAGGATCTGCATCTGGAGCTGCTTGCTCTTGAGGATGGCGCGGAGCCGTTCGATGAGCTTGATCGTCTCGCGGTACTCCTGCTCGATCTTCTTCCGCTCCAGTCCGGTGAGGCGCTGCAGCCGCATGTCAAGGATCGCCTTCGCCTGGATCTCCGACAGCTTGAACTTCTTCATGAGGCCGGTCTTCGCGGTCTCGACGTCCTTCGACTTCTTGATGAGCGCAATGACGGCGTCGATGTTGTCGAGTGCGATGATGTAGCCTTCGAGGACGTGGGCCCGCTTCTCGGCCTCGGCGAGCTCGTACTTCGACCGCCGGACGATGACGTTGTTCCGGTGCTCGATGAAGTGCTGCATCATCTCGCGGAGGGTGAGGACCTTCGGGCGGCCGCCGACGAGCGCAAGCATAATGACGCCGAATGTGGTCTGCATCTGGGTGTGCTTGTAGAGGTTGTTCAGCACGACCTTTGCGTTCGCGTCGCGCTTCAGCTCGATGACGACACGGAGACCGTCGCGGTCGGACTCGTCGCGGATATTGGAGATATCCTCGAGCTTCTTGTCACGCACGAGGTCGGCGATCTTCTCGATGAGGTTCGCCTTGTTCACCTGGTACGGGAGCTCGGAGATGATGATGTTCTGCCGGTCGTTCTTTGTCGTCTCGATGTTTGCGCGTGCACGAACAACGATCCGCCCGCGCCCGGTGAGGTACGCCTCGCGTACTCCTTCGTACCCGTAGATGATGCCCCCGGTGGGGAAGTCGGGGGCTGTAATGAGCTTGAGGAGCTTCTTCTCCTCAACCCCGGGGTCGTTGATGATGGCAACGAGACCGTCGACAACCTCAGAAAGATTGTGCGGCGGAATGTTCGTCGCCATGCCGACGGCAATGCCGGTGGCGCCGTTCACAAGAAGGTTCGGCAGGAGGGAGGGGAGGACCGTCGGCTCCTTGAGGGATTCATCGAAATTCGGGACAAAGTCGACCGTGTCCTTCTCAAGGTCTTTCAGCATCTCCTCCGCAAGACGCGAGAGACGCGCCTCGGTGTACCGCATCGCGGCAGGGGAGTCGCCGTCTACGGAGCCGAAGTTCCCCTGACCGTCGACAAGCGGGTAGCGCATCGAGAAGTCCTGCGCCATGCGGACCATCGTGTCGTACACCGCGCTGTCGCCGTGCGGATGGTACTTGCCGAGCACTTCGCCGACGATACGCGCGCTCTTCTTGTACGGCCTGTTGCTCGCAAGCCCGAGATCGGACATGCCGAAGAGGACACGCCGATGCACCGGCTTGAGGCCGTCGCGAACATCCGGAAGCGCGCGAGAGACAATGACCGACATCGCATAGTCGATGTACGATCCCTTCATCTCGTCTTCTATGTCGACCGGAATTACAGTCTCTCGGAGTAATGCCATGAACGAAGTTCTCCTGTGATACGGAAGACAGAATCACCCTCCGCTTCCTCCCCTTGAAAGTCATTGCGAGGAGCGAAGCGACGAAGCAAGCCCTATGTTTTCAAATAAACGCAGACTGACTCTGACCGTCCTCACCACTTCTCCTCAGGGGATTGCTTCGAGCCCTCCGGGCTCTCGCAATGACCCTTCGGTTTTGGAAGGACAACTCACTCAATGCTCATACGGCCGGGCGGGGAGGTGCTCCCTGCAGTAAACTGGGCGGATGCCGTCGGGGATGAACGGGACTCTCACTGCGACACCGCACACGGAGCAGACCGCATCAAAGAGCGGCCGCTCGACCCATTCCATCTCCTGCGGCTCGTACACCAGCCGGACCTCCTCAGTGAACGTGTCGATCCAGACCTGCGGGAAGTCCGATGCTTCCATCAGAGCTGGGGCACAGCTGTGCCGGAATGCCGCGATCATCATGCGGAGCCCGAGCTGTTTCACCGCCCTCACGAGCCGGACGAAGTCACCGTCGCCGCTCACGAGAATCGCGATATCGAACGCGCGGTTGTGTGCGAGTGTGAGGATGTCGACCGCGATCGCGACGTCAATTCCTTTCTCGCGGTACCTGACCCCCCCGGCCTGCGGGTCGTAGAGGGTGCTGAGTTCCAGCACCGTGAGCTCGAACTTCATCTCACGGAGCCGTTCGAAGAGCTTCTCCTGCTTGACCGCTTGCTCTTCGTCGACAGGGGAGACAGCCCGGGAGCCGTAATAGTATCTCCGGATCAGCCGGAAGTCGGGATCAAGGCCGATGAGATAGTGAACAAGTTTGTTGTAGTCAATTCTGTAACTTGGATCGTACGTCCTGATTGAGTGAAAGAGATACGACCCATCAACGAAAATCATTACGCGGTCTGCCATGGCTGTAACCCTTTCGAGAGTGTAATGTAGTTTGACTATTCAATAATGGATTCAGGGCTTCCGTTCTCGCGTCATCGCGAGGTCCGTCCCTTGCCTGTCCGTCCCCCTCTCAAATGTCCAGGTTGCGGACGTACTTTGCGTTCTTTTCAATGAACTCACGCCGCGGCTCGACGTCGTCCCCCATGAGGATAGAGAACGTCCGATCAGAACCCCCCTCACTCTCAACCGAAACCTGCAGCACGGTCCGGGTCTCGGGGTTCATCGTCGTCGACCACAGTTGCTCGGGGTTCATCTCGCCGAGGCCTTTGAACCGTGAGATGACTATCCCATCCACCATCGTGCCGCCTTCGGCGCCGCCGGCGTTTTCGGCGATTTCTTTGCCTCCGTCGCCGGACTTGCCGCGCTTTTCCGCGCGGAGCTTCTTGAGAAGGTCAACCCGCTCGTCCTCGTCGTACGCGTAGTACTCCACCTTCCCTTTCTTCAACTTGTAGAGCGGCGGCTGTGCAATGTATACATGCCCGAGGTCGATAAGTCCCTTCATGTGCCGGTAGAAGAGCGTGAGGAGAAGCGTTCGAATGTGAGATCCGTCAACATCGGCATCAGTCATGATGATGATCTTCCCGTACCGGACCTTTGCCGGGTCAAAGTCATCGCCGATGCCCGCGCCGATAGCTGTGAAGATCGCGCGGATCTCCTCGTTCTCGAGGATTTTGTGAAGGCGTGCCTTTTCGACGTTTAGAATCTTCCCCTTGATGGGCAAAATTGCCTGGAACCGCCGGTCCCGCCCCTGCTTCGCGCTTCCGCCTGCCGAATCGCCCTCCACGATGTAGATCTCTGCGTGTTCCGGGTTTGTGATGGAGCAGTCCGCCAGCTTCCCCGGAAGGTTCGAGCTCTCGAGTGCGTTCTTCCTTCTCGTAAGGTCGCGTGCCTTCCGCGCAGCCTCCCGCGCCTCTGCGGCGCGTGCGCACCTCTCGATGATCTTCTTCGCGTCGCCGGGGTTCTCCTCGAGCCATCGGTTGAGCTGATCGCCGACGATTGACTCGACGATGCTCTTCACCTCGCTGTTGCCGAGCTTCGTCTTCGTCTGTCCCTCGAACTGCGGGTCCGGTACCTTCACGCTCAGAACGGCGGTGAGTCCCTCACGGAAGTCATCGCCGGTGAGCTGGATGTTGTCCTTGACGAGGTTGTTCTTCGACGTGTAGTTGTTGAGCGCACGGGTGAGTGCCGAACGGAACCCGACGAGGTGCGTCCCGCCTTCGTGCGTGTTGATGTTGTTGACGTATGTAAACGAGTTGTCGCTGAACCCTTCATTGTATTGAAGAGCCGCTTCGACCTGCACGTTCTCTGCAGCGCCGGAGATGTAGATCGGCGACCTGGTGATACTCGGGCGTATGGCGTCGATGTACTTCACGAACTCCACGAGACCGCCGGAGAAGTGGAACGTTTCCTCTTCCTTCGACCGCAGGTCGGAGGCCCTGATCGTGATGGACGGATTGAGGTACGCGAGCTCGCGCATCCGCTCGCAAAGCGTGTCAAGCTTGAAATTCCGAGCCTTGAAGATCGTCGAGTCTGGAAGGAAGCGCAGCTTCGTCCCGGTGCGGTCCGATGTCCCGATCGCCTTGACCTGCGTGACGGGCTCTCCCTTCCTGTATTTCTGGTAGTACGTCTTCCCGTCGCGGTAGACTTCCACCTCGAGCTCTTCGGAGAGGGCGTTGACGACTGAAACGCCGACGCCGTGAAGTCCGCCCGACACCTTGTACGAGTTCTTGTCGAACTTCCCGCCGGCGTGAAGGACGGTCATGACAACCTCGAGCGCAGACCGCTTCTCGGTCGGGTGCTCATCGGTCGGAATGCCGCGGCCGTCGTCGCTCACGGTGACCGAGCCGTCCTTATTGATGGTGACGTCGATGTTCGTCGCGAAGCCGGCAACCGCTTCGTCGATGCTGTTGTCCACGACCTCGTAGACGAGGTGGTGAAGGCCGCGGCTGCTCACATCGCCGATGTACATGGCTGGCCGCCGGCGCACCGCCTCGAGCCCCTTCAGGACGGTGATGGATTTCGCAGAGTACTCCTGCGCACCGTTCGTCGGCTTCCGCGTCTTTACCTGCTTTGTCGCCTTCTCTCTCACTTCAGCCTTCGTTGCGCTCTGTTTTTTCATTCCTCTCACTGAAAACGGATATCCTTGATGGTCCCGCGCGGGGTGCGGGAGCAGATCTTCTTGATGATCTCACGCTTCCGGAGCGCGAGCTCGTTCCGCCAGGCGCTCGATTTCACCCTCACGAAGAGGATGCCGTTGTCGATCCGCTCGGCCTCGCTCACACGTGCGAGCGTCTCACCGACGATCTCGCCCCACTGCGTGAGGACGTCGTACTGCTTCAGCCGCCGGTTAAGACCGAGGTCGCGGAACAGCTTCTCAAGCACGTTCCCGATCTGCTTCGGGTTCGACCGTGCGCGCCTTGATGCCGCCATTGACGATCTCAAATTCCTTCATTTCGACCCTGGCCGGGAGCTTCT
>Ga0210049_1004273_pt1 | contig 12551 bp, 18 predicted proteins | sample CryGeyCG2014_300_2_FD_183964 | JGI IMG/M metagenome (GOLD analysis project Ga0210049, IMG submission 183964) | Groundwater microbial communities from aquifer - Crystal Geyser CG06_land_8/20/14_3.00 (SPAdes) (version 2) | ecosystem: Environmental > Aquatic > Deep subsurface > Groundwater | place...
AAGCCAAGCCCATCTTTATTGTAGATTACCACTTAAAGCTGACCGACGCCAGGTAAAATAAAACTAGCACATGTAGGCCATTTATTCAAACCTCCTTGCTTTTCAGTTCTCTGGAAGCGAGTCAAATTTCAGAGGGAATTAACATCCCCCTCACTATCATCCCACTACATCCAGGACAAACCACTTTGCCCCGCCGGTATCTCACAGTAACTTCAAAATGGTCCTTTAGCTCTACCCGCCATCCTTTACAAAATTTTTCACGCTAAAAAGTGTAGACCCACTTTTGGGGAGGGGACCACCCCTGCCCCGGGAACAGAAGCAGGTTGGAATTCATTCCTTTTCCCTATATTCTTAATTGCATCGAATCTGATTGGACAGGCACTATTCTCCTTTCTCATCCTTTCCAATGTATCTGGTTAGCTCAGGCTCTAACATTTCCCTTGGCATGGCTCCTACCTTCTGGTCAATAAGCTGACCGTTCTTGAATATTAGCAGCGTAGGTATGGACATGATTTGATACTTCATGGCAAGTGCTCGGTTTTCGTCCACATTTAGCTTGCCAAAAGTGATTTTTCCTTGATAATCCTTAGCCAATTCTTCAATTACAGGAGAGAGAAACCGGCAAGGGCCACACCATGGTGCCCAGCAATCAACTACTAGTAACGGATGCTTCTTAACTACCTCATCGAAATCGTCAGAACTTAACTTGGGAACCAAATTTTTTTCCATTTTTTTAACTTCTCCTTTGAGCAACTGATCTCTTTCTTTTCAAAATCCTTAAAGGGTTTCTTGCCTTGACCTACTTTGCCTAGAACTGGATTTCAACACCAGCCATCGTTAATTCCTTATCTGTAACCGACTTTAAAGGGATGGGAGTGTTTATATCCATTCCTGGTTCGTATTTGAAGATGCCGCCAAGCTCTCTATTCAGCATGAAGATAAGCCGGGAAAGGGGAATCTCCGCGGGACAAACATCCTGACACTGACCACAATTGACACAGGAATCCATCACATGGACAATCCTTATCATAGGAAACATAATATCAGGCGGAATTTCTCCGGGAGGCACAGTCCCCCTATCTGCCTCGAGGGTGCAGTCTTTACAGTAGCATATAGGGCAAGCATCCCTACAGCCATAGCACTTAATGCAACGGCTGAACTGACCCAACCAATAGTTGAATTTCTCCTCAGTGCTCATTCCCCTAAGAAAGGCAAAATCCTTCTCTTGCTGTTTCCTGGCTCGCTTGACCTCTTCTTCATCCTTTCGCTTTCGAGTTTCTATCGCCGCACTGTCAGGCTTTTCCACCTTGATATATCCCGCTTCAATGGCTTTCTCGATGAAATCAGACCCTTTTTCAGAACAGACCTCGATAAATGTTGCTTTCCTGCCATTTGTGCCCCATTTGCCACAGGCTATATCTGCCATAACAGGTATGTTGACGTCGCACCTGCGGCAGTTCTCTCTTCTTCCATATCCCTTTTCCTCAAGCTCGTCCAGGTCCTTCTCTTTCTCAGTGCCGTCCTTCAACCTGATAGTTAATTTGCCTTCTTCAATGTCTTCTCGGATGACATCGCTAGGGTCTATTCCAAATTCTTCGTGGAACATCCGTTTTGCTGTTGCTGAAGGGAGTGTGCCGGTGCAGTTAAGACCGATGAGAATCAGGTTCTCCTTTTCGATCTGAGTTCTCTTAACCAGCTCGATAATGGCTCTGGCATCGCAAGGCTTGCAGGCTACAGCTATTTTCATATCGAAGGCGCCGTTCAGGTATTCCTTGAGACATCTGGCAATATTAGGGGAAACGCAATGCAGCGACCCGGCTGTTTCTATTACCTTTTCGGGCTCGGTTATCAGCACAGGAACGCCATCGTATCTGTTACCATCCCTTGCCTTTACTGCCAGTACAGCATCCACCATTCTGCTCTCTAGAGCAAATTTGAGGAGCGCAGTAACGGCACCTCCATATTCAGCCCTCTTGAAGATTTGTTCATCAGAAGACCAAGCAAGACACATGTCTCCTTTCATTGCTTCACCTCCTCTAAGCGTTCTATAATTCTTCCCGGTCTTATCACTGTTTGGAAATCTCTAGGAGGGCGAATTTCCTCCAGAGTATCTAACCTGCCCTGTTTCTCCAGTTGCTTGATGATAAGATACCAGGCACAATCCTTCTCCGGGTCAACCTCACATTTTCCGTTGCTACAACCACCGCAGGGACCATTGAGCAAACCCTTGGCGCACCTCGTAACCGGGCAAATGCCACCGGTCAGACCAAGTAGGCAATCCCCACAGGCAGCACATCTTTCTTCCAGGAGATGTCCTTCTCTGTCCTCCATCCCGATGAAAAGAGTGTTCTGTGCAGGAAGGACAACGAGGTCAGGAAACACTCCCACTATGGTCTGCACTCCAGCTCCACAACCCAGGGAAAGGACAGCCTCAATGCCTTGGAGCTGTTCCCTGAGTGCAGTAGCCACCAAGTGTGAGTCGCATTGTTTGGGGATAGTGGTCACCTTGAAGTAGGGGCGAGCATGCTCGCCCCTACGCCTTCCTCCAAGTTCGAGGAGCCGACTTAAATTTTCAGCTTCCTTTATACTCCGTGGAGGTTGAGTACAGCCGTCACAGCCGGCAATCAGGACTGTGGAGTAAGGAGAGACAGATTCCAAGATCTCCTCTAAGGGTTTTAGCTCAGTTACAATCACTTCTTAATCTCCTTCCGAACAATGTCATCCTGAACTTGTTTCAGGATCACCTTGAATTGCCTCAGTTCTTGGGCAAAATCTTGCGGATACCTCGGCGCGACGAAGCAGAAATGAAGTCTTTCCCCGAGGCCAATTTGGTCTAATTTTCCCTTTAACTTCAGTATCCCCCAATAAGCTTCCTTACTCCCTTCTTTCAACTTGCACTCCTCCGCAGGGCAGGCAACCACCATAACACCACCCACGCCCTGTGCAAAAGCTTCTAGGATATGGAACGTGTCCACTCTCCCAGCACAGGGCAAATCTATCAAACGAACATTTGGCTCGAGATCACCATCAAGCAAGGGAAATGCTGACCACTGGCAGCGGAATACCAGTATCTTCGGCTGCTGCATCTGTGAGCATAGCTCCGAAATCAAAGCAGAAAGGCGTTCCCTTTCCCAGCCCTCGAGTTCTAAGGCCATGGCAGGGCACATAGCTACACATATACCGCACCCCTGACATAGCTCCAGGTCAAAGCTGGCTGGCTCGGTACCATCTAGTTTAACAGCTTCGTAGGGGCAATAAAATACGCAGGTGCCGCACCTGATACATTTGTTCCTATCGGCTTTCACTTTAAGGCTGTTTCTCTTCAGAATAATGATGTCTTTGCCAAAGCCAAGTTGCTCTAGCAGCAGGTTTAAGACAGTGACTCTTCGCCCATTGAGAGCGCTTCCTTTCTCGAACCGGCAGTAGTTCTCATCGCAAGCAAGAATGTATATCTTGTTAATGCTCAGGCTAGCAATAGCTTTCAGAAAGACATCCTCGGAGAGACGCCCCACACATGGGACGGATAGAGGAATGAACTTGGAGACTCCAAACAGATTTCCTACCGCGTCGAAATCTGGACTGCTCCCTTTACACGCAATGACCAGTGTGTCAGAGTCATACTCCTGTCTGGCACTTTCAAGGTACCTGGTCAGTGAGACCAAATCGTAGTAGAAGATATCAATGGCCTTGGCGGGACAACTGGAGTAGCAGATACCACATACCTGGCATTTCTCTATCTCCAGGACCATCTTCCTCGTCTCTGGATCCCCCTTGATTGCCTCGAAAGGACAGAGAGAGGCGCACAGAGAACAATTGGCACAACGACTTTCATTTAGCTTAAGTGCCGTTATTTGTTCCACAACTTGTTGGTTCAATCGGTTCTCCTTCCTTAAGCTGCTAGCCATTATCCTCTTTTCCAATGGTAGTAGGGGCGAGCATGCTCGCCCCTACATATTGGCACTTCAAGCCAATTTTCCTTGGGCACGAAGGGACAAGTATAATCTTTGCTATAGACGCACCACGGATTATATGCCTTGTTAAAGTCGAGAACCCACTTCCCCTCAATTGTAAGATGCCTCCCAGGCTTGAGATCAATATATCGTCCTGCACTATATGTTTCCTTGCCTGATGTTGCACCTTTTTTTCTTCATGTTCATGCAGCTCGAGTTCGAACCTATAGGCTGAGTCAGGAGGATAATAATTGAGCCCTTGAAATTTTATACGATCTTCGGCGAGTATTGGAGAGTGCCGATGTTGAGCGAAAAATCTATCCTTCGCTTTGCGCTCCATTTCAAGATGCTCTTTCCATTCAGAAATTTCCATGATAAACTTCAACCTACTTAACTGCCTCTCAACATATCCAGTTCACAGCATCCGAACCGCCTTTAGGGGGCATGCTTCAACACATTTCCCACATTCATCGCAGAAGCCAGAAACAATAAAAGGGATATCATAAGGCGATTCCTGCTTCCACAGCTTCTTCGGACATACAGATAAAACAAGGCAACCCCCCTTTTCACATTTTTCAGGGCGACATTTCTGATATTCAATGCTAGCCTTCTGCTTGGGTTGTAATAGCATTTCGTTTACATCCAAATTGCATCAAGGGTATAGGTTTCAACTAGCATCCTCTTTAGAGGTAATGTATCTTATCTGCGCCGAGAATGGCTTCCGCAGCTTGAGGGAGCTTGATTGGTGTAACAAACTCTTCAATGTTTGATGTATCATCAATAGTTTTACCAGCTCCATCAATCACATGAAAGGTTCCGCAAGACACGATGTTTACGCCGAGCTTATCCTTCTCAAAACGAGCTAGCTGCTCGAGGTTGTCGGGTAGAGCAGAAGATGAAAGCCCCTCAATCTGCCCAGCTATCAGCTCCTTAACTGAACTCTGAATAGTGAGCTTGGCCAGTTCTCCCTTCCTGGTCATCCCGATGCCATATGGACCGTAGTATATAGTGACATTCTCAATCCTGGCTATTTGCTTAGCCATAAAGGCAACGACATAAGCAGCATACTGGTCATAGGGCTTGTCGGCTCCGCTATTTACTATAATGAGAAAATTCTTTACTTGTGCCACCTTTGAAACCTCCTTTCTTTATTATTCTCCTGGCATACAGTAGCATCCCCCCTAGGTTTTTATCTTCATTCTGACGGCGCAAACCTTGGTCTCAGCACACTTGGCACTGGGGTCTAAGGCTGGAATTGTCAGCACATTGGCGCAGGAGTCGGGAAAATGGAAGGGGACAAATAATAGCCCGGGAGGCATCTTGTCAGTCACCCTGGCTTCGGCTTCTATGCTCCCTCGCCTTGTCTCCAGAGTAACCATATCCTTGTTTTTAATCCCTGCCTTGCTGGCATCCTCGGGGTTGACTTCAACAAAACCATGAGGCACCTCGTCGAGTAGCCTTGGCGTTCTCCGCGTCATTGTCCCCGTATGATAGTGAAACATGCTTCTCCCTGTGGTCAGAACATAGGGATATTCTTCATCAGGCAGTTCCGCTGGAGGCTTAAACTCCACCACCTGGAAGTGCCCCAGGCCATCAGGGGTGTTGAACTTTTGCAAAAACATGGTGGGGGTGCCTGGATGATCTTCTGAAGGGCAAGGCCAGTGAATTCCCCCTACTGTCTTGTCCAGCCGTTCGTAGGTTATTCCCTTATACTGGGGAACACAACTTCTTATCTCCTCAAATATTCCTTCCGCTGAATTAAAGTCGAACTTATCCTTATAGCCCATCTTTTCTGCTAACCGGCATATAATCCACCAGTCAGGCTTAGCCTCGCCAGGCGGGTCGACAACCTTGTCTATCTTCTGCACTCGTCTGTCTATCCAGGTGTGAGTAGCCTGCCTCTCCACCCAGGTAGCCGCTGGCAGTACCACATGGGCAAGCTTAGCGATCTCAGTGGGAAATATGTCCTGGACCACGAGGAAACTGGCTTTCCGCAAAGCCTTCTTCACATTATTAACATCGGGCACTGCCATCGTCGGGTCTCCCCCCACAACATAGAGGTAGGGACATTTATACAGCATGTCTATATAGGTAATCCCCGGCTTTGTAGGCAGGCTAGCTACTCCCCACGCCTCTTCAAAAAATTTTGCCGTCTCCTCACCAACACGCTTAAATCCGGGGTAGAAGACACATAGGCAGCCCATGTCACCACTGCCCTCACCGTTTATCTGCCCTCTCATTGAGTTTATCCCACTCCCCGACTTACCAGCATGCCCGCAAAGAAGGGCTAGGTTAGCGTGATTCCTAACATTGTCGGTGCCAACATAATGCTGGGATATACCCTGGTCATAGAGAATACATCCCCTCTCTGCCTTAGCATAGGTAATTGCCGCCTCTCTAATCAAATCTTTCGGCACCCCAGTGATTTTTTCTGCCTGTTTTAGGTCTATCTTGGAGAGAAAATCACGCAATTTATCAATCCCGGCTGTCCTTGACGCAATGAACTCTTTATCCTCCAGCCCCTCAGCCAGGATGATGCTCATCATGGCGTTTATCAGGGCAGCATCTGTGCCTGACCTTAGTTGTAGGTGTATGTCAGCCAGATGCCTTGCCGTGGCAGTTTTCCTGGGGTCAGTATAGATAACTTTAGCCCCCTTGGCTTTAGCTCGGAATACCCTTCGGGCTATCATGGGGAAGGTCTCCATGATATTAACACCGGCGAGGCAGATGCAATCAGCGAGCTCAATTTCAGGCTGGGAGGTCTGCATTGCCCCTGAGCCCATGGCAGGAATCAGGGCAGCCGCTGCTGGGGAATGACACAATCTACCGCAATATTCTACATTATTGGTACCCATCACCACTCGGGTAAACTTCTGCATCACATAAGCGTCCTCATTGCTATTCCGACATGAGGCGATAAAGCCAAAGCTCTCCGGGCTGGACTCCTTCAGCTTCGAGGATACTAGGTCAAGAGCTTCATCCCAAGATGTTTCTTTAAGAGTGCCGTTCTTTCTCACCAGTGGCATCTTTAGCCTGTCTTCGCTGTAGATGTAATGGTAGGCGTTCTTGCCTTTAGGGCAGTTTGCTCCCTGGTTTACCGGGTGCTCCTTCCACGGCTCCTGTCCAATGATTTTGCCATCTTTGACCACCAGGTTAATGCCACAACCGCAGCTACAATAGGGGCATATGGTAGGCACATATTCAATACTCATTTTCGCCTCCTGTTAAGCGGACTCGGACCAAGATTTTTTATAGCTTGGGTAAAACTCTTAATTGTCTCAACCACCTTTGTTGCCTCGGATGCTCCAATCCATTCCAGCCTCACTCTCTCGCTATTGATGCCCACAGCCTTAAGGAAAGGCTTCAACCCCACCACCCTCCTTCTAGCATTCAGATTACCTTTTGTATAATGGCACTCTCCGGGATGGCAGCCACAAACTAGAACGCCATCAGCGCCAGCAGTAAATGCCTTTAGTATTAGGTGCTCGTTTACTCTCCCAGAGCACATTAGTCTTATTATGTGTACGTTAGGTGAGCACTTGAGTCGTGACACCCCTGCTAGGTCAGCGGCTGAATAAGAACACCAGTTGCAAAAGAAACCAATTATCTTGGGTTCAAATTCGTTCACCGATGCCTCCTTGATACCTTATTCAATCTGCCTGATATATCAGACAGCATATGCTAAAATGTAAAGAACCAGAGCAATTAGATTTAATACTGAAGCGGCATTATACCCTAGAGGGGTATAGTATGTCAACATAATCTGGTTTTTTTGGAGGATATCATGGCTGACGAAGCAGTATCAAAAGAGGTTTTGTTGAACCGATTGAAAAGAATTGAGGGACAGGTTCGTGGCATTGAGAAGATGATTGAGAATGGCCGCGACTGTGAAAGTATTATTACCCAGTTAGGGGCAGTACGCTCAGCTATCGAAAGCGCTGGTGCGCTTTTGCTAAGAAACTACATGAGAATTTGCTTTAACAAGGAAGCACCAGAATGTGCTGATATCGAGTCTCTAGCACGTGCTATTGCCATTTGGGGCAGAGTACACAGTAGCGACAAAATTTAGTACAGAAAAGGCCCCCTTGAATATATTTCTTGATCGTCACCATTCCATTCTCATTACCGCGATTCTAATGTCCCGCCCTACAATGAGGTTGCCAATCTGAAAGATAAGGGTAGCTGTAATCCAGGCTATTGCTGTAGTATAGAAGATAGCAGTAATTAGTATCGTCCTAGAGTTGCTTTATCCTCCGATAGTGGCCACACTAGCAACACAGGGTACACAAAGTAAACAGAAGTCCAGATTGTTCAGGGTAAAGCATAAAAACGCTAGCCAGTCCCTTCCGCTTTACCTCAGAAAAGCACCAGTGGTAAGATATGTGGGTACTCGGAAGAGGCTCAGATTTTTGTGAGAGGGCTTCTTGGTATTTTTTCTAACCTGACCCAGAACATCAGCAGGTGGTAGCACAGTTGAGGCCGTTCCTTAGCGCTGCTCCGGCACGTGATGGTTATGAGGTAGGAGTCTATGCAGTTGCCTATTTTAGTATTTCACCCTACCGCTTTGACTTCCTCGCTAGACAGGATGTTCGCAGCATACCTAAGAGCAGCCAGTATATCCTCACGGGTGATTTCATATTCAGTCACAATCTCTTCGTAGGTCATTCCTGCCGCAAGTTTGCCTATGATGAGGTCGACAGGAACTCGCGTTCCATTAATTACAGGCTTACCGAAACGAATTCTCTTATCTACACTTATCATTGGAGCTATTTCCATAATATCCCCCTTTACGCTTAGTTCCCCCAATTCAAATAAGATTAGCGCCAGAAGCGAGGCACAAAGACCGCTAAATTCTCATGATGCTCTAAATTCTAGCACAAAGATACTTTCAAAACCACCAGGTCTACACTTTTTAGCGTGAACAATTTATAAAGGATGGTGGGAAGACCGGCTATGAAAAGTCGATGACGTTTTTCTTAAACCGCTTGACATGTTGAAAAACGAAATGTTAGTATAATTATGAGCGTATGCTCATAATATAGGAGAAAAGATGTCGAGACCGCCGAAGTGCCGTCGAGTTGCCTTCCTGCCAGGCGTAACCTATTTCAAGCCGGCAGGTATACCGTTAAGAGCTCTTGAAGAGGTACGCCTCTCTGTGGAGGAGGCTGAGGCAATACGATTGAAAGATCTTGAGGGACTGGAACAGGAGGAGGGTGCTGAGAAGATGAATGTCTCTCGTCCAACCTTTCAGAGGGTATTAGCGTTGGCACGGCTGAAAATAGCTGATGCCTTACTTAATGGCAAAGCGATAAGGATCGAGGGCGGCAACTTTGAGATGTCTCCTCTGCGTTTCAGTTGCGCTTATGGTCATGAATGGGATGTGCCTTTTGAAGTTGCCACGAGTGCACCCCCTCAGCTTTGCCCTGCCTGCAATACATTAGACATAATGCCAGTTCAACCACACGGCCCCGGCTGGGGCAAGTGGGGAGGTCGTTGCCGGGGAGCTGGAAGACATTGGAGGTGAGAGTATGATTTTTGTTGACAGGAAGAAATGTAGCGGTTGTGCTCTTTGTGTTGAGGCATGCCCACAAGGGGCTATCAGGATACAGGATAGCATAGCGGTGATAGACCAGAGACTCTGCCGTCAGTGTGAAGTCTGTGCGGAAGTATGTTCTGCCGGAGCTATCCGTGTTGTCGAGCCTGTGTATGCCAAATTGAAGAAAGGAGGTGACAGTATGAGAGGAAGAGGCTGGTTTGGCCGGGGATGCTGGGGGTGGGGCAGAGGTAACCCCTACTCCTTCTGCCGTTTCTATCCCTGGCTTCCCCGGAGATGGTGGGCCTACGGTAGAGGCGCTTATCCCCAGATGGCACCCGCCCATGGCCCGGTGTACCAACCTTACCGGCAGTGGTAAGGATTAAGAGCAACTAAAGCATTAGAAAAAGGAGGTGCGAGTATGTATTACCGGTATGGATTTGGCTTTAGGGGTGGCATAGGCTTTGGCTTCCGTGGTGCTTCCCCTCCCTGGCCCTATGTAGGGATAGGCAGAGGCGGACTGCCACGGTGTGGTTACTTCTTCAGTGGCGCTGGAGCGCCCGCGAACTGGCCGTATCAGCCGCTGGCGGGAGCACAGGCCGCGCCTGAATATGCACCCTACTCCCCCCAAATGACCAGAGAGGAGGAACTCAACTACCTTAAGGACCAGGCGGAGGCAATAAAGGGCCAGCTGGAGGAGATCGAGTCCAGGATGCGCGACTTGGAAAAAGCCGGAAAATAACACACAGATAAAGCACAAAATAAAGGAGGTGCACTATGCCAGGATTTGATGGTACCGGTCCCAGGGGAATGGGGCCAATGACTGGAGGAGGCAGGGGCTTCTGCAGCCCCTGGGGAGTAAGAGTTGCTCGGCCTACGTATGGTTTTCCCCGCAGGGCACCATACGCTTCTCCCTATTACGGAGCGTATGGTTTCGGGCCGTTTGCTCCGCAGATGACCCGTGAGCAGGAGCTTGAATTCTTGAAGACCGAGTCCCAAGCGCTGAGGGAGGAGCTTAAGGAACTGGAAGACAGGATAGGGCAACTGTCAGCGGAGAGAAAATAAGGAGGTACTATGAAAATTGCCATTTCAGCTACCGGCTCTACCCTCGACGCCGAGGTAGACCCCCGGTTCGGGCGATGCCAGTGTTTCGTCATCGCTAATCCGGAGACAATAGAATTTGAAGCCATTGATAACTCCAGTGCCATGGCGGCAGGCGGAGCAGGCATCTCAGCTGCACAGATGATAGTCGATAAAGGTGTGGACGCGGTGCTCACCGGTAATTGCGGCCCCAATGCCTACCAGGTGCTATCGGCGGCCGGGATTAAGGTCATCAGTGGGGTTGCGGGTAAGGTGCGGGACGCTATTGAGGGCTACAAATCAGGCAAATTCCAGGCCAGCTCACAACCCAATGTCCCTGGTCATTTTGGTATGGGTAGGGGAATGGGTCGTGGCAGAGGCACGGGCTAAAGATAAAAGAGAAATTTTCTTTGGAGGTGTAAATATGCCTAAAGGAGATGGCACCGGGCCACCCACCGGACGTGGTCAAAGGGGTGGCCGGATGGGAGGTAACCAACCCGGGGCTGGCCCCGGTGGTAACTGTGTCTGTCCCAGTTGCGGGGAAAAGATGCCCCACGAGCAGGGCACGCCGTGTTACGCCGTGAGCTGTCCCAAGTGCGGTACCAATATGGTAAGAGAATAGGGAATTAACTACTTAGAAAGGGAGATGAGTCATGCCTATCTATGAGTATCAATGCGCCCAATGTGGGGAGAGATTTGAAGTTCGTCAATCCCTTGGCGAGGGCGGTTCTGGCCTGAACTGTCCCAAATGCCATGCCCAGAATCCTAAGAGGCTCTTTTCTTCATTCTTCAGCCCAGGCTCGGGCACCTCCGAGCTCTCAGGAACTGGCTGCCCCACCTGTAACTCTGGAGTCTGTGGGCTCCCGCCGATGGAGTAAAGAAAAACTTAAATCTATTTTAGGGAGGGTTTTATGGCTACCTGGAATTACTCGGGCAAAGAAGTAAGCGAGGAAGAGCTCAAAAGGGTACTAGACAGCCTTAGTTGTTTCAAGTGCGGTAAGGAACTTCATACCGATGATTGCCCTTTCGCCAAATTGAGAACTGAATTGAATACTTTAATGAAAGAGAGACATTAAGGAGGTGTAAGTATGCCTAAAGGAGATGGAACCGGGCCACCCACCGGACGTGGTCAGGAGAGGGGGCAGGATGAAAGGCAACCAACCCGGGGCTGGCCTCGGTGGTAACTGCGTTTGTCCCAGCTGCGGGGAAAAGGTGCCCCACAAGCTGGCAACGCCGTGTTACTCCGTGAGCTGTCCCAAGTGCGGTACCAGGATGGTAAGAGAATAAACAATAAGGAGGGTGTATCTATGCCATTTTTTGAACCTCTGGAGAAGCTAGACCCCAAAAATGTGGACCTGGAAAGAGCCAGAAAGTCCCTGCGTGAGGAGCTGGAGGCGATAGATTTTTACCAGGAGAGAATTGATGCCACCCAGGACGCCTCCCTGAAGAAGCTTCTAGAGCACAACATGAACGAGGAAAAGGAGCATGCCGCCATGCTTATAGAGTGGATAAGAAAGAACGACCCAGCACAGGATAGAGTATTCAAAGAGCATGACTAAGTCGCTAAAATGGAGAATTTGGGGTACTCATGATAATCTCGGTTGCCAGCGGTAAGGGGGGGACCGGCAAGACGCTGGTGGCGACCAGCCTTGCCCTTTCCCTCAAGGATAGGGAACAGGTACAGCTCCTTGACTGTGATGTTGAGGAGCCCAACGACCACATCTTTTTAAAGCCGGTAATCACTATAAGCGAAGCAGTCTGCATTCCTGTTCCTGAGATAGACGAGAAAAAGTGCAACTACTGCGGTAAGTGTGTCGAGGTCTGCGCCTATCATGCCATTGCTGTTTTCCCAGGACATGTGCTGGTTTTCCCCCAGCTTTGTCACGGGTGCGGTGCCTGTAGCTATCTCTGCCCGGAAAAGGCTATCAGCGAGGTAGGAAGGAAAATTGGCGTTGTCGAGTGTGGGCACTCGGATGGCGTGGGGTTTG
>Ga0210049_1004292_pt1 | contig 12513 bp, 10 predicted proteins | sample CryGeyCG2014_300_2_FD_183964 | JGI IMG/M metagenome (GOLD analysis project Ga0210049, IMG submission 183964) | Groundwater microbial communities from aquifer - Crystal Geyser CG06_land_8/20/14_3.00 (SPAdes) (version 2) | ecosystem: Environmental > Aquatic > Deep subsurface > Groundwater | place...
ATAAGCGTCCTCTACTTGCTCCCAAAAGAGAGGACGCTTTGTTTCAAATAAGGTCTATACTTAAAAAGAGAAAGCCATATTATGCCCAGGCAGATTATGTGATTAACACCAGCAATTTAAGGGTAAAAGAAATAATAGAGAGGATACAATTAGATGTTAGGTCTTAGGTTTTAGGTGTTAAATACCTAACACCTACCACCTATCACCTAACACCTAACTAGGGGGGGTTGTGCGAACAGTTAGTATTGGAATTATGGCTTATAATGAGGAGGCTAATATTGGAGCTTTGCTTTCTGCTTTGATTGAGCAGGAGTTAAGTTCAGTTAAACTTCTGGAGATTGTGGTAGTAGCCAGTGGTTGCACGGATAACACTGAAAAGATTGTTAGGAAATATAGCCAGAGGGAAGATAAAATAAAGTTGTTGGTTCAGGAAAAGAGAGAAGGGAAAGCCTCAGCAATTAATCTCTTTTTGCGTCAGGCGAAGGGTGATATTATTGTCTTGGAAAGTGCAGATACTTTGCCGAAGGATAAGGCATTGGAAAACTTGCTCAAACCTTTCTTAGATGAAAAGATTGGGGCAGTTGGTGCTTGTGTAATTCCAGTTAATTCCTCTTCTTCTTTTATGGGATTTTATGTTCAGCTCTTCTGGAGACTTCATCATAGAATAGCCCTTCTTTATCCCAAGTGTGGAGAGATGGTAGCTTTTCGTAATGTTCTTCCCTCCATTGCTTATAACACAGCCACTGATGAGACCTGGATTATTGCTGTTCTTTCTCAGATGGGATATAGGATTGGCTATGCAAAAGATGCTTTAGTCTTAAATAAAGGGCCAGAAAGCCTTTCTGAGCTTGCATCTCAGCGGCGAAGACATCTGGCTGGTTATATCCATCTTAAGAAGGAGTTAAATTTTAAGCCCAAGACTATGGACAATCTTTTGGTCTTAAGGCTCTTACCTTCCTGTATAAAGTTTAATCTTAAAGAGATCGTCTTTACTCTGGGAGTAATAATCTTAGAAGTTTCAGCTCGCATTTTAGCTAATTATGATTGGTATATAAAGAAGAGGAATCCTTATATCTGGGAGATGGCTAAAAGCACCAAATCACAAATAAAACCACAGATTAACACAGATTGAAACCACGAATAAACACGAATTAACACGAATGATAATATCAAAATCCAAATACTACCAAATCCAAAATCCCAATGACCAAGTAGAAAATCCAAAATCCAAATACTACCAAATCCAAAATCCATCCTCCGTAGCAGTAGCCTGCTACTGCGGAGGACGGGCAAATCCAAAATCCCAATAACAACTAAGAACTAACAACTAAGAACTAACCTGTTAACACAGATGAACACAGATAAATAAAGCTATGGAAAGTAAGCACTAAGCACCAAATCACAAACAAGCCGCTGGAGGCATTTTGAGATTATCTGCGTGGAGGATAATTCCTAAAATATTTGAGTATAAGTTGTTTAGAAGGTTTGGCTTTCCCCTTCTTCTCCCTTTAAATTTAACTATTAGCGTAACTAATAGATGCAACCTAAGATGTAAGATGTGCAATGTTTGGAAGAAAGAGGTAAAAGAATTTAGTTTTGATGAGTTCAATAAGACTTTTAAGAGTATTAGTAAGTCTCCTTACTGGGTTACAATCTCTGGTGGTGAGCCTTTTTTAAGAGGGGACTTGGATAAAATTTGTGAGAGTATTTATGAAAATTTAAGCCCGCAGATTTTGAACATTGCTACTAATGGAATGCTTTACAACTCAATTCCTCAGGTGGTAGAAAAGATTGTTCAGAGTTCTCCCCGGATGGAGGTTATTCTTAATCTCTCCTTAGATGGGGTAGGGGATAAGCATAATAAGATTCGTAATAATAAAGATAGTTTTAATTTTGCTTTAAGGACATACCAGCATCTTCGGGAATTAAGTTATCCTAATTTTACCCTGGGGATTGGCACAGTAATATCTAAATTTAATTTAGGTGATTTTGAAGATATTCTTGATTTAATTGAAGAGTTAAGACCAGATTCTTTTGTTTGTGAAATAGCTGAGGAAAGAGTGGAGTTAGGGACGGTAGGTGAAGATATTGCCCCTTCGCCAGAAGAATACAAGAGAGTTTTAGGTCTTTTATCATCCAGGATTAAAAGAAAAAAATTCTCTGGTATATCAAGGCTTACCCAGGCTCTTCGCTTGGTCTATTACGACTTAAGTAAAGAGATTATTCTGAAGAAAAAGCAGGTTATTCCTTGTTATGCAGGTTTTTCTTCAGCTCAGATTACACCTTCGGGTGAGGTTTGGGCTTGCTGTGTAAAGGCTTTTTCTTTAGGAGATCTAATGAAGGTAGATTATGATTTTAAGAAGGTCTGGTTCAGTGAAGAAGCTGAACTCATTAGAAAGAAGATAAAAGAAAAAGTCTGCTATTGTCCTTTAGCTAATGCCTCCTATACTAATATGCTCTGTGACTTTAAGAGTCTATTTAAGGTGGGGAGGGAGTTCATTTTTATAAATCAAATATAAAAATGCAAAAATCAAAATGACAAATCAAAATGCAAAAATTTTTAAATTCGGGCACCCACGCAGTGGGTCGTGTCATTTTGCATTTTTATCTTTTATTTTTACATTTTGTGGGGTAAATATATGTCAAATCAATTTACTACTAATTACCTTGATGAGAAATACCTGCAAGAGTTTTATCAGAGTAAAGAGGGTTTTTCCTGGGCTTATGAGACACTTTCTGGATACTCTGAGTTTGCCAGCATCCGTAAGTTTGAGTTAATTATGAGTCTAATCAAGAAGATGAAACCTGAAAATATTTTAGATAATGGCTGTGGGGGAGGACTCTTTACCCGCTCTTTAGCTAAAGATGGATTTAGTGTTGTTGGCTTTGACCTTTCCTTAGGTTTACTTTTAAAGATTAAGTCCTCTCTGCCTGCGGTCACGCCTGAGCAAGGAGAAAAGTTATCCCTTATAGCTGGTAATTCTCAGAGGTTATCTTTCAAGAATAATAGCTTTTCTCTTTGTTTATGTAGTGAAGTCTTGGAGCATATTCCTGATTGTGAAAAGACGATAGAAGAGCTCTCTCGGGTATTAGAAGAAGATGGAAAGGCTATTATTACTGTTCCTAATCTTCACTGTTATGATTCCCTGGAAGGAAGATTTAAGATAATTAGTAAGATTCTAGAAGTAATTAATTTTGGACGCCGCCTTTTGGGGAAAGAAGAGATATATAGGTATGGTTACAATACCCATCTTCACAAATACACTCCTTTTCAGTGGCGAAAGATTTTAGAGAAAAATGGACTAAAAGTAACTTTTGAGCATCCGGTCTTTATCTCTCCTTACATTCCTCAGGTAATCAAGCCCCTAAAGTGGGTGGAGAGGTTTCTATACAGTAAAGACCTGATTTTTAGGTTACAGAATTTTGTAGAAAATTACCTCTCCTTAGTCTATCCTTTCAAATTTTTAGGACAGCTTCATCTCTTTATTTGTGAGAAGAGGAGCCTCTTAGATGAGTGATGTTATTCTTATTATGCCTCCTAATAATTTTACGGATATGATTAAAGTAAGAAATAATCAAAAAAACAAAGGGTTTTATGTTAATTACCCTCCCTTAGGACTTGCTTATTTAGCGGCAGTATTAGAAAGAGAGAATTTTAAAGTAAAGATTATTGATGCAGTTACCTCTTTGATGGGAGAAGAGGATATTTTAAAGACCGTTAGTGAGGAAAGACCTAAGGTTGTAGGAATTACTGTAACTACTCCTACTCTAATAGTAGTCTATTCTTTAGTTCAAAGGCTAAAGGAGATAGCCCCCCAGATGGTAATCGTTTTGGGGGGTCCTCATATTTCTGCTCAACCAGAAATAATATCTTTTCTGAAAGCAGAGTTTGGGTTTAGAGGAGAGGCAGAGGAGGGTCTGCCTAAGTTAGTAAAGAGTATAGTAGAAGAGAAAACCTGCACCCAAGCATTCCATAATATTCCTGGGCTTGTCTGGATGTGTGATAGAGAGGTGAGGATGAATTCTCACTATGTCCTCTCAAAATTAGATTCTCTACCTTTTCCTGCCCGCCACCTTCTTGACAATGGAAGATACATTAATCCCACCTGTTCAGCTAAAACCACTTCCTTAATTACTATTCGGGGATGCCCTTATAACTGTCTCTTTTGTTCCCGGGCAGTAAGAGAAGGATATAATGAGAGAAGTGTAGACAATGTTATTGAGGAGATAAGGGAAGTAGTCAAGATATTAGGAATAGAATATATTACCCTTATGGATGAAACCTTTACTCAGAATAGAAAAAGGGTTGAGGAGATTGTAGGGAAGATTAAAGAGAATAAATTAAATTTTAAGTGGGCTTGCCAGACCAGGGTTAACTTAATTGATAAGGAGTTAATAAAGGCTATGCATGACGCTGGTTGCGTAAATCTCTCCTTTGGAGTGGAGAGTAGCTCAGAAAGGATAAGAGAACTCTTAAAGAAACCACCCTCTAAAAAAGATTACGAAAATGTAGTTAAATGGTCTCGGGAGATAGGGATGGAGACCAATGCTTATTATATGTTCGGTCATCCTACCGAGACACTTTCTGACCTAAAGGAGACTATAAATTTTGCCCTCTCCTTAAATAGTGATTATGCTTCTTTTAACCTTACTACTATCTTCCCCGGCTCTCCTTTATATAAACAGATGTTAAGAGAAAATTTAATTAGTGAGAATATCTGGAATCAGTACATACTGGGGACTGCTGACCTGCCAACTTATATCCCTGAGGGTTTAAGTAAAAAGACTCTGGAGAGGACAATTAGCCTTGCCTTTAGAAAGTTTTATTTTCGCCCGAGGTATATTTTAAGGAAGTTATTTAAGATAAAGAGTATTAAAGACTTGAGACATCACTTGAGAATAGCTATAATAATCTTAAAAGACTTTGTTTTAAGTCATAGATAGATAAAACTAAAGAAAAATCAAAAATAAAAATGCAAAATGACACGACCCACTGCGTGGGTGCCCGAGTTCAAAAATGTAGGGGCGACAAATATTTCGCCTGTCATTACGGGTTTGATAAATCAAACCCCTACAATTAGCTAGCAAAATCTTCGGACTATTTCAAAGAGCACTTTAGTCCCAAAAGTAAGGTTCTTTAGAGAAATCCTCTCATTTACTCCGTGAATCATTTTTTGATATTCTTCCAGAGGCACCTCAGCCTTAAAAGGAGCAAAACCATAGGAGATGATACCTTTCTCCCTGAGGAAGCGGGAATCAGTGGCTCCGCTAAGCATAAAAGGGATTATTTTGGCAGAAGGCTCAAAGAGACTGAGGACTTCTTGAATAGTTGAGAAGAGAGGGGTCCGATAACTTGATTCAGTGGCTGGGTGTGATTCAAATACTTCTATATCTATCTTAGTATTTTCCACGACTTTCTTTAATTCCTTAACTACACCTTCTGCAGTCTCTCCCGGTAAGAGCCGACAGTCAACTTCAGCTTCACATTGAGAAGGAAGAACATTAGTCTTATTCCCTCCCCTTAAGACTGTAGGCACAAAGGTATTATGGAGCAAGGCATTAAGCAGTTGGACTAATCCCTTCTCTTTTATTCCCCTTAAGATTAAGGGACCTAATAAGGAGTTAGTTAATAATTTGAGCAAGAAAGATTGAGGGAATCTTTCTTTGTTGGCAATCTCTTTAATCATTTGCTTCATAGTAGCAGTCCCCTTAAGGGGAGGTTGGAAGTTTGAAATTCTATGGAGGGCTTTTGACAGGTGAATAACAGCATTATCTTCTGTAGGTATAGAAGCATGCCCGGGGGTGCCTTTTGCCTTTAATCTTAGCCAGCATATCCCTTTTTCGGCAGTTTGGCAGATATAAAAATGTTTGTTGTTTATAGGGACCTCTATTCCTCCTCCTTCGTTAATCACATAGTCAGCCTTAATTTTGTCGTAGTGGGTCTTAACTAACCATTCTACCCCTTTCTCTCCCCCTTCCTCCTCATCAGCACAAAAGGCTACAATAAGCTTTCTTTTTAATTTAATTTTATTTCTCCTTAAGAGAAGGAGAGTCATTAGTTCATTGATGACCAGGGATTTACAATCTATTGCTCCTCTTCCCCAGATGTAATTAGACTTAATCTCTCCGGAAAAGGGATTGACTAACCATCTTTCTTTTTCTGCCGGAACTACATCCAGGTGGGAAAGGAGTAAGAGGGAGTCTTTATCTTCTCCTTCCAATCGGGTAATTAGGTTTCCTCTGCCTTTATCTTTTTCTAAAATTTCTGCCTTTAATCCTTCTTTTTCCAATATTTTGGCAATGTACTGGGCGGCCGGGGTCTCATTACCGGGAGGGTTAGTAGTATTAATCTTAATTAAGTCAGATAAATAAGAAGCTGCTTCTCTTTTTACTTCTTCCCAGTTAATCTCTTTGAAATCCATTCTCTTCCTCCTTGTCGCAGAGCTCCATTGAAAATTTTAAATTGTAAAATGCAAATTTATTCTCTTCCTCTTGCATTTTTCTGGCTTTTAGTTATAATAAATTATAACAATATTTAGAGAATTAGTCAATAGTTCGCGTTAAGTCATCTAAAATGTAACTGAAAGGATACTGGTTGAATCATATAAAAAGTAACCGAAAAAGTAGAGGCGACTCTTGTAGAGGCGACTCTTTAGAGTCGCTAAAACAAAGCAGGACCGTAGAGGCGACTCTTTAGAGTCGCTAAAACAAAGCAGGACTAAAGTCCTGCCTCTACATTGAAACGGTCAGGAGAACAAATCCTGACCGAGCAGGCAACCTGTAGTTGGGTTACCTATTTAAATGACTTGACAGGTAGTTGAGAGTTAAGAGTTAAAAGTTAAAAGTTGAGGGAAGAGATGGCAAGAAGATTTTCTACTCCTTCAGAGAACTACTTTAAAAAGGGACTTGCTCTTTTTAAAAGAGGTAAATTTAAGCAAGCAATAGATGAGTTTGTGCGGGCAAAGACATTGAGTCCTGATAATGAACTTATTCATCTTTACCTTGGGCTTTCCTGGGAAAGGGAGGGGAGGGGAGGGGAGGCTGAGGTAAATTTTAAAAAAGCAATTAATCTGGATCCAAATTTTGCTGCCCCTTATCTCTTTCTTGGTCTTGACTTGGCAGAAAGATGGGTTAATTCTTGGAAGATTAAGGGTCATGACCATAGTTTGCTTAAGAAGTCTATTTATTACTACAGGAAAGTAATAGAGTTAGAGCCAGAGAACCAAGAAGCAAGGAGCTTCTTAAAGACGCTTGAAGAGTATGAAAACAAAAAATCCAAAATCTAAAATCCCAATGACCAAGTAGAAAATCCAAAATCCAAATACTACCAAATCCAAAACAAATCCAAAATCCCAATGACCAAGTAGAAAATCCAAAATCCAAATACTACCAAATCCAAAACAAATCCAAAATCCCAATGACCAACAAATGTCATTGCGAGCCCGAAGCCTGCTCCTGACAGGCTCAGGAGGCGAAGCAAAAGGAGAATAAGTTGAAAGGTAAGAGATTAATAATCTTTTTATTAATACTTCTCTCTTTCTTTGTCTCGCAAGCCTTGTCTTCTTCTGAAGGGGAGGAATATAAGAAGTGTTTAAGTAGGTGGCAAAAGAGCAAGAAAAAATTCCCGCTAGAGATAAGAAGGAGAGACCTTACTTTAGAAGAAAAAAGGAGACTTGATGAGTTAACCTTTGGTTATGTGAAAGCAACTCTTACTTTTGAGACAGTGGAACTTTTGAAATCTTATCTGGACATCCAGACAGTAAATAAGTTATTAACTGAGGGTGAAAAAGAAGATCTCTGGCAAAAGTTTTTGGACGATTACCAGCTCAAGAGCAACCTTTGCTTTAATTTAGAGATTATTGATGAGACCCGTGCTTATTCCTACTTACTTCTAAAGCCTTTTTCCAAGAATATAGTCTTAATAGATGATAAAGGCAAGGAGTATAAACCAGTAAAGTATTCTAAGGAGTTGGATGAGCCAATCTACCATAAGGTCTCGGGGAAGGTCTATTTTCCCAGAATAATTACCCCCCAGACTAAATGGATTAAGATTAACTTATATAATGTCTTCTCGGTAGATAGGTCTATTCCTCCTTATCATGAGCCAGAGTTTGAATTTGGTTATATTCTTTCCTCTACTCCAATCTCAAAGATTATTTATGAGGAGGATGTTGAGGAAGAGGAAAAGAAAAAGAGGAAAGAATCCCCTCTGGAGGGAAAGATTACAGCGGGGATAATTGCTTATAAAGAAGGCAATCTTGGCCAAGCTATAAGCTTCTTTCAAGAAGCAAGAGCTCTTGACCCCTCCAATATTGCTGTCTATAATTTGCTTTCAATCACCTACCTAAAGAAAGATTTGTTTGATGCGGCTGTATCTTTGTTAAAAGAAGCAATTGAGATTGACCCCTTTTCTTCTTTGTCTCACTATAATTTAGGATTAGCCTATCGTAAGAAAAAGGAATTAGAAAAGGCTATAGTTGAATTCAAGCAGGCTGTAGCTATAGATGATAAGTATTTAGACGCTTACTATTATTTAGGATTAAGTTATGAAGAAACAGGATTTAAAGATGAGGCAATAAGGGCTTACAAGAAAGTATTAGAAATAGACCCAGAAGAGGAGAAAGCTAAGAAAAGAATAAAAGGCTTGACTCAAGGAAATTAAAAATTTAGAGGAGCAAAGCAGAATTGCAAATTTGTTGTTAGCCAATATTTGCCTGTTTATCTAACCCAACAAGCTTTATCTTCAAGTGGTAACCTAATATTCTTGCATATTTATTTAATGTATGCAAGGAGAGATGGTCATCTTTAGCATTTTCAATTTTAGAAATGGCCTGTCGACTAATATTCCATTTTTCTGCCACATTTTTCTGGGTAAGATTTAAAGACTCTCGGGTTAATCTTAACCGATGGGCAATCTGAATCTCTTGCGAGCGTTTTTTAACCTTCTCTTTAAATCCGGAAGATTCATTTTCTATCTTTATAATCAATTTATTGAGATCATCCATCTTTTTTACTCCTTGATATGAAGTCTTCTCTGAGTTTCTTTGCTTTCCTAATTTCTGTAGAATAAATTTTGGTTGATTTCTTTATGAAAATGCTAGTGACAACAATTTTATTCCTACGGAAGAAAAAGTAGAGCACCCGGATTTGCTTCACTATACCACATTTTCATAATTTTGTCAAGGTTTTTCAACTTTTACTACTCAATCTTAATTAAGGGGGGATGAATGTAGTTAAGGTATCCTTCCTGGACTTCTCCTTCTTTAGCTCCGCCTGGATGAATATATACTCGGTATAGAAATTTTAATTCCTGCTTGGGCAAAATTTTATAGCTCTCTCCACTGAAGTAAAAACTGTTGACTGCCATTAAGCCATAATCTCGGACATGCCAGAAACTTGGATAATACCAGTTCTGGGGGTGGTCAAAGATGGCAATTCCAACCTCCCTTTCATCTACTATTCCCGAATAATCACACCAGTGGGCTCTCTTTCCCCAGGTTTCTTTCTCTCCTCTCCCTCCGTAAGAATTTTCAATCTTTCCCCCTTCTTTTCCGGTCATTGAAGGTGCTACTCTAACCGCTAAAGAGCCAGCTTCCTTGGTCGGGCCGAGGATTACCTTCTTATCACCTGCTCTTAAGATTATCTCTATATCTATAATTTTCTTCAACAGAGGCAGATTGTAAATCTTAAAACACCTTTCTTCTGATAATATTTTCCTTCCCTTATTATCAACCCAATTATTTAAAGCCCAAAGTTTTGCATAGACTAAGCCTTCTTTTAACTCTTTAAACTTCTGATGAACCATCCTCCCACTTCCCTTTTCTTCACTCCAGAGGTCAGCTCTATTTACTTCTCCGTGAGCAAGCCATAAAGAGCGGTGGTGGATATGGTCAGAGGGACCATTATCGGTTAAAGGTCTTGAAAATGGACCAACTATTGGATAAAGATAAGGTTTCTTAATCTCTTTACTGAACTGATATTTAGTAAAAAGTTTACCCTTTATCTTAACCTCAATCTCCTTCTTGGGACTCTCTTTAAGAGTAACCTGAGGGAAGCTTGAAGATGGGGGAGAGGAGACTATCTGGTAGGTTTTCTCTCCGGCTGGAATTATATTATTGACTATAAAGGATAGAATTACCCCTTTTCCCCGGGGATTACTTTCCTGCTGGCAGGGAACTTCCCTTCCCTTTAATTCAAATAAAGAGAGAGCTTTTCCCGGAGGAAAGTCTAAGGCAATGCTTACTGGACAAGATTCCCTCTTGTGCTTTCCGGATAAGATTTTAATCTTCATCTTGCTTTTTATTATCTCTGTGCCTTTATGGTTTTGTGTTTATTCGTGTTCATTCGTGGTTCCATTTATCTGTGTTAATCTGTGTTAATTTGTGGTTAACAGGTTAGTTCTTAGTTGTTATTGGGATTTTGGATTTGTTTTGGATTTGGTAGTATTTGGATTTTGGATTTCATTTGGATTCTGTGTTCACCTGTGGTTTATTTGTTTTCATTCGTGTTCATTCGTGGTTTATTTTTCTGTGTTTATCTGTGTTAATCTGTGGTTTTATTTCTCAGTTCACCTGTGGTTTATTTGTTTTCATTCGTGTTCATTCGTGGTTTTATTTCTTAGTGTTCACCCCTGATTAAATCAGGGGTTCACCTGTGGTTTCGTATTCCTTTCGGCTTAAATAAGAAAAGCTTTCCTCAGCAATAGTTACCGGATCCGGTGTAAAATCAAAGACCTCTACTGAAAGGTATCCCTTATAATCTATCTCTTTAAGGGCGGAAAATATCTTTTTGTAGTTAGCTTTCCCAAATCCTGGTCCTCTCTTATTATCATCGTTAGCATGAAAATGGAAAAGAAGCTCTCTTGCGCTTCTAATTATCTTTCCCGGAGGCATTTCTTCGTCGCTCATACTGTAAACATCCAGGATTAGCCTGAGGTTAGGATGATTAATCTCTTTTATGAACTTCATTGCTTCTTTGGCAGTATTGATAAAATTAGTACTTGCTCTATAGAGTGGCTCCATACATAAGGTAACCTCAGACTGAGAAGATAGGTCCAGGCAATCTAAGAATACCTCTTTAGTCCACTCCCAGGCTCTTTGATAAGTCACCCCTTTTAGGACAGAACGTTGATTGGGTGAGCCAAAGACCAAAACTTTCCCTCCTAAATCAGCACACAATTCAATTAACTGCTTGAGGTAATCCCTAGTCTTCTCTCTTATCTTTTTTTCAGGGTGACTTATGTGTAATCCTTCTGGTTTGACTAAGAGCCAGTGCAGACCAACAATCTCTAATTCGAAGTCTTCTGCCAATCCCTTAATTTCTCTTCTCTTCTCTTTAGAGATCTCCTTTACCGTATCAGCTAAAGTAAAAGGAGCAAGCTCAATTCCCTGATAACCAATCTCTTTAACCTTTCTGAATATCTCTTCTAATTTCCAATCTTCAAATAGTTCATTGCAAATAGAAAATTTCACCTTAAGATCTCCCTCCACCTTTTTTCGTTAAACTCCTTACCCACTCAACTAATTCAAATTCCGTCAATTAGTGTAGCATATATCTTAGGTTTTGTCAACATTATTTTACCTAAAAGTAAGGATTTAGCCACTAATGGTCACAAATTATCAGGGTAGAGGCAGGACTTTAGTCCTGCTTTGTTTCAGCGACTTTGTTTCAGCGACTCTAAAGAGTCGCCTCTACGAGAGTCGCCTCTACTTTTCTGTGGTTAATTTTTGTTTGTGTCCATTCGTGTTCATTCGTGGTTAATCTTGTTTTTCCATAAATTCAATCATCTCTTTTTGACTCTTTATCCCACTTGTTGCTCCTAAGGACTGAACACACTGGGCACCTAAAGCATTAGCAAACTGGCCACACCGTTTCAGGTCCCAGCCAAAGACCTGCCCAGCTAAAAATCCAGCTACAAAGCAATCACCAGCCCCGGTAGTATCTTTCACTGTAACCTTATAGGGAGGGATGAAGAAAGATTCGTCCTTGGTTCTAAAATAACTTCCTCTCTCTCCCGCCTTTAATCCAACAACCTTTATTCCCAGAGCAAGTAAGTCTTCAGCTATATCTTCTTTTTTCTTTTTATTAGTCAACTTCTCTGCCTCTTTAATACTCGGCAGGAATATATCAAGATAAGGTAGACAAGGCTTTAAAATCTTCATCCACCTGTTCTTTTCATCCCAAGCTGTGTCTAAAGAAGTAATAACTCCGGCTTCTTTAGCTTTTCTTAAGATATTAGCCGTTGGTTTTCCATCAAGTTTGGGCATTAGAAAAGAGCCAGCTATATGTAAGATCTTACAATCTTTAATTAACCTTGAATCTACCTCTGACTCTTTAAATTCTCCATTTGCTCCCAGGTAATGGATGAAACTTCTTTCTCCATCCGGGCTAACCAGAACTAAAGTAGCGGAGGTAGCCACATGAGGGTCTCTTACTACTCCTCTTAAGTCTAAATTATACCTTTCCATTTGAGAGATTAAAAAGTTGCCGTAAGCATCATCTCCTACTTTACCA
>Ga0210049_1004296_pt1 | contig 12509 bp, 18 predicted proteins | sample CryGeyCG2014_300_2_FD_183964 | JGI IMG/M metagenome (GOLD analysis project Ga0210049, IMG submission 183964) | Groundwater microbial communities from aquifer - Crystal Geyser CG06_land_8/20/14_3.00 (SPAdes) (version 2) | ecosystem: Environmental > Aquatic > Deep subsurface > Groundwater | place...
ATGCAGCTATTGCTCCGGGAATCTACGGAATATACGCACAGTACGCCAGCGATTTAGCAGAATACGCTACCTACCAGTACGGTCTGTAGAAGGAAATCTGATGGTCATTCCTTGTGATGACCATCAGAGGTAGGTCTATTTCTTTGAAGTAAATCTACCCCTGGTTTATGAAGAAAGCATCAAAAAGTTTAATAGTTTTAGTTTTAGCTTTTCTTTTTGGAAGTTGTTTTGGCGTTTATTCTGTCCAGGCTCAAAACAATAAACTTAATTTAGAAGTAATTGAGCAGTGTGATATTAAATATGCTGGTGATAGTTGTGTTGCTGAATTAAAACTTTTTAATAATACTGGGAAAGTTCTTGATGGAACAGCAATTTTACATATTAATTATCAGGGAGTATGTAGCGGCAACAAATTAGAGAATTTCGATGGGGTGGGAATTCAGGCTTGGTATAATAATTCTCCTCCTAATTTAGACTGGGAGAATGGAGATTTAACATTTTCAGATTTTGACATTCCTAAGGGTGAAACTCAGCCGAGCCTTAAAATAAAAACTCATCCCGCTCTTTGCCCCGGAGAATATACTTTTATTTTTTCCCTAAAAGGTGAAGAATACATAACTCCACCAGTAGTGATAGGTGGCGTAGGTTATATTCCTCCTACTCCAACTACTCCCATTACTTATAATGGGAAAGTTACGGCCACTCCCGGAGAAGGTGGAATTACAAGTTTAACTAATCCTGATAGTAGTAAGATTGAACTAAATATTCCGCCGAGAGCGGTTTCAGCAAATACTAATTTCACTATTGAAAGAGTGAATATTGATTTAATAAGCCTACCTACTCCAGAAAGCGGACTTTTTCTTGTTAAGGGATTAGTTTATGAAATTAAAGCTCAAAGAAATGGAGGATTTATCACTACCTTTGATAAACCCTTGATTTTAACTTTTACTTATACCAATGACCGAATTGAGGGATTAGATGAGAATTCTCTTAAAATCTATTATTGGAATGGAGAAAATTGGATTGTGATAGAGAACAGCGAAGTAGATAGAGACAATAATACGGTTACTGCTTCGATTGACCATTTCACTATTTTTGCTTTGCTTGGCTCAAAAATCGCAGTTATTGAAAAAGAAAAACCGGCTGAGGAAATAGTTCCACTTAAAGAAGAAATACCTCCTGAAGAAGTAGTTTTAGCTCCAACCGGAGAAGAAGTTGAAAAGCCTGAGGAATTTGTTTCAGAAGGAGCTGCTCCAGCTGAAGAAGGAATAGTTACTGTTCCTCCCGAAGAAAGAGTGCCCGGAGAAGGATTGGCTTCATTGCTTTTGGCGAGTGTAGAAGTGGTACGAGAAACGGCTTGGATGGCAGTTGTAGCAACTTTCTGCTTGATAGGTTTGGTTATAATTGGAATTAGAGAATGGGAATTAGCCCGGAAAAAGAAAAGAGAATAAATTTTAATTTAGAAAAACTGAGATCTTTTTGTCGAGGCTTTGCCCCGATTTTTTATTTGAGAAAAAAATAGAAAAAAATAGGGACCCCGAAGGAAAGCCTTCGGCTTCCTACGGGGCAGGCGTGCACATTTTTTGAGATTCACCCTGTTAAATTCTCGCTTTGTGGAGGGTATTCGCCAAAGGCGAACAATTTAACAGGGGGTAAATAAAAACGCTTCAAGCAGTATCTGAAGCATTTAAAAAAAAGTTTAGGGACAGCTCTTTGAAAGCTGGATAAGGAAAGATGAGATAAGTTATAGCTCTAAAAATTCCTGGTTTGAGATTTTGAGTTGTTGAATGATATTCTTTATGATGGGTAGACCAATATCTTTTCCGTGAGGATTGGGGATAAAAATTTTTTCATTATTCCGTTTCAGATATTCATGTCGGGTAGCGGGATAAGGACCGGAAAAGCCGAGATTTTTGAGCTTCTTTATTAAAATTCGGCGAGGAAGCGGGGAAAGTTTAGGCATATATTTTAGCCGGCAATTTTTTAAAACCTGGCAGAGAATGTCTTTCTTGAAGACTAACCAAAATGTAGTCTTCAATCACTTCAGATAACTGTTCCCTTACTTCTTCAACGGTATCTGCTTGAGCGTAAGCACCGGGCAAATCTTTTACACTAGCGCACCAACTCTTGGTTTTTTCATCGTATTCGTATTCCGCTTTGCGCAAAAGTTTTTCAATGTATTGGGCAATGTATAGTTTCATATATTTTATCTTATTTGTTTTAAAATTTATGTCAAGGGTTTTAGAAATTGGAGGAAAAAATAGGGAAGGGTACATTTTTTGAGAAATAAAAAATCCCTAGGACCGAAGGGCCGGGATCCCGGCAGTTTCCAAAATGTATTATTTATATATTTCAAAGCAAAATCAGAGACCGGGTCTCTGGTTTTTTTATTTCTTTTTCTGTGGCCGGGAGTCAAGAAAAATAGGGACGTGCACCTTTTTGATAAGAAAGAAAATAAAAAAACAGCTCTTTGAAAGCTGAAAGATAAAAGCCAAAAATATTTTTAGAGACTATCCCATTCCTTTTTATCAATTCCGGCTTGCCGAAGAATTTCGTTGACTAGCCCAGCACTTATATCACCTTTATGTTTAGATGGAATGTGAACCTTAAGAGAACCCTTTTTCATAAACAGATGCTTCCCACCGCTGTAAGGACCTTCAAAACCGAGCTTTTTGAAATTCTGAACCAATTTTCTCCATGAGATTACTTTAGGCATAAACTCTTTGCCTCGCCTTAAGAGAAGGAAAATCGGGGATATGGTCTCCATCACGCAATTTCAAAATCAACCATTCTTCTAATACTTCCCGAAGAGTTTCCCGGCATTTTTCAAGAGTTTTTTCCGAAGCCCAAACCCCTTGAAGTCTAGGAATCTCACCAAAATAGGTTCCGTCATCTAATATTTTATATTGAGCTTGAGCCAATTTTTGTAAAATATAATCCGTTAACATACACCTTAATTATAAAAGTTTAATGAACCATGTCAATAGCAAAACCATTTAAAGTAATTTATTACATTTTCTTAGTTTTCATTGGAGCAGTTGCGGTTTTGCTGATTGTTTCGGTTTTTCCGATTACTGGAAATTACAAATTGATGATTGTTCAATCTGGGTCAATGACACCGGCAATAAAGATGGGTTCTGTTGTGGTAGCAAAGCCGGCCGAGAATTATCAAATTGGTGATGTTATTACTTTCGGTCCCTATACTCGAACTCAGGCTCCGACTACTCATCGAATTTATGACATTAAAGTCACCGACGGCAATCCTGTTTATATTACCAAAGGCGATGCTAACAACGCGCCGGATCAAAGAGAAATTACAAAAAGAGATATTGTCGGTAAGGTTTTATTCAGCATTCCTTATTTAGGTTATGCCGTTGATTTTGCTAAAAGACCCTTGGGTTTTTCTTTAATTATCATTGTTCCCGCGGCATTAATTATTATTGACGAAATTAAAAATATTTATGGAGAAATTAAAAAGAAAAAACCAAAAACGGAATAAGTTTTTGGCCATAAGGAATTCTCTTTTGAGAATTACCGTGTTTTTAGTTATTGTCGGCCTTAACTGGGCCGGGCTTTCGGCTGTAATTGAAACCCTTGCTTATTTTAATGATACTGAAAATTCTTCAGAAAACAGTCTTTCTGCCGCGACTTTGGATTTCTCCATACCAACCACGCCAGATTTTTCTCCTTCAGTAACTCCGACTGCAACTTCCAGCCGAAATATTAGTATTATCAATGATGGTATTTTAGGTTTTCAATACACGGTTACAACTACCAATGCTACTGGTACGCTCTGCGATTATCTGAATTTAACTGCCAATTTAGATGGGAGTACTGTCGGTACATGGTCTTTAACCAGTTTTAATTATAATGCCGGCCAATTTGTTGCTCCCGAAGATTGGCAATTTGTAGCAACTCTTACCAGTGATGATCCGAGTTTAGAAAATCAAACCTGCACTTTTGATTTTATTTTTGACGGCGTCCAAATCGGCGGCTTCGGTTTTTATGACCAAGAGATAATCTCAAATACAATAACTTCAGGTCAATGGGTAGTTAAAGCCGGCGATGTTGTTATTAACGAATTGATGTGGATGGGAAGCTACAAGAAACCTGAGGATGAATGGATAGAACTTCGCAATATGACTTCTTATCCCATTGATCTTTCTGGGTGGCAGTTAACAAGATTAATTGGATTTGGGGTTGGAAAGAAAGAAAAATTGATACTGACAATCTCTTCGGGGAAGACGATTCCAGCTAATGGCTATTTCTTAATTTCCAATTTTAGCAAAGATAACTCTCGAATAAATGTTGATCCAGATTTAGTTGATTCTGCTGTTTCTCTCCGTAATCGCAATTTACAAGTGAAACTTTATAAAGGAGATTGGCAAGATCCAACTAATTTAATTGACACTGCTGATGATGGTCAAGGTAGACCTCTTGCCGGTTGGCATGGTTTCCTTTTCCACCTTTCAATGGAAAGAAATGATGTACCTGGAGATGGGACTTTAGCTTCAAGTTGGCATACTTGCCTTGATTTTGTTAATTCCCGAATCTATTGGGATCCTGGTGATAAATTTAATTTAGGAACTCCCGGCGCTCCAAATCTTTCAGATGAGGAAGACGCTAATTTAGAATATTATATTCAATTAGAACAGGAGTTGCTGGCCGAAGGCATTTATCTACCCGACCTTGTCTCCGAAGAAGAAAATTATGATGAAGAAGAATCAATAGAAGAGGAGGTGACCGAAGATTCATTAGAACCAGATACAGAAATAATCACCACTACCGAAGAAATAACTACTTCCACCGAAGAGATAACTCCAAATGAGGAGTCTCCAACTATTGAAGAAACTATTAATGAAATTCCTGATGAAACAGGCGGTGAAACTACCGAAGATGTAATTGAAGAGCCGGCTTCGGAATCAAATACCCCAGCCCCTGAAGAGGGTTCAGCTAATGAAGAAGTTCCTACTGATGAAACTCCGACGGTTGAAGAACAATCAGCAACGATACCGGAGAATAATTCTTTTAACCAAGGAGACGGTGGTGAAGGAACAGTTGATGGAAATGGTGAGGCAGGAGAAAACCCAGAAAGTGCCAATTCGGTGGAAACTGCTGGAGAGATTTCAAGTGGCGCAGGCGATTCCGGAGAAAATACCGGTGAACAATAATTATTATGAATAAAGTATTTAAAACAATTTTAATAATCTTAATCGCAATTTTTGGCGCCGGAATTTTATTTATTGATTCTGTCCAAGCTCAACCCCTTAAAAATCTAGTTGTTGAATATTGGTCCGAAACTGAAAATAAATGGGTGCCATTATCCTATTGGTCCGAAACTGAAAATAAATGGTTGCCATCAAAAGTTTCCATATTTAGTGAAACAAATTTTTTGCCAGGACAAGGGATTACTCGTTTAGTCAAAGTCACCAATAACAGTGTTCAAAGTCAGAGAATTGCCACCGAAGCTATAAATAAAAATGATCCAAATCGGCTTGGCGATGTTTTAAATTTAGAAATTAAGGAAGGCGGGGCAAGACTTTATAATGATGCCCTTTCAAAGTTTTTCACAGCCGGCGAAGTTTATCTTTCTGATTTAGGACCAAATAGTAGTACCACTTATGATTTTATTGTCACTTTTTATTCTGGAGCTGGAAATTCCTTTCAGGGAAAAAGTTTAAGCTTTGATCTTTTAATTGGTTTTCAAGGAGAGGAAGGCGGCATACTTCCTGGCGCAGGCGGCGGAGTGGGCGGTTATTTACCACCCGGTTTAACTATTCCAGAGGAATCAGTAAAAATAACAGTTACTGAAACCAGCGTTGTAATTGAGTGGACTACTTCGTATCCAGCTACCAGTCAAGTAATTTATGCAAAAGAAGGAGAATCTCGCACTTTATGTTTAACTCAAACCGAAGGTTGTGCCTTAGGAGCTCCACCAAAATACGGTTATGAGCGCACCACACCCGAATACGATGTCAGCCCGAAAGTGACATCTCATTCAGTAACAATTTCTGGTTTGGATTCTGGCACAAAATATTATTACCGAACAGTTTCTCATGCTTCTTTAGCAATTAGTCAAGAGCATACTTTTACCACTCTAGGGGCGAAAGTGGAAGAAAAGGTCAAAGAAGAGATTAAAGAAGAAATAGCTCCTCCCGAAGAAGAAGTTTTAGCTCCGACCGGGGAAGAAATAGAAAAAGCTCCTGAGGAAGAAATAGTTGGCCCAGAGGAAGTTGAAAAGCCAATTTTGGCTAAAGAAAGGTCTTTGGGAGAAATATTTGCCACCGAAGGTTTATTAGCAGCAATCGGAGCCATACCTTTCAATCTGAGAATAATCTTAATTTTCGCTACGATTATTATAGTAGCATTGCTGGTTTCACAATTAATTAAAAAGAGGAAAAAGCTAAAAATTTAAAATTTTAAAAATTGAAGAGAAAACACTTGAATGGTAAGAAAGTAATCTTACCATTTTTATTTTTTATTTCCACTAGTGAATAAAAGGAGCTTAGCTCCTTTTTCGAGAAAATCCGAGAAAAGAAAATTGAAATTATTGCTCGGGCTTTAATTTTAAAAGAAAATCAAATCTTACTTTGTAAAACGATAGGGGATAGACATTATTTCTTACCCGGCGGCCATTTGAATTTTGGAGAAAGCGCCCAGCGGGCGCTTTCCCGAGAAATTCAGGAAGAACTGGGAGCAAAATCAGAGATCGGGTCTCTAATTGAAGTTTGCGAGCACATTTATCGAAAAAGAGGCAGAAAACATCACGAAATCAATTTGATTTTCGAAGTGAAGGTAGGAAAAATAAACCTAAAAGGCAAAGAGAAAAAGTTAAAATTTTATCTCAAAGATTTAAAAGAATTCAAAAAAATTTATTTTTTGCCAAAAGATTTAAAAGAAGCTTTAATTGGTTATTTCAAAAACAAAAAATTTTTCTGGCTAAGTTTTTAGAATCGTATGCTAAATCGGAGAAAAAAACGATTCTCTTGAATCAAGCAGATGAAAAAAACACTAAAAATATATCATTGACATTTCCTCAGGTTTTGATAAAAAATAATAGGGGATAGTTCTTTAAATTAAAAAATAGGGGAATGAGGAAATGAATGATTCAAAATTGAATGAAAAAGCATGGAAAATCAGACCGATAAAAAACGGTATCGTAGTTGATCATATTGTTGCCGGTCAAGTTCTCAATGTTTGCAAAATTCTGAAGATTTTACCTGGTAGCGAGAAAGTAGTCAGCATTGCTATGAATGTAGACAGCAAAAGATTAGGCAGAAAAGACATTCTGAAGATTGAGGGCAGGAAAATTGAAGATGTCACCGAGATTGCCAAAATCGCCATCATCTCTCCTGACGCAACAGTAAATGTCATTGAAGATTTTCAGGTAAAAGAAAAAGGACAAGTCGAAATTCCGTCAGAGATTATCGGGATAATTAAATGTCCAAACCCGAGTTGTATATCGAACGCTCCCGAAGAACCGGTCAAAACCAAATTCCAAAAAGAAAAGAGGGGCAGCGAAATATTCTTCAGTTGTCTCTATTGTGGCTATATTATTTATCCCAATGAAGTCGTAAGCGCAATAATCTAGAACCTTAATGCCCTGGTTTCCCAGCGGCATTTTTTATTTTTAAGTGATTAGAGGGGATATTGAATTTAAAAAAAATTTTTGCTATTCTCAATTAATAAAAATGGAAAAATTTACTAAATTGGGGTGGGATAAGGCGTTTAAAAAAGAAGGTAAAATTTTTGTTAAACCTCATAGAGATATGGCAAGGATTGCTAAATTTTTCAAGAAAGAGGGGATTAGAAAAATTCTGGATTTAGGTTGTGGTTCAGGAAGACATTTGGTTTATTTGGCAAAACGCGGTTTCGACGCTTACGGAATTGATATCGCTCGGCACGGAATAAAAATTGCCAGAGATTGGCTCAAAAAAGAAAGGTTAAAAGCTAATTTGGAGATCGGTGATATTTATAAAAAATTGCCTTACAAGGATAATTTTTTCGATGCGATAATTGGTATCAAAACTTTGCATCACGAAAAGATAGAAAATATAAGAAAACTCATTAAGGAAGTGAAAAGAATTTTAAAACCAGGAGGTTTAATCTTTATTACCGGCCACAGAAAACCACCAAAAAAGAAAATTCCAAAAGAAAAATTATACGGAATAAAATATATCGCTCCAAGAACTTATGCAACCTTAGCTGGTCCAGAAAAGGGGATGCCTCATTATATTTTTAATGAGAAAATCTTAAAAAAAGAGTTTAAAGGTTTTGAAATTTCCGATCTTTGGATTGATGACAAAGGCGACTACTGCCTTTTAGGAAAATTAAAGAAACAAAGTTCTATTATGATAAAAACAATTGTAATTGATTTAGGCGGAGTTTATTTTGAGAATGGAACAAAAATTGCTTTGCCAAAAATATACAAACTCGTAAATGTTCCGAAAGAAAAAGTTGATGAAATATTTTGCGGATATCCTCATAAAGAAGGATGGTTATATCGGAGAGGTAAAATTTCGAAAAAGAAATTTTGGAAAGCTGCGGTTAAAAAACTTAAAATTAATAAAAAAATGGTTTCAAAACTCCAAGAAATTTGGAATTCTTCATATAAACCAATAAAAGGAGTGAAAGAAATAGTTGCCAAATTAAGAAAAAATTACAAAGTCATTGCTTTTTCTGGAACTACAAAAGAAAGAACTGAATATCAAAATAAAAAATATGGTTTGTTAAAAGATTTTGACGATTTTGTTTTGTCGTTCGAGGTTGGCTTTACCAAAAGAGAAATTGAATTTTATAAAATTCTTTTGAAAAGATTAGGAAAAATGAAATGTAAACCAGAAGAATGTATTTTAATTGATGACACGAAAATGGTTTTAGGCATCGCAAAATCTTTTGGATTGAAAACTATTCTTTTCAAAAATCCAAAACAATTAAAATCCGATTTATGGAAGCTCGGCGTTAAAATTTGATAATTTTAAAAATATGGAAGTAAAAATTTTGAATAATAAAAAAATAAAAATAAGGGAAATTTCAAAAAGAGATCTTAAAAATGTTAGAAAATTTCAGGATTTTATTAATACCTTAGTCGAAGAAAAAGCGATGGTTAAGGCAAATAAAAAAGTGGGGCTGAAGGAAGAAATTGCTTGGTTAAAAGAAAAATTAAATCAAATAAAAAAGAAAAGGGAAGTTGCTTTAATTGCTGAAGATAAAAATAAAATTGTTGGGAACACTCAAATTAGATTAAACTGGGGAAGACATGAACACATCGGAGATTTTGGAACTGCAATCAGAAACGGTTATCGCCGAATCGGTTTAGGGACTTATTTAACTAAGGAAATAATAAAACTGGCAAAGAAAGAATTAAAACCTCGGCCAAAAATTATAAGATTAAGCGCCTATTCAATAAATAAACCGGCAATCGCTTTCTATAAAAAATTAGGTTTCAAAGAGGTGGCTCGGATTCCCAAACAAGGAAAAATTAAAGACAAATTAGTCGCTGAAGTGATAATGTTATTTGAGCTTTAATTATCTCATATCGCGAGAAACTTGACATCGTATCTTAAGAAAAGTAAAATATAATTAGAAATAAAAGTAAAATTATTATGGAGACAATTACTTTAACTAAAAGAGAATATTCTGAATTAATAGAGATAAGAAAAAAATTAGAGAAATTATTAGAAAGTAAAGAAAGAAAAATTTCTCCAAAAAAGGATAGATTTTTGGAGGCTTTTGGTATTTTAAAAGGAGCAATTAAAGGAGATTCTATAGATTATGTCTCTAAATTAAGAAAAGAATGGAGAAAATAAGCAAGTTTCTTATTGATTCGGATATCCTAATTGATTTTCTTCGAGGTTTAAATAAAACCCGAGGTTTTTTATTTAAACTAAGAAAGGAGGGCGAGTTACTAATTTCAGTAATAAATGTGGTTGAAATTTATTCTGGCAAAGAGATCAAAAATACCAAAAAAAGAAAAATTATTGATCAATTTTTAAACGGATTTAAAATCATCCCTTTAGACGAAAATTTAGGTAAATTAGCTGGAGAAATAAGATTAAATTATTATTTACCTTTCGCTGATGCGATTGTGGCTGCTACCGCTATTTATACTGGTTCAGTTTTAGCTACTCGAAATATTAAACATTTTTCTAAAATCAAAAATTTAAAATTAAAATCGAAATAAATGAAAAAATATCCTAATATTTCAGTAAAAATTATTTTCAAATATAAAAACCAAATTTTAATGCTCCGCCACAAAAACGGAGCATTTGATTTTCCAGGAGGAAGAATGAAATGGGGAGAATCAATTTTGAGAGCATTGAATAGAGAATTGAAGGAAGAACTAAATTATTCTTTGAAAGAAGAACCGAAATTATTTCAGGTTTGGAATTATATCTCAAAAGATAAAAAACGCCACACTGTTATTATCAATTACATTCTTGAATTAGACAAAAAGCCCCGACTTTTTTCGCCTGAAAAAAGCCAAATCCTCTGGTTAACAAAAAAAGGGCTTAAATCAATGAATATAATTAAAGAAAAAGATTTTATAGACAAAATATTCAAATGGAAACCGAAAAATTAAAATTTATTATTGAGAAATCGTATAGTGGCTTGGATAGACAAAAATATAAGGCATTACTTCCATATTTAAAGAAAACTCAGAAGTTTTATCAGGAATCTTGGAACGAAATAAATGATGAATCTTTTAAAGCAGCAGAAGGAATTACTGGCTATTCTTGGAAATATAAAATTTATTTTTGTGTTTTAAGCCCATTTCATAAAGGAATTAGTAGTTGGGGTGGAAATAAAATCATTAGAACTTGGCGAGAAAATCCTTATTCAATGAGAAAAATTACGGCTCATGAACTTTTAATCTCCCATATCTTCACAATTTTTGAAAGAGATTTTAAAAAAGAAAATCTAACAGATAAAGAAAAATGGGCATTGGCTGAAATTTCTGCTTTTGCTATCACTGGTTTGGAAAAGAAAATGTTAAAATTTTGGCCCTGGATTTCAGAAGAAGAAAAATATCCTCTAAATCATAATTACCCCGAACTTTATGAATTACAAAAGAAATTAAAACCGATATACGAAAGAAAAAAGAATTTTAAAGAATTTCTTCAAAAAGCTATCAAGATTATAAAAAAAGAAAAATTATGAAAAAATACCCGATTGTAGCTGTCGCAATAATTTTAAGACATAAGGATAAGATGTTGATATTGAGGCATAAAAATGGCGCAATGAAGTTTCCGGGTGGAAAAATGGAATGGGGAGAGCCAATTTTGGGGGCTTTATATAGGGAACTTAAAGAGGAGCTAAATTATTCTCTAAAGAAAGAACCTAAATTGTTTAGTGTCTTTAATTATATTTCGAAAGACAAAAAACGGCATACCGTTTTCATTGATTATATTTATCCATTAAACAAAAAGCCAAAACTTTCTTCTCCTGAAAAGCTTGAAATTTTGTGGCTGACTGAAAAAGAGTTGATATCGAAAAATATAATCAAAGATGAGAAATTCCTAGACAAAATATTCAAATGGAAACTAACTAAAAAACCCAGAACTTGACATCGAAATCTCGTGAACTACAATAATAGTATATGAGAATAATAAAATGCGATTTATGTAAAAAGAAAATCTCAGGAAAACCTATAACTGCTGGGGTTGGATTTTTCTCTAATGCTGAGTTATGTCAAAAATGTGGTCTCCCAATTTTAAAATTTTTAAGAAAACATAAATTTATAGAAAAGAAGCAAAAATTTGACAAAAAATCAAGATAGATTAAAATAAAATATATGAGAGAAAAAGTTATAAAAACAAATGAATATCCTTTTACAGTAATTTATGAGCCCTTAAAAGAAGGAGGATTTAATGTTGTCTTACCAGCCATTCCAGAGATCTGTACTTTTGGACGAACATTAAAAGAAGCTAGGGAAATGGCTAAAGACGCTTTACGTTGCTATCTAGAAAGTGCTCTTAAAAGCGGGGAGTTAATTCCTCGGAAACCTTTGAAAAGGGTGTTGAAAGAAAAAGTAGCAGTCTCCCTTTCCTTAAAATAATGGCTTTATTGCTTGTCTTAAAACCAAAAGAGGTAATCCATGCTCTTCAAGGAGCTGGTTTTTATATCCACCATCAAACCGGCAGTCATGCCAGATTATTTCATCGAACAAAATCGCATTTACGAGTGACTATTCCTATTCATTCCCGAGATATTCCTCGGCCGACTCTTTCTCGCATCCTTAAACAAGCTGAACTTTCTCCAAAAGAGTTTCTGAAATATTTAAGAGAATAAAAGAGAATAAAATGGAAATCACATACGATCCAAAAGCCGATGCCTTAAATATCACCTTTAAAAAGGGTAAAGTAGCAAAAACTATCAAAGCAACTAGCCGGCTTTTGATTGATGTTGATAAAAAAGGAAATGTTTTGGGAATTGAAATGCTTGACGTTTCTCGCCAAATTCCAAAAAAAGAGATTGGCGTGGTATCTACCGAAATGCCAGTTTATGCC
>Ga0210049_1004303_pt1 | contig 12486 bp, 10 predicted proteins | sample CryGeyCG2014_300_2_FD_183964 | JGI IMG/M metagenome (GOLD analysis project Ga0210049, IMG submission 183964) | Groundwater microbial communities from aquifer - Crystal Geyser CG06_land_8/20/14_3.00 (SPAdes) (version 2) | ecosystem: Environmental > Aquatic > Deep subsurface > Groundwater | place...
TCGCCATTTTCCTTCAGGGTCTGGACATACCCCTCGCCCCCGGCGTATATGATGACCGGCATTGTTTTCGCGTTAAATTTGCCTGCGTCAAGAAGGTCCTGCCATTCAAGCTCCCGGAAATCCAGCTCCGCTTTCACAAGCCACTGCAGTATCTTTGACTGCAGGTCCGGGAGCAGACCGACCTTCACGCCCTTGAATTTATTCTGGACGTTCCTCTTCGCGACCGATAAAAAGATCGGCGGGTGCAGTAACTTTGCCGCTGTTCCCGGTTTTACCTCTGCGTACGGTTTCTGCTTGAAAGCCGGGGCGTATTCCGCTGTGATCTTTATGTAAGCGTCCCCGAATTCAACGCTGGGCTCTATCTCAGAACCCTCGTGCCATTCGTTCCACGTGGTTATAAGGATCCAGTCCGGGTCAGAAGCGATCGCGTTCTTCCACATTATGTTATACGTCTGGCCGTCAAGCCTTTCCGCCTTAAGGCCGGGCTTCCTTATCTTGGTGTCGTCGTACCCGGGTATTATGTCAACGCAGCATATCCTGGATTCTTTCCTGCTCAGGGAAACCCAGCCGCCGAACACGGACCTTGTGGCCGCGTCTATGTCTTCGGGTTTCTTGCCTGCCGCAAGGCCAACCGCGTTGTAGATATGCATCCCGTCAAAGACCTTCGCGACGTCGCCGCCGAACCCGTCCGCTATCAGCGCGACCCCTTTGGGATATTTCTTATTCATCTCAGCGATGATCTGGGACCATTCAGAAAGCGTTGCCTGGCCCATCGCCCTTCCGTAAATGAATATGACCGGCTTCCCGTCCACCTTCAGGAACGCGGGATGGGAGCCGTAGCTGTCAACGACATAGGAAAGGTCCTTTACCGTGTTCTTAACCTTCTGCTCCGTGGTCTTGCCCCTGACCGCTTCAAAATAAACCGTTACTTCAAGCCCTTTTAGCTTTGCCCTGTCAAGGATAAGCGGCATGGGCTTGTCAGTGTAATCTTTTACGCCCCACCAGGAAGCGATCATGCCGTCTATGCCGCAGCCCTTTGCCATTTCAAAATGATTGTCTATGATCTTTGTGTCGTAGGAATCATACGCCCCGAGCAGCGGGTAATGCGTGGAACTGGCGATGTCATTTGTCTGGGTGTCAACCCTGTCCCAGTGGACCCATCTTTTATGGAATTCCTTTGAGCCGTACCACGGATAATAGAAAGCCAGCACCTTGTGGGGGACCTTCGTGTATTTCAGGCCCTGCCTCTGCATCATGAACTTCAGCATGCTGAATTTCTCTTCCTGCGCCATAGCATATACTCCATTCAATATGATCCCTATTAATGCAATACCGATAAATATTTTCTTCATCTTTTCCTCCTGATAAATAATGATTACGGTGATTTAACTGCAGTCATTAGTCATTTGTCAATTAGTCATTAGCAAGATAAAAGCATATTTCGTGCTTTCGTGCTTTCCTCGCCCATCCTTTCAGGTGGGCGAAGTCTCGCCCGCTGAAAGACGGGCGGAGTGATTTCGTGGAAATCATGTTTTTAAGTTCTCGTAAGCCCGCCCGCCCTTGTCCGCCAATTCTTAAGGTGGAAATCTTGGTGGAGGGTTCCCTGTAAAAAGTGTGTTTCTCCGTGGTTTTTTATGCGTTTTGTAATATTTACAGTATAGCCCAAAAATTTAATTTGTCAATGGAACAAGGGATTTTGGCAATTTTCTTTTTATCCCCGGTATCCGCCCTGAGTTTTGATAATTCTACCAAGGCTGCGCGGGCGTGAGATCTAAAAACAAAAAAGCCCCGCTTTTATGCGGGGCCTTTAATATAAATATTCCGGGATGGGTGTTAGGAAATGCAAGAGTAGCTCAAATCGATTAAAATGCAGGCATGCTCATTGCCCACCCCAAAGAATTTATCTTTTTTTCTTTTTCTTGGCTTTCTTCTTCATTTTACATCACCATCCTTTGATTTTTGATGTGTATATATTATATCACATAAAAAGGAATTTGTCAAATCCGCCCGCATTCTTTTCGGCCATTCAGACTTTCTTTCATTCAAAGATCCGCCAAAGTCTTAGTGGAGGACAGGCCCGTCGGATGCAGACCCCCGCGTCTTGTCCCGACTGTAGGGTCATAGGATTAGCTCTGACCCGGAAGTCCCTGCGTTGCCCGCCAATATTTGTGGCGGGGCAGGGATCGGGACAGCAGGGGGTCAAATAAAAGCTGCCGTCGGTAAAACGTGAAAACAGAAAGCATAAGAATATTAATCTCTGAAAATGAACGATTTTGCAATAAATGCATTAATTTTTTTCTTTTTTGCGGCAGTTTTGTTTTAATTTATTTAAGTGAAATGCTGAGTTCGCCTTTCTTTCCCGTGGAAAATTTAACCTTGTCTTCCCGCGCAAGCCATCCTATTGCCATGTGAAAAAGGCGGTCGTTGACTTTAACGCCTGTTTTTAACTTGTTGAGCGAGAGCTCGCCTTTGCCATTAAGGTACTTCCAGATCTTCCCGGCTGCTGCTCCTATTTCGGCATGCATAAATCCCTCCTTCCAAAAAACAAAAGGCGCCTTGGTCTTCTTTTATTTAGACCTCAGCGCCTTGATTTGGCTCTTGTTCCGTAAATTCCTGCTTTACCCGGATATATATCTTTAGGTATTTTTCTTTCTAACACCATTTTTCACCCGCTTTAAATACTTTTTAGCGAGATAAGTACGCGCAGGTTGAAGCCTGCGGCTATCCGCCCCGCTGTTTATCGGGGCGAGACCTCGCTCCGATGCCAATCGGAGCGGGCAAATACGCTGCATAAGACTATTATAGCCCAAATCAGGGTCTTGTCAAGGAAAAAGCATACTTTTAAACTTAGAGACGAAGACCCCAGCAGCTTGCTCCGACCGTAGCCCGCCACGGTTATTGGCGGGCGTAGGTCCCCATAGGAAAAAATCTGCTTTCAGGCAGATTTCTCTTGACAGGAATACAAATGTATGCTATACTATTCCTTATAAGATAACTGACAATTATGAATTATGAGTTACGAGTTATGAATCAAGGGCATGGAATCTAATTTAAATTAAAACCTTGCTTTTGACTCATAAATCATAACTTTGCTTCGCAACATTCTCGATTGTTTTACTGAATGTTATCGAATTCCATAACTCATAATTAAGGAGGAGTTTGTTTATGGAGACGCTTACAGAAAGGCAGAGGCAGATACTGGATTTCATCACGGACTTCCTGTCCGGGTCCGGATTTGCGCCGACCGTGCGGGAGATCGCCGGGCATTTCAAAATAAGCATACGACCCGTGCAGAAACACATAGAGGCGCTTGTGCGCAAGGGCCATTTGCGGCACAGGCCCTTGGTATCAAGGGGCATAGACCTGGCGTCGCGCAAGCCCCTGGTCTCGATACCTCTGCTGGGAAGGGTCCCCGCAGGCGTCCCTCTTCAGCCGTTTGAGCAGGTCGAAGATCACGTGCACGTGGAAAGGGATGCTGTCGGCAACGGGAAATGCTTCGCTTTGAAAGTTAAGGGCGACAGCATGACAGGCTCTGGCATATTCGATAACGACACGGTCATAGTGAGGCAGCAGCCCGGGGCTGAGCACAACGACATAGTGGTAGCTATGGTTGACGGCGAGGCGACCGTCAAGAAACTTTTCAAAAAAAGCGGGGATGTGTTCCTGCAGGCGACAAACCCGAAATACAGGCCCATCCGCGCCAGAAGCATCGAGATCCTGGGCAAGGTGATTTATTTAATGAGAAAAATCTAATACTGCGGTCGAGCGTCGTAAGTCGTACGTCTTACGTAAAAAGCTTTTAACGTACGACGTATGACGTAAGACATATGACGGTATTTAACATGGAACAGATTACTATCGACGAACCCATAACGGTGGGCGCGGTATTCAGGGGAACCCTGGTGAAACCCAGGTGGTTCATATGGAAGGACCGCAGGTACGTTGTAAAAGAAACGACTTTTTCCTGGCACTCAAGGCAGGGGGAAGCGGTGATGGCGCATTTTTCCGTCACGGACGGCTCCACCCTGTTCGAGCTTTCCCTCAACCAGCGCACCCTTGCCTGGCGGCTTGAGAAAATTTGTAATTCTTAGAAGCAATTATGAGTTATGAATTATGATTTATGAGTGAAGGAATTTTATTTAAATAAAATACCTTGCCGTTGATTCATAACTCATCACTCATAATTCATAATTAAGGAACAGCTTATGTCTCGCACTATCCTGTTACTGGACATGAACGCCTATTTCGCCTCGATAGAGCAGGTCTCAAACCCCGCCCTGCGCGGCAGGCCGGTCGCGGTGTGCGGCAGGGGCCGCACGATCGTGGTTACCTGTTCCTACGAGGCGAGGAAATTCGGGGTGAAGACCGCGATGAGCCTTCCCGAGGCGAAAAAACTCTGCCCGCAGATAATACCTGTGTACGCGGACCACAACAAGTACATAGACACCTCCATAAGGATCCACAATATATTGCTCGAGTTCACGGACCAGGTGGAGGTTTTTTCAATAGACGAGTGCTTTATGGATATCACCTGCCTCTGCGCGAGGGGCAAAGACCCGAGTGGCGAAAACGCAAAAGACGTAGCCATGAGGATAAAACAGCGCCTCAAAGAAGAAACCGGCTTAACCTGCTCAATAGGCATCGGCCCTAATAAGGTTGTGGCAAAGGTCGGGGCAAAACTTAAAAAGCCCGACGGCCTGGTTGAAATAAAAGAAGAGGACATACCGGCTGTTTTTTCAAAATTCTCCCTTTCAGAACTGCAGGGCGTGGGCGTGGGCGACAGGACCGCGCAGGCGCTAAGGTCCATAGGCATAAATTCGGCGCGCGAGCTCGGCGAGGCGCCGGTCGATTTGCTTGTTTCGCGTTTCGGGGTAAACGGCAGGATCCTGAAAAACATAGGCCTGGGCAGGGATGAATCGGAAGTAAAAAGGTATGTTGACAACGAGCAGGAAAAATCCTTCGGACACAGCCATACACTTGCGCGGGACACCTATGACCTCAATGTGATACACGCATACCTGCGGCTCCTTTCGGAGAAAGTCGGGGCAAGGCTGCGGGAGGCGATAAAGACCGGCAGGACAGTGTGCCTGTTCATAAGGTACGGCGACTTTGACGGGACATCAAGGCGGCACAGCCTTAAAAATTATATAAGGACCGGAAGGGAGATCTACCAGACCGCCTGCCGGATCCTGGAAACGATGCTGCCGCTCAAAAAAGCCGTGAGGCTTGTGGGTGTGGGCATTTCAAACCTTATGCCGGATGCGAAAGAGGGGTTCCTGTTCCCGGAGCTTGAAAAGGAGCGCAGGCTTACCGACGCGGTGGACTCCATAAACAAGAAATTCGGCGAGTTCACGGTCAAGCCCTCCTCAAACATCATAGCGGAGAATCACGGCGCTGCGGCGCGCAGGATCCTTCCGAAGCATATACTGGAGAGCGGCGGCATCTTGGGCAGGTACCACTGGCGAAAAAGGTCTCCTTAACCTCCCTCCTTTTTAAGGAGGGATTGAGGGAGATTATAAAATATCCTGAATTTGATTCTACGCTTGACAAACTCATTTTAATATGATACTCTGTTATACAAAGGGAAGGGCTACCATGAAGAGAATGATGCGGATTCTGAAAAAATCAAGGAAGCAGCTGGGTGAGAAGTTGCCGGTAAGTAATTTAGCGGTGAAGCGTTTCAGGAAACTGCGTGATAAAATCTTGCCGTTTACCGAGGCAAAGGGCATATTGACAGACAAAGATGTTTTCGTTTAATAATATAAGGATATTAAAGGGGGAGTTATGCTAACAATTGAGGACATAAAAAAGAAATATGAGCGCGCGATTCTTAAAACACAAAATCTTTATGACCACAGAAAAGAAGAAGATACAGCCGGTTCGGTGCGATACACAAAGGGCAACATCGTTGAGGAAATAACAAAAGATTTAATACAGATAGCCTGGGGTAAGATTTCTTCGGATAAAAAAAGGCTCAAAATGAACAAACAAAAAATCGCCATTAAAACAAATGGTGAAGTTTATAAATTATCCCAGGATATTCATGTTTTTATTGATGATAAATTCAAGATCGGCATAGAATGTAAGTCCTATACTGAAGTAGCAATGTATAAGAGGGTTTTACTTGACGCAAGTCTGCTGAAAAATCATTTTCCTACAACATCCTGCTTTTTCATAGTCCAATTAGAAAATTTCTTAGGCGGTGATTATGGAGCAAATCTCGAACCGAAAGGGAGTGAATCAGTTATTACTCTGGATAGGCTATTTCCGGATTTAAATATTAAAGTTATAACCCTTCTTGATGGAGACAGAGGCATCAAGAAACCGATTCATATTAAAAAATATTTTAAACCTTTAACAAACGCAAGGATTGAATATGCGATAGAACAATTCAAAAAAGCTTTGTCGCAGGATACAAAAATAAGAGAGCCAGGAACGACATATACAACCATTGATATAAATAAGGAAAGGAAAGTAATTAATAGAGAAGAAAAAGAAATAGCTAGGGGCGGCACTAAATATCTCAAATCTATAAAAAATGGCGTTGAAGTAGCTATTAGTGACGAAAAGGTTAATAGAATTATATGCGGAGACAGTGAAAACGTTTTAAAAAATTATCCTTCTAATTCGATTGATATAGTCGTAACGTCTCCGCCTTATAATTTTGGGTTGGATTATAAAAATGACCAAAACAAAGATGCGATATATTGGCAGGATTATTTTAATAAATTGAATAAGGTATGGTCAGAATGTTTTCGGGTGTTAAAACCTGGCGGGCGAATATGCGTGAATATTCAGCCATTGTTTTCAGATTATATGCCTACCCATCATATAATTTCAAATCAACTAATGGATTTGGGATTGCTCTGGAAAGGAGAAATTTTGTGGGACAAACACAATTATAACTGCAAATATACGGCATGGGGAAGCTGGCAGAGTCCAAGCATGCCATATTTGAAATACACCTGGGAATTCATAGATATATTTTGCAAAGAGTCACATAAGAAAAATGGTGATTCAAAGAATATAGACATCACGGGGGATGAATTTAAAAAATGGGTTTATGCAAAATGGGATATAGCGCCAGAGCGGAATATGAAAGAATTTGACCATCCGGCAATGTTCCCGGAAGAATTGGTAATAAGGTTATTGAAACTATTTAGTTTTAAAGGAGATGTTGTATTAGATCCCTTTAACGGGGCAGGAACGACAACCGTTATTGCATATAAGTTAAATAGAAAATATATAGGCATTGATGTTTCAAAAGAATATTGCAGAGTTGCTGAAGAAAGAATAAAAGATGCCCGTTTGCCGTTGCTTACAGATGAAAAAATATAAAATTAAATTAAAAAAGGGTACTATATGATTAATTATAATGAACCGATATATGATCCTTTTAATAAAAGGGGGCCAACATATTACCATCCTGCTAATGATGCCGCAATAAATTTAATTGCTATTCAGCTTATATACAGAGACATTGAAGTACTATTTTTATTATACAAAGAAGCTAAAGAAAATCATGTTAAGAAACTGATTGCTAAATATATTATTATTGAGATTCTTTCTGCCGATAGATATATTTGTAATTTAGTCAATAAAATAGTTAGTGGAACAACGGGCTATATAATTGAGTCTGATTTATTATTAAAAGTAAAGAAACTATACAAACAATATAAAGATGCTAAAAAGAAAAAGCAAAATGATTTGATAGCGATAAGAAACAAACTTGGAGCACATCGAGATCAGCTCGATCTTTTAACAATTTCAGAGCTTTGGGATAAGATTGATTTTAAAGCGATAAGTGAAATAGTCAGAACCGTTCCTCCTCTTTTTAATTTTATAAAGGATTTGAATGTTTATTGTTGGACTAAAAAAGGTTATGATGAGAATGAAGAAGAAGTGATTGCTATTATACAACCTATTGACTATTCGAATATTAAATTCATTCAAAATAAAAATGAAAAAGAATAATGAAAATAATTAAATTTAGTTCAAAAATTCTAAAGAAAGATTTATTCAAACCGTCTCTTTGATAAAAGATACTAATTTATAAGGCGAGATAATTAAAAATGAAAATTTTGTTGGATACAAACATAATAATTGAAGGTGGGAAAAGAAAAGAGCATTATAAACTTGTGGATTTGGCTAAAGATAACAACATTATGTTTTTCTTAAGCTGGGATATAATTGCTGAGCAACAATCAAAAATATTATCTTTTCCTCCATGGGATTTTAATAATTTAACTGTAAAAAAAGTGGATAAGGAATGGAAATTTTGGAAAGAAATAAATTTCAAAAATGTTGATGATTGTTCTTTTAGCAAATTACTTGATTATTCACTAAATAAAACAGAGGAAGAAATTTTAAAATTTGCCAATAAAAATGAATTTCAATTATTTAATGAGCTATTAAATAAATTTAAAGTCGACGAGAAAGATGCGATAAATATAATGGTTGCGCATAGTTCAAATATGGATTATTTTTTAACATGGGATAGTAAGTTGATAAGGAAAGCTAAATTGATTTTATGGTTAAAACCAAAAGTAACTACTCCTTCTGATTTTATTCAAGCAATGGGTACAAAATGATTAGGATAGGAACATCCGGATTTTCGTTCAAGGATTGGGTGGGCACCGTGTATCCGGACGGGTTTAACCTGAAGGACGCGCTGGTATATTACCAGGACAAGCTGGGGTTTGACTGCGTGGAGATAAACTCGACCTATTACACGCTTATCCCGGACAGGGTTGCCGCGGGATGGGCTAATAAAACAGCCGAAAATTTTGAATTCCTGGTCAAGGCTTACAGGGGAGTGACGCATGATCCGTTTGACGCGCGGCTCGGGCCTGAAAAACCCGGGGTCGAAAAAGCGTATGAAGACATTGAAAGATCGGTTTTTTCTTTGCAGCCGCTCGTAAAAAGCAAAAAGCTGGGAGCGGTACTTTTGCAGTTCCCGATATTCTTCGTCCCCGGGAACGAATCCACAGATTACATGCTGGAATGCAGGAAGCGCTTTGAGGGCATTCCGCTCGTGGTGGAATTCAGGAACAAGGGATGGGCAAAACCCGAGACCTTTGAATTCCTGAAAAAAAACAACCTCGGGTACTGCGCCGTGGATGAGCCGAAGCTGCCCAGGCTTATGCCGTTCGTGAACGAGGTCACCTCGGATATTGGTTACCTGCGTTTCCACGGCAGGAACAAGAACTGGTTCAACGCGCCCACAGAGGTCAGGTACGACTACATGTATTCCGAGGACGAGCTGAAGGAATTCGTGCCTGAGATTAAAAAGATGGAGAAAAACTCAAAGAACCTTTATATCCTTTTCAACAACTGCCACGCGGGCAAGGCCGTGAAGGACGCTAAAAAACTGAAAACCATGCTGGGCCTCTAAAAACCCCTGATTTCCACGAAATCACGAAAGTGTCACGAAAGCACGAAGAAATCAACCATGGATATCCACGGATTTTTACTCCATAGACTTTGTAAACTATGAAAACTTTATAAACTCTGTAAACCTATCCGCCTGTTTGAACACCGGGCTCAGGGACTTTCCTCAGAAGCACAAGCCCTGCCACGCAGAACGCAAGCAGAGAAACCACGGCGATCCTGTACCTTAATAAACCAAGCGGTTCCAGCAGGAGCGCGACCGCCCCCCATACCACAGGCCCTATCATTGCAGCCCTTCCGGAAAGCCCGAAAAATCCAAAAAATTCGCCCCGTTTCTCAACCGGAGCTATCCTGGCTATGAACGCCCTTGACGCAACCCAGGTTGAACCAAGCGTTATGCCTGAAAGCGGGCCTATGATCCAGAACATCCATTTATTAAATGCAAAAGCAACCAGGACGAAGGTCAGGCACCACAGCGTTATAGTGCCCATAAGTGTTTTCTTTGCCCCGATCTTATCCGTCAGGAACCCGCTTATGGCAGAGCCGGCCGAGGCAAAAGCTGTGGCAAACAAAAAGAAACTGTTCAGTTCGGTGTCCGTGAATCCCATAACCTTATTCCCGTAAACGGAAACGAACATCATTGTGGTGTTTATCGCGTTCAGGTACAGGAACTGGGCGATCATGAACCTGAACAGCCCCGGATATTTGCGCCTGTTTATGAACGTATCCTTCAGATTCCTTACAATACTAATTAAATCCGTTTTTTGTTTACTGTGGACCGTGGACTGTGGACCGTGGTCGCCACTTCGGCGACCCGCCGTTGAGGCGGGACTATGTCCTACATCCTTAACAAAAATAAAACAGGGTAAAGCAAAAATAAGGAAAAACAAAGCGGTGGGTACGAAAGCTGCCTGCCTTCCTGCCTGAAGGACAAACGGCCTTACGAGCAGAAGCCCTATAAAGGTTCCCGCGTATCCCAGGGCAACGCCTAAACCCGAGACCTTGCCCAGCTCTTCTTTCAAGGATATCTCGGGAAGAAGCATATCGTAGAACACAATGCCTGTCTGGTAACCGATGTTCGCGAGGGCGAAGAAAAACAAACCCGCCCACAGGCTCTTCGTAAGTCCCAGCAATCCCGTAAAAACCACGCACATCAGCGTGAACCCGATAAGGAAAGGCTTTCTTTTTGCGCGCCTGTCCGAAAGAGCGCCCAGGACCGGCTGGAATAAAGCGATCAAGAACATCGAGCAGGTCATGGCTATGCTGTAATATATGTCTTTGCCGCCCATGTCAACGGTTACCCACAGCGCGAAATACAGGGTTATCACGTTGATGAAGAAAATCGTGTTTGCCAGGTCGTACAAAGCCCAAGCCCAGACTGCCAACTTGTTTTTCATGGTTTTTAGTTTACAAAGTTTACAGAGTTTACAAGTTTACAGGTAAAATCCGTGCAAATCCGTGCCGTAGGGTCATCTACTCAGTTCTGACCCGAAGGCCCCTGCATTGAGTCCGATGCAACATCGGACTGCAGGGGGCAAATTCGTGGTTAAAATAATTTCAGTGGTTTCAGTGAACTCAGTGGCAAAAAATGTATTTCTCCGTGCCTCTGTGTCTCCGTGGTGATTATTTCTTGAAAAATTATGGTTTTTGGGTATAATATATGCCATGAGGAAGCTGGCGCTTGTTCTTGTCCTGGGTATCTGTATTACTGCGGCAATAAATTGCCGGGGCGGGACTGCTTATAAAAAAATAAGGATACGCGGGCAGGTCTTTAAGATCGAGACCGCGGATAATAACGCGACGAGGGCGAAAGGGCTGGGGTACAGGGAAAGCCTTCCGAAGGACCGCGGGATGCTTTTTATATTTGACAGGAAAGAAAGACACACGTTCTGGATGAAGGGGATGCGTTTCCCCCTGGATTTCCTGTGGATAGACGGAGTAAGGGTGGCTGACATAACGCAGAACGTGCCGGTGCCGTCGGTTTTAGCGGAAAAACTGCCTGTTTATTCCCCGAAGGCCGCGGTGGACAAGGTGCTGGAACTGAATGCCGGCGTTGTCAGGAAGTTCGGCATCTCGGTCGGGGACACGGTCAGTTTCCTGAAATAAGTACCGTCGAGCGTCTTACGTCATGCGTTTCACGTCGAATGTCGTACGTCTTGCGTCATACGTAAATCTTTAAAACGTACGACCTACGACGTAAGACGTTTGACGGTATTCACGTACGACGTACGACTTACGACGTATGACGGTTTTATTTAATTCGCGAGCGGAAGCGAACTGCCCTGGCGTCATTTATGCCCAGGGTATTTATTTTCCACCGCAGTCCCTTTACGTTTTCATCCGGCACAGGACTGCTTCCCCAGGACTGCCAGATGATATACGCGGGATCAAGCGTGTAAGTCCAGGAGTCCACTGAGTTATAACCCGCGACAACGGTATCCATCCCAACAAAATCTCCGATATGGTACCTTCCTGTGTCAAAAACTTCTGAATCTGTCACAATAACGTCCATGGCGGTTTCTGTCCCGGTGTTTGTAATGATCACCGTCCATTCAACGGTTTCCCCGCCTACCGCGACTATGGGGGCGGTCGTCAGCAGCGAATCCGTGCAGTTCCTCTGGAATTTCAGGACCGTTATTACAGGCATGACCACTGTTCCTGTCTGGGTGCCTGAGATGGCCTGGCTTGCCGCGGCGATGATTGGGTTGCCCCCTCTGCTGTCTTTGTAAAAGAAGGAGATCCTGCCCAGCAACGGGGAAATTACGCTTGTATCAGACCAGGCTGCCCTGCTTACGGAGAATTTCCCCTGCAACGAAGTGGATGAAACGCGCACCGGCTTGCCCCATTCCTGCACAACAGACCCGAACTTGTCGCGGATCTCGGTTGTGATCGTGTCAGATGCAAGCGTGGTTGAGATTGAAAAGGGCGAGGAAGTAAAAATAATGCTTGAAGCCGAGACTTCTTCAAAAGAAAGGTTTGGTACGTATTGCAGTGCGCAATCATCAAACCACGCGGTCCCGACGCCCGCGTTCTGGCACCTGAACATCAGGCCGTTCGCGTTCCAGGGCACGGTGATACTGGCAGGCCTGTACGTCC
>Ga0210049_1004306_pt1 | contig 12483 bp, 11 predicted proteins | sample CryGeyCG2014_300_2_FD_183964 | JGI IMG/M metagenome (GOLD analysis project Ga0210049, IMG submission 183964) | Groundwater microbial communities from aquifer - Crystal Geyser CG06_land_8/20/14_3.00 (SPAdes) (version 2) | ecosystem: Environmental > Aquatic > Deep subsurface > Groundwater | place...
AACTTGCTCAAAAAGAAAAACGGATATTTATATCAAATGATGTTGATTTTACTGATACTCTCCTTTATCCACCTAAAATGTTTTTTGGAATTATCATTTTTCGCATTCATCCGCCAAGACTAGATAAACTTATTACTTCCCTTACACAACTGCTCACGAAATTGCCCTCTAAAACGATTAAGGGTAAATCTTTTCTCCTTCATGAAAATGGATATATATTAATTGAATAAAAGTCTTGACACAAAAACAAAAAAACATTGTGCATAGCTAGAAAAATTTATATTCTTGGGACACTAAATGATAGAAGTCAGGAAAAACTAATTTATAGAAATGTGATTAAAAGTAAGAAAATCATCCCATTTAATAAAGTTTCCGTTTTGCCTTAATTTTTTATCTAAAGAATTATCGACACTATAATTTGTACCAATATCATAACTAGGAATCGTAAATGATGGAAAATTCTTGATAAATAATAATTTATTTTCTTCAGAATACATGAATAAATACGAGGGAATAGGTTGAATTTTATTCAGTGCGAGCAGCCCATAGATAAATATACTGTTTGTTTCTCGAGCGCCCGATGACCCGCTTCCACCACGTCTTGCGTATTTTTGCCCGTTTTCGCTCCAAATGAAAATATTATCAAACGAATTACGCCAATCCACCCTATTTAATGGTTCGGGAAGATTGTAATGCCTTTCTCGTTTAAGTTCGTACCTGCTTTTTGTAAGTTTTTCAATGTTTTTACGCCCTGACAAAATCTGTGTTTTATATCTTGGTTCAAGTTCCTTGAATAAAATATAATCATCAATCGAAATAAACTTTGATTTAGTCCAGATTAATTTATATTTATCGAGCCATTTTCGATATATTTCATTGGCATTATTGCTTTCGTACTCTTTATAGAATTTTTTAAAAAGTAATTCATGATAAAGAGTGCCAATAGGTATTTTCGAATATTTTACAAACTCTTTTTTTCGACGAAGTTCCCATTTGAGATTTTTAATCAAAATTGTAACCGTATATATTTTTTTACCTTTTAATGTTTTAATAATCTCTTCATGGGTATTGAAACCATCTTGGAACCAACAAATATCGCTTAACAACTTTTGACCAAAATTGCGAGTAGGTAAAACAGGCTTATGATTAATGTATATTTTGTTCATACAAATTCCGCAATAAAATTATCTTTTGTAATAAACTCTTCCCATCTCTCCAATAAATAAAACGGCAGTGATACTATTTTGTACTCTTTCCCACTATATTTATATTTCTCTATTCCCAACTTGTCCCACGACACCCTCACGGGGATTACGTTCCCATGGTTACTCTCTATCATGCTAAATAGAGACTTCATCTCGCGGGTATTGCCCGATTTTACTTCTATCCCAACGACGTGATTGCCGGACTGGATACAAAAATCTACTTCCGCGCTTCCTTCATCACGATTCCTTGCCCAATAATAAACCTCTGTTTTTTTTCTCACTCCCCCTGCAACTAACGTTTGTCCTACCACCTGCTCCATCAATCTCCCCTGATACGTACCCTCAAAAACTGTCTCGTGTGATTTATTGGCCAAATTTACCAATCCTATATCTAACCATATCATCTTTTTTGCCCTTTTTGGTTTGGGAAATAGCGGTACTGTTGTGGTGTTGATGGCATTCACTTGCGTAAGGAGCATTATTCTCTCTAATGTGTCCACCGCCTCCTGAATCTCTCTCCCTCGATAACCGCTCTCTCCCATATTTTCGTACTTAAACAGTCCGCCTGCTAATTTAGGTGCCGCCATCATCGCCAACTCTAAATATTTCTTTTCTGCATCGCGGGCATAGTTACTAATATCATCGCCATAGGCGCTTTGCAGTCGTTCCTGGATTTCTTTGACCGCACCGATGCCTTGCCTTTTGACGATACTGTCAACTGCTTCTGGAAGTCCCCCTACCAGCATATATTCTAAAAATATTTTTTTTAATTTCTCGCTTCCAATGATTTTTTCTCCTATTTTTAATTTCTCTGCATAACTCCTCCACTGGGATTGACCAGTTGCCGTAAGATATTCAAAAAATGTCAAAGGATACAAGTACATATATTCTACCCTCCCCACGGGGACTCTCCACTTTCTTGTCATTTTTACCTCCAGTAGTGACCCCGCTACGATTACATGAAGTCTTGGCCGCTCTTCCGCAAAAAACCGCAATAATTCTAATACGCTTGATGATTCCTGCACTTCATCGATAAATAATAATGTATGCTGATCTTTGAGCTCTTTTTTCATATATAACTCAACACGTGTTGCGAAATCATCTATACTGAGAACTCCATCAAACCACTGACGTTGTTCTCTTTGTTCCAAATTTATTTCTACCAATTGGTCAAAATGTGCAAGGCCAAACTTCCGAATCACGCTTGTTTTCCCCACTTGCCGCGCTCCCCTCACTATCAATACCTTGCGAATTGGGCTATCCTTCCACGTTTTGAGCTCTTTCTCAAGATTTCGTTCAAACATAGTACCAGTTTACAACATTTTATTCCCTATTTCAAGTACCAGTTTAAACCAAAAGGCTCATCGTCGACGGAGTGGGGGGGAGTAGATTGATGGATTAAAAAGGACGATAGAAGAGCTCAAGAAATAATCCGACTTTATATACTACCAATACTATAAATCCGACCAATACTACCAATAAATGAAAAAATGGGAGAATAAATTTTAGTACATCTTAAAATGTAATTTTAGTCTTGATCTCCTCCGGAGCCTGTACCCTTTAGGGTGAGGGGATGACACAAAAACAAAAAAACATTGTGCATAGCTAGAAAAATTTATATTCTTGGGACACTAAATGATAGAAGTCAGGAGTAGGCAAAATAGGTTTATTATTTATGTATATTTTGTTCATACAAATTCTTCAACAAAGTTATCTTTTGTGATAACTTTTGACTTATGAGGTAGAGGGAAAATCGTACGTATTTTTCCTTTACTCTTTTTAATTTCTACACAGGTATAATTTTTCTTGTAATCTTCGATAATAAAATCTACTTCTTTACCTCCATATTCTCTATAAAAATAGTGTGTTTGTAATAAACCATTTATCTTTTTCATTTTTTCAAATTCAATTACAACTAGATTTTCCCAAAGCCCCCCTGCATCAGGTCTTAGTTCGATCTCTCTAAAATCCTTAATCAATGCATTTCTTATACCTAAATCATAAAAATATAATTTTCTATTTTCAGATACTGCTTTTCTTGCGTTTGTTTTAAATGACGGCAAGGGTATTAAAATATAGTTTTTAATAAAAATTTCAATGTAACTTGTTACCGTGCCCATATTTGCTTGTAAACTATTTGCAATCTCCCTCACCGAAACCTCACTTCCCAGCTGTAAAGCAACTTTTGTTAAGATATCTTTTGCTAATTTAATATTTTTGAGATTATAAATATCTATAATGTCTTTTAAGACATACGTCTCTATTATTTTTTCCAGTCTTTTAATCTTATATGACTCGCTACTTTTTGATAGATAGACTTCTGGATACGCACCAAACATCGATAAATTTTTTACTAAATTTCTTTCAAATAATCCTTTGTCGTGGATATTCACATGCTCATGATTATAAATTTCCTTGGTTGATAACGGTAAGCAGTATATTTCTTGAAATCTTCCAGCCATAGTGTCAAAATCTTCTCCGGCTTTTTGCCTGAGTTCGCTTGACCCAGTCGCAACAACTTTAATTTTATACACATCATTAAGAATTTTTATAGGAACGGTTGCTGCTGGATAGTTTTGAATTTCATCAATGAAAATAATTTCATTTTCTTGTGCTAGTTTACGAAGACTATCTTCTGTAGGAACAAACCTTTGCCTATCACTAATAAAGTCAAAATTAAAAATAGGCGCTTTCATTTCTTTTGCAAACTTTTGGAGTAAAGTAGTTTTACCCGATCTTCTTGGTCCCCAAATAAATAAAATATTATCAGTTGTCTTTTTGGTAAGGAATTCTTTGATTTTAGTATCGATCGTTCTTTTAACTTTCATACTGTATATTTTACTACTAAATTGCACAGTGTCAATATGCAAATTAAAAGAAAAGTGGATAACCTGTTCCGAACTAACCAAAAAGCTCATCGTCGATGGTGGATATTTTGAAAAAGTTGAATGAACTGTCAGCGAAAGTTGAATCACAGCAAAGGCAGATTGAGGAATTAAAAAATTTAATTAAAAACAAGTAAAAATAACTATTGACAACATATATGGTTGATGTATAATACAAATATATGATACGAACACAAATCTATATTCCGGAAGATGAACACAATGATCTTATGATTGTTGCCAATCAAAAAAAACAACCTATGGCTGCAGTTATTCGTTTTTTTATAAAAAAAGGCCTCAAGGAAGAAAAAAACATCGATAAATCCGGCAAAAGCGCTTTAAAAAAACTTCTTGCTATCAGAACAACAAAGGGTCCTGCTGATTTATCTGCTAACCTTGATCATTATTTATATGGATAGTACTCTTTCTATTTTCGTGGACTCAGATGCATTTGTAGCGCTTATAAAAAAAGACGACAGCAATCATAAAAGGGCAGAACAAATTTTTAATGCATTACAAGACAAAAAAGTTACCTTTTATACTTCAAATTATGTATTTGCTGAAAGTGTAACGGTCATAAGTCAACGGATCGGAAAAGATATCGCCTTGCAATTTGTAGAGTCGTTAAAAGCAAAAGGAACTTTATTCTCCACTATTTGGGTAACGAAAGAAATAGAAGAAGAAGCAATTAAAATTTTTAAAAAACAGCAGTCAAAAAATATAAGTCTTGTGGACTGCAGTAATATGGCGATTATTGAAATAAACAAGTTTGATGGAATATTCAGCTTTGATCAAAATTATAAAACAAACAAAATCCACCTGGTTGAGGAACATATTTAATATTAGGGGCTGATCAAGACTGAAAAGCTCATCGTCGACGGAGTGGATATTTTTAAATGTCATTGATATTTCTCCCAATTCTCTCTATATTTAAGGAATGAATAAAATTAAATCCGTTATTGTATTTCTCCTTGTTTTTGTTGTTCCTTTTATGTTTTTCCCCTTTTTTCAAAATCTTGTCCAAATAAATATCGTCTATATTCTTGCTTTCGGCGCCTTGTTACTCGTCATCATCTCTTTCTTACAACTTCTCATCTCAAAAAAATTGATTGTACAAACGAGTCCTCTTGATATGCCTGTCATCCTGTTTTTAAGCGCTGTATCTCTCTCTTTTTTCACGACCGCCACCAATAAGATGCAGGCTTTGCTGGACCCATCTTTTGGATTATTGATGTTAATTTCACTTGCAATTTTGTATTATTATGTTTCACGTTTTCAATCAAATGTACGGGCGATTCATGAATCGCCCCTACAAATATTATCATTATCTGGATTTTTTATTTCCTCGCTCTTAATCGTTCTTTCTTTGGAACCGACGAAAGGAATTGGGACTATTCCTCTTGACCTGCTCATTTTTATCGGTTTTACATTCATGTATAGCCTCGGATCTCTCGTCCGTTCATTTTCCTCAAAAGAGGATATGCCAAAAATAGTACACATATGTACATTAATTATTATCTCTCTCGCATTGATAATCAGTCTTATCGCTTTTTCAAAACAGGGAGTGCTCTTCCCCTCTTTTTCCTTATCGTTTAAGGCCATGCTTCAGATATTTAAAAACCCTGTCTCCGCTCTCTTGGGCTTAGGGATGGATAATTACTCTTCCGTTTTTACGCGGGTAAAAGACATTGCGTATAATCAAACAAGTCTGTGGCAATTTCCTGCGCCCTCATTAGATAGATCTACCCTGTTCCATATTATATCCACAACTGGAATGATTGGACTTACCTCTTTTCTATATCTCCTTTTTTCTTTGACCAAAAAAATAAGGCATCATTTTTCACTCCAGTTAGACTTAATCTATCTGTTATGTGTCATAATTATTTTTCCACCCTCTCTTTTAGTTTTTTTCTTGCTCTTTTTTCTCGTGTCCCAAACGGAAAAAAAGAACAAAGAACATGTAATTGGTCTTTCGCAGTCTTTTTCTTTGTACAGCTATGCTATTCTCATAATCACCGCATGTGTCTTTTTTGGCTCTACAATACGCTATTTAAGTTCTTTGTATCTTGCTGATTACTTGTATATCCAATCATTCGTGGGGATGCAGGAGAACAAGTTTAACAAAGTATATGACAATCAAAAAAAGGCTCTCTCATACAATTCCTATGCAGAACTGTACCATCTTGGTTTTGCGCGAACCCATTTTATCTTTGCACAAAATATTATAAATAAAGCCGCAAGCGGTTCAGCAGATGTAAATGCTCAGTTAAATAGTGCGAAATCTCTCGTTTTTACGAAAGAAAGCAAGCAGATGCTTATCGAGGCAATCCAATTTGCAATAACAGAAAACCAAATAGCGATACATTTAAACCCAAAAAAAGCGGAGTATTGGGCTCAGCTGGCACAAACATTCATGCTCATTCCTAAAGAATTACAAGCGCCTAATGAAACCGAGGCTAATAGCCCTCAAACAGCAGCTCTGACCTATCTCAAGAAGGCCATGGAGCTTGACCCAAATAACCCCGTATATTATTTCCAAATAGGACAAATTCTTCTTTCGCAGAAAAAAACGGAGAAAGGGTTTGCATCCATAAAAAAGGCGACTGAACTGAAACCAAACTGGGCCGATGCACATTACCAGCTGGGGATACTCTATGCCAATAAAAATGATATGAAAAATGCGACACGTGAACTGGAAATAGCGCTTGCAAACATGGATTCAAAAACAAATCAAAAGGAATACGACGCGGTAAAACAAATGCTTGATAAGATAAAGAACCCAAAAGAACCCTAAATAAGTATTGACAACTTATTTTATTACGCCTATCATCAGAGTATGGACCAGAAAAAAATAGTAAGTATTGTGTTTATTGCCCTCGTGCTCCTTACCCTGTTTATGTTTTTTGATAACGCTCAAAAAAAGGGACTAAACGGTAAATCGGTCTCCCCCAACATCCTCTATATTACTCAACCCGTGACTTCTCTTTCCGGAAAAGTGGAAAAAATCGAAGGAAATGCTGTCTTGATTTCTAGTCGGTATACCTTACCACAAACCGCTCCTATTGCAATTACAGTTATGCCAAACCAGCCGCCGGTCATGCCTACCCCTCAAATCAAAACTATAACGTATAAACTGCTTGTTACGGATAAAACCCAAATATCTCAACCGCCCACTGTTGTTAATTATCTCTTTAAACCTGTTAATACTTCCCCTCCCGTGCAGAAAAAATTAACAATAAAAGATATAAAGGTAGGTCAGTACATTACCGTCAACAGTCAGGTAGACCTTCGTACGTTGGAGAGCACCACATTTGAAGCGACTGTGATAAATGTACCCCAAAAAACAACCATGTTGAATGGAAAAATTTCACGCGTGAACGAAAATGTACTCACTATACAAGCATTTCCTCCACTCGCTATGAATGCTTTTGCGAATCCTGCTGTTATGGACACGCCACAAAATATTCCTAAAGAAAAGGAGTATACAATTGCTCTCACTTCCGATACAGAAATATCTCGATATGGTTATGATACTACTATCGCCTTAGGAGGAGCGCCTTCTGCCCCCAAGACTGAAAAATTGACCCTTTCCGATCTCAAAAAAGATATGCAGATAACCGTCTATACTGATGCGGATGTTACGGAGGGAATTAAGTTTAATGCATTGCGCATTGAACCGATGATGACTGTCGCCGCTCCGGTGGCAAGCACTTCTGCCCTTCCTGCTCCATAATTTACTTCAGGAAATCTTGAGGGTTGAGAAGAGTTCCTCCCGAGCGGATTTCAAAATGCAAATGAGGACCGGTCGATCTTCCCGTTGAGCCAACATTCCCCAGTTGTTGTCCTTGGTTTATTGCCTGCCCAGCCGATACCGAGAGAACAGACATATGCCCATACAGAGTGGAGTACCCATTGCCGTGGTCTATCACAACATGACATCCATATCCCCAATTGATACATCCGGCAAACGTAACAGTTCCCGTGTCAGCTGCAATGACGGGAGGGAGAGCATTGCTGGCTATGTCAAATGCCATATGATACCACGTAGGATACTGAGTGATTATTCCTGTTGTTGGCCAAATAAAATTAGTAGAACCTCTTACACCTGCGATAGCATTTGCATATTGGGGAGCCATCGCTGCGTATTTCGGTTGCTTCGGTTCGATAACGCCATCAGGAACATACAATAGTTGCCCTGAGCGCAGCGCAAATGTATCTATATCCGCAAAATCATTGAAGATGAAATTAACAATATTTTGAGCTGACGTTTTATATTTTTTTGCAATTGAATAAACCGTTTCTCCGGAAACGACCGTATGCACAACACCAGTAACTGGTGGTATTTTTAACGTCTGTTCTGGTTTTATGGTGTCACTCTTTAAATCATTCGCCCACTTAATCGTGTCAACTGACACGCCAAATTTTTTTCCGATTGAGGCAAGAGTATCTCCTGATTTGATAATGTAATTTTCTACTTTATCGCGTGGTTTTGAAGATATGACGGTAGAGAGAGCGGTTTCGTATGGATTATACGAAACGACGCTTGATTGATTTTGCTGGTCATACTGTTGGGTAAAGGAAAAAGGGTTGTTTTCTGCAATGATAGGGCCTGCTACAATGGCGATGGCTACCAATATAATAAGAGAACTATTCAAGAATGAGGAGGAGTACTTTCCTCGTTTTGCGATGAGAAAAGAGACAATAATATCTTTTATAGCCTCAAATTGTTTGCTTGATACGAGCGTTTTTTGTACAATATACTCCCGAAGGAATACAAGGAACAACGGAATATCTTGCATGCTCCTATTATACTAAATAGTACAAATATGGGCGATTCACGAATCGCCCCTACCAATTTACTTAGCTTCAGGGCTCGCTGTCTTCGGAAGGCTTATCTTCGGTTCCACTTGGGGAGCGGAGGTGGGTGGTAACGATAATGATTCCTTCTGTTGATCGGTTTCCGTATTGGTTGTTTGGCTCGTCTGTTCTACAGGCACTTTCTTTTTGAACTCCTCAAGGTCCGCAAATGCTTTTTTATAGTCCGCGGCATCTTTTTTGGGATTCAAGAGCGAAACACAAGCCTGCATTGCAGTAGCCGCTTTCAGATAATCCCCCTTCTGATACATGGCCCATGCATAGTTATACTGCGCGTTAGGCCAATCAGGCTTAAGAGATACCGCTTGTTCAAATAATCGAGACGAATCATCATATTGTTTAAACCCGTACAACACTCCTCCCAAAGCCACTCGATAGACAGGGTTTTGCGGATCAAGTACAATCGCGCGCTGATACGCGGACACCGTCCACGTGTCGGCCCCTTGTACAACACCCGTAATGCTTCGATATACCGATGCAAGGAGTTCCCAATTAGTTGCTTTACTTGGATTAAGGGACACCACCGCTTTTGCTTCATCAATTGCGGCTTGAATCGCCTGGCTTACCGTCTGTCTATCCTGTTCAGACAGTTTTGGCTGTCCTTTTTCATCTTTTTTCGCCCGTCCTGCTACCGTATTTGCGATTAGAAGATTGACCTGCACAAAATTGGTGCGAATTCGTTCGTTATAGGGATTATCCCCCACAGCAGTTCTCATCTTTTCATATACATTTTTGAGATTATTGGTTGAAAGTGATTGTTGGAACATATACTCAGACATGTATGCCTTGCCAAGAAAAAATGATGCAGTTCCCACAATAACCATGCCTACCACTATTAAAAGTCCATAGGCAGGAACAATTTCACCGAAATCCATTGCGAGTTCTTTACTTGTATGATGAGATACAGTCATTCCCATCCATACAAACAAGAGGAAAAACAAAAGAAAAGAAGGAGGAAGGAGGAAAAAAACAACGACAAAATAGAGTGATACCAATCGCGCTTGCACTGTTCCCCCATCTGAAAACGCTTGTTTTATCAGCTGAAAAAGCATGAGAATCAACGATACTAATCCAAGGAGCCCCATTTCAGTCATTGTGTGGAAAATGGCAGTGCGCGCAAGTGAAAAGCTGGAAATCTGCCATAAGGGTGAGCTGTTATAGGCAATATCTTTTACTTTCACAAATGCCGATTGGAAGTTATCTATCCCCACTCCAAAGAGTGCAGTCATGGGGAGCTTGAGTATTTCCACTGCGGCAAACCATGAATGGGCAAAAGAAGGAAGCGCTAAACTTGCACTATTTCTCACTAACGAGAATAATATAACAATACTTGTTAATGTACTGAGCACAAACCCGAGAAATGAACTAATATTTTTAGCTGTATGATCTTCTTTTTTGAGAAGATTCCCGAGCGACACCACCGAGGCAAAGGTGAGAAACACAAGTGCATCAAGCATTGTTCCTGCAAGAGTTACATTTTGGAATTTTTGAAGTGCGGCAGGCAGTCTAGTTGTTATGAAGGGAAGCGTTTCAGCAAGAACCGTAAGACTAAAGACCGCTGAAAACAATGAAAATACCATATCGCCATGAGGCATTGTTTTGCGTGAGCGAGAGAAATAATAGTAAATAATGAATAAAAATGCGAACGTCAATAATCCAAAATGTGGGGATAATAGTGCCTGCACTTTGTTCACTGATCCAAATAAGAGGGAAAGAGATGCCACAACTAAAAACAAAGTAAGGGGTGAATCAAATTCTTTTTTAATCCAGGTGATTTTTTTTGTAAATAAAAACTCCCCCACGGAAGACAAAATGAGGGCAAGGGCAAAAAAACCAACCAAATACCACTTAGGTGTGGTAAAAAAATCCTGCGTAAAAGGAAGAAAAAAAACAACAACCAAAAAAGTAAACAAATATAAAACGTAAGACCGGATAGTTTGGAAGGACATAGGGAAAAATCTGAAAACTCTTAACATATTAATAAGTGTACAAACCAATTTTGGAAATGACAAGACCAATTATCTCTTCTTTATTATCCTGCCAATCGCCGTTTCAAACGCCGCCTGCTTGAGGCTTGTCTTTCGTTTTTGATACGTCCGCCATATTTCCTCAAAGGCGTCATGCATCATTTCGTGTAGTTTTTTATTCACTTTTTTTTCACTCCATGTTTGCCCCTTCATATTCTGATACCACTCAAGGTATGACACTGCCACGCCGCCGCTATTTGCAAGCACGTCGGGAACGATGAGAACGCCTTTTTCAGTGAGATAGTTATATGCTTCCTCGCTTATTGGTCCATTGGCCATTTCAATGATGATTTTTGCCTGTATCTTGTACATATTTCCCTTGTTTATTACGTTTTCAAGCGCTGCGGGAACCAAAATATCAACGGGAAGTTCTAATAATTCTGCATTTGTGATTTTATTACCTTTACTCATATCACACACACCTCCCACGCAATAACAACCAGCAACTTCTCCCTTTTCTTTTTTACATTCCATTATCTTTTTAATATCTAATGAATCAATTTGTACGGGCAGGTCGCGACCTGCCCCTACCTGGCTTATTCCACCTTTTGAATCCGATACTGCAACGATCGTAAATCCTCTTTCCTGTGCGATTTTTGCAAAATAATATCCCACATTGCCAAACCCTTGAACCGCTACGCTCAAAGCACCTGTTTGAGATTTTGAATTTATTTGTGATTTGAAATTTGTGATTTGTGATTTTAATTTTAGAATTAAAGATTCTAAAATTATTACCCCCCCTCTTCCGGTTGCCGCAGTTCGTCCCAAAGTTCCCCCATATTTCACCGGCTTCCCCGTAAATGTCGCCATCGGCTGCTTTGACGCATCCATCATCCACTTCATGATCTGTCCGTTCGTGTTCACGTCCGGAGCTGGGACATCCACTTCTGGTCCGATGATGGGAGAAATAGCACGTGCGTATTCTTTTGATATTCTTTCGAGTTCTTTTTCTGAGTATTCTTTGGGATTGAAAATAATGCCGCCCTTACTCCCTCCATACGGAAGTCCGGCTACGGCACATTTAATCGTCATGAGAGTTGCTAATGCTTGAACTTCGTCCCGACTGACATTCTGATGGAAGCGGATACCCCCTTTATAGGGACCAAGGTTATCGTTGTGCTGTATTCTAAATGCGCTAAAAAGCTTCTTTTTCCCGTTGTCCATCTGCACTTGGAGGACAAATTCGTGGATTGAGTCTGGTTGTATCAACCGATCAATAACTTCTTGTGATAAACCCATCCCTTTGCCTGTTTTGATAATGGTATTTTGAGCCGTCTGCAGCATGTCGTTCATAGGATTTATATTTTTATAATTGTTATAAAATTTATAATGATTATAACGGTTATATTTTTTCAAGATATCGTTCCGCATCAAGCGCTGCCTGAACTCCCATACCTGCGGCAGTTGAGGCCTGTTTATATACATGGTCAACACAATCTCCTGCGCCAAAAACCCCCCCAACCGATGTCATTGTCTGATATCCGACATCAA
>Ga0210049_1004311_pt1 | contig 12475 bp, 20 predicted proteins | sample CryGeyCG2014_300_2_FD_183964 | JGI IMG/M metagenome (GOLD analysis project Ga0210049, IMG submission 183964) | Groundwater microbial communities from aquifer - Crystal Geyser CG06_land_8/20/14_3.00 (SPAdes) (version 2) | ecosystem: Environmental > Aquatic > Deep subsurface > Groundwater | place...
AATAAGTAAAGTATTAAATAACAACAAGTTATAAACATGGCTTCAAAAAATAGTAAAAATAAACGCAAAAATAAAAATGATAAAAAAGTTATATATATATATATAATGTAGTTAAATAGCAAAAAGCGTGCCAACAAAAAGTTAATTTTTAAACCATTGTCAACCAACATAGTACGACGACCCTTAAACATTAGCAAATTAGTAAGGTTTATAACTCATTGAATAACAATAACTTAGAACGTGGATAATATAGACCCATTAAAAAGTATGTCAATAGTAGTTGACAGACTCATAACCTGTTGTGCCCCTTGCGTTGACCCCCCCCACCTTATTGAGATTTGATGCTCACGAAATGGCCGAAATTGTTAAGCGTTAGGGCGTATGCAACCTCAGAAAATTTGGAACTCTAAGGGAAGTAAAAACTACCTATTGTAGTAGATATATTAAGTCACGGGCTGTGTTTTCTTAAAAAAGATATGATTTTTTCTCAAAATAAGGAACTTTTTCTCTATTAAGGGGTTTAAACAGCAGAAATGGAGTTATTGGTATTATTATGTTTTTACTTTTTGACCTTATGATACTTATTTATTTTGGTGTGACATTTTGTATTGCCATAGCGGTATATCCAATTGTATATTCACTTAGATGGTTGTGTAGTATAATAAAAAGGATAAATAATGGTTACTTTAAGGGATTATATTATTGCTGATTCTGAACAAAAATGCTTAGAAAAATATAAATTATATTGCAAAACTGAGTTAAAAATAAGATATGCAAATACTTTCACAACAACAGATCAAGAACATTATAGAAAACCTTAATTAGGCTAAGTTATCTAATAAGGGGTGACTTCTGCATTCAATTAAACAATCCATAGTATTATGGCTATATTAAAGATTTTAAATATGTTTTAGGGTAATTAATGAACATTTTATACACATATAGAGGTTCTAAAGCCCACAACCTCTATATCCCGTCAGAAGAGATTATGTCTACTGATGATATAGATTATATTGGTGTTTTTATCAATCCCTTAGATTATTACTTCGGATTGAAAAGAAGGGAACACGAAGAGATAAAAAGTGGGCCGGATGATATCATTCTCTATGAGCTAAAAAACTTTGTTAGTCTTTTGTGCAAAGGTAATCCTAATGTTATGTCCGTTCTTTGGAATAAAAAAGAAATGTACACAGAGATAACAAAAGAGGGGCAAATGCTTTTGGACAATAGGGACTTGTTTAGTAGTAAGCGGGCCTATTTCTCTTTTGGGGGGTATGCTAAATCTCAGTTGAAAAAGATGTTTAGTAGTTCTTACTATGGTTATATGGGTGACAAGAGAAAGGAGTTGGTTGATAGATTTGGTTATGACACTAAGAATGCATCCCATTTGATCCGGTTACTTAAACAAGGTTCTGATTTTTTGTCCACGGGTAAATTAACTGTTTGGTGTGAAGGAGAATGGAGACAAAAGCTTCTCAATATCAAACAAGGAAAATGGTCTATTCCTCAAGTTAAATCCTATGCTATGTTATTAAGTGAGGAACTTGACAAATCTTATATGGGGTCTAATCTTCCAAATAACGTAAATAAAAACAAGGTTGATAAGTTATTAGTCAAAATATTTGAACAGTATTTTTATGGTGATGTTATGCTAAAAAGAAGTAAAAAATGATTGCTTTAATTATTTCCATTTATGTTTTAGTAGGTTTTATTTTTGTTGGTCTTAATTCCAAACTTAATGCTATAGAAAAAGATATAAATAAACTCAAAAATGAGGTAGTAAAGAAGATATAATGAGTTTAACACAAGAATTTCAGGATAGTGTAGAAGATACGCTAATAAGCATAGATAACAGTGATAATTATGAGTTTTCTTCCAATATAACCTATATGCAAAATATTATCCAAAGGGCTGAGTTCTTTGACAAAGTGACTAAAAGGATGTTAATTGACTTAGCCCTGCAAATTGGTAAAATATCCATTCTTTGTGATATGGGAAATTATGTACTTGCAATGGTGAAATTTAATGCTATGGTGGTCAATGCTAATATAAACGTAAAGGCCCTTTTAGGATTAGGGGACAAACGGGAATACATATGACAAAAACAGAGTTTGTTACAAGTTTATTTGAGGAATATAGTGATCTTATTAGCCAAAAGACAGATAAACCTCACCCTATTATTGATCAAATAAAAAAATTAGATTATGATTATGAATTTTGTGGAAGCAAGATATGGCAAATTACATCTGATTCTGATATAGTTGAATTTATGCTGGAAGAACACAAAAATACATTTGAGCTATATTATGTGGATTCTTGGGCCAGTATATAGGAAGATAATGTGAACCACCCTCTTTATTTCTTTTATTTAGATATAACAAAATGAATAAGAGTAATTATATAGATGTTATAGTTTATTTAATTTAGTTTGACTGAAGTTAAATTTCCCTATAAATAATTAGACTTGTTTGGAGAGTAGGGAACTTTTATTACTTTTGATTGTTAATATAGGTATGAACACTATTGGAATATAGCACACAACTGAGTAAATAAAAAAGTAAAAAATTGTTATTAACACTAAGCAACATATATAGTAGAGACTATTCTGAAATAATAGAATCTTATAATAAGGCGTAAATTATGATTAACAAAACACCTAAAAAGTCACAGACAGGTTTATACATGAAAAAATCAAACCCTAAAAAGAAAACGAAGAAAGGTGTAGCTTTTAAATTATCTGTAAACGGTGAAATAAAGGATGTCACGTTTGAACAACTGTCTCTTATGAACAACCTTGATTTGACAGCACTGGTTAGACTTCTTGTTGAAAAGAAAATTATTAAGATGGATGAACTTGTAGCTATGGTTGGAGTTGTTGGGGTAAAAAAAGACTGTTATTAGGGAAAAAGGTATCAACGTAGCTACAGTAATGTTTTGCAGGGAATAATAATGATATTTATTGGTGACGTACATGCAAAATTGGGTGCATATAATAAAATAATTACCCAATACAATAAAAAATACACAGTCCAATTAGGAAACTTTGGCTTTGGTTTTAATTATTTTATAGAAGATAGTTGGAATTCTAAACATATGTTTATTCGTGGTAATCATGACTGCCCTGAAGAATGCAGAGCCCATCCTAATTATTTGGGGGACTGGGGTATTAGTACGTGGGCTGACCTGAACTTCTTCTTTGTTGGGGGTGCTTACTCTATTGATTATAAATGGAGGCGTGAGTATGAGCAGAAATATTATACTAAAATATGGTGGGAAGAAGAAGAAATAGCTAAAAAAGAGCACAGTAAAATAATCAAATTATACTCAGATTATAGACCATACTTAATGGTAACTCACGATTGTCCCCCAAAGGTTAGGGAAGCTATTATAGGTAAGGATAAAGAAGAGTTTAAAAATAGAACTAGTGACATTTTGTTAAAAAAATTATTTAAACTATACAAACCAAGAACATGGATATTTGGTCATTATCACACTTCTTTTAATAAAATAATTGATGGGTGTAATTTTATTTGTTTAAACGAATTAGAAACAAAGGAAATAAGAAGCTATTAAGATATGTTTTTTCCAAGTGACATAAAAGCCATGGCAATTGCATCAGCTTCGTGTTCATTTTTTGGATAATAACCCCTGCGTTTACATTCTTTTATCATAGAATCTTTATCTGCATTACCATTACCAGTAAAATTTAATTTAATCTCTTTTGCTTTCGGTAGCAATATTTTACAGGGTTCAAATCTTTCTGCCATAGCTATCAGTGTATATCCAAATAACTCGCCCAACCTCGCTCTATTTCCCCCAAAGTCGCCCATAGGGTGTTCAATTACAACTGTGCCAACTATGGAATCAAAATAATCACATATTCTTTTATAATATAATAAATGTCTCGCAGCTAAATGATAATGTGTGGCTCTATTAAATTCACTATTTGTTATTGTGCCAAAATAATCAAATTTTATCTTTTCTGCACTATCATTAAGGGTTACTATAAAAGTGCAGCCCATACCAATATCAATTCCCGTGTGCATCTATAATCTTCTCTGCCTCTTTAACCGCACTTGATATTTTTTGTTTTACATCATGGCGTATCATTACATCAACAAGCTTGCTAATTGGTACCACGTATTCTAAGCAATAATAGTCTTTAGGGAAGTTCAAAATTAAATAATGCTTCTCCCTTGTCACTATAGACTTAATCTCTTCATCGGTCCCAAATAACTGATCAAATATTAATGTTTCTATATCAAGATCTATTAGGTCGGAGTTGTTGATCGTCCCAATCAATCGCTGTACTTCGATTATCCATTTGCTTTTTTTTGGCATTTTGAATACTACCCCTTCTAATACGACTTTTAACTTTTCTTTTAAATATAACGCGTGGCTTCCAATGATCAGGCATAAAAAACTTTTCATCATTAGGAATTCTTATCAATCTAGCCTTAGCTGTAGCACAATAAAATTTAGCAAAATCTCTTATATTTACTATTTTACCTTGTTCCATAAAACTAAGTATGGATTTGAACAGAGCTTTTGTTACCACATGCACATCTTTTATTGTCATACCGGTTCGAGCGGCAACATCTCTATCTACACTACTTAAATGTACTATATTTAATGAAGAATGTATTTGTTTTCCCAACCGTTACTCCCAATCCTATCTTCTTATAAAATATATCACCGGATACTAATATATTTTTATCATTGTAGCCAATTCCAATATAAGGTATAAATTTTCTTACTTTATATTTATCTTCATAGGTTAGCTGTCTTTTACCATAAGGCCATTCTACATTAACACCAACATTAGTATAAAAATTAGAAGAATCACTAAAATGTATTGATCCCCATGTTGGCTTAGTACTATCAATTATGTGTGTTATAACAATAGAGTCCCTAAATCTTATTGAATCTTGATAAGTTATTACAGTAGAATCAAATACAACCAAAGAAGATTCAAGGGGGGTTGATTTTAATTTGGCTATAGTTTTAAGTAAATCATTAATATCATTAACAAATTTATTAGTAGTTATTTTTAGGGATACATTTTGAACATTAACAGAATCAATAACCCTGTCTTTTTCATTTAACAGAATTATGTTATTATCTAATTTTTTATCAATATAAAATGCAATACCAGACATGATTACGGTTATAGCAATTAATATTATTTTTAACCATTTACTGCTCATTATTTTCTCTTTTTTATAGAGGGGACTTTTACATCCCCTCTTATTTTGGTTTCCTAATATTCAAGTATTAAACCATAATATTATTAAAATTCAAAATAGATACCTAATGAGGGATGAATGCCAAGACCTTCATCAAAATTAGCTGTTGTTTTAAACAGTAAACCCCACGGGCGGGCTAAATTACCAATTTGATACTTTGTTCCAAGCCCAAATTTACCAGAAAGATTAAATTCAGTATCTGTTGCCTCGCCTTCTGTTTCTGTTTCTATTTCACCGGCAAAGCCTACAATAAGGAAAGGTATAAAAGGTGAGCCTTCCTTATATTCCAAATACCAAATACCCTCTAATTCTGGAGTATAACCTTTTGTCTCAACTTCCCCTTGGGTGTACCATGTATAATTAAAGTTAACAAAAGTTTCATCTGGAATCAAAAACCCAGCCATTCCCTTTGTGTTTGTTATAGCACTAAAGCCCGTAGTTAAAGCAGGGACAGCATCAATAGTTTTAGTACTAAACATAATAATATCTGCACCGCTACCAGCATAAAACGTGTTAGTAGCAAAAGATGCTGAGGTCAACATCAAAAAACAACTAATAATAAAAATATATTTACGCATAAAATTACTATTCCTTTTCTTTAATAGCCACGACATAAGTCAGACCAGCCAATGTTTCTGTTAAACCAAAACCTAAAGCCCATATAGCTTCTGTGGTTAATGGTTCACTTAATCCAAATCTAACAAATAACAAACTTCCACCGTAAGCAAGTCCTACACCAACAAAACCCAGTAATAAACGAATAAGTTTAGTATCTGTAAGACCAACTTTATTTTTTAACCACTCTGCCATATACGGGAATAAAAATCCAGCTAAAGTGGCTAGTAATGTATCCAAAGAAAATAAGTTCATTAATTTTTTTCCTTTTCTTTTAATTTATTTTTAACAATATTTATCGCCTTTGCACGTTGGCGATACACCCACCCAGACGTAGGACTAACTGACAAACTTTCAGCTATATTTTCAATGGTATGCTGCAAAACATAATAGCACATTAAAACATAAAGTTTGTCTTCTGGTAAACACTGCACTGCTTCCCAAATAAACTTCTCTTCTTCGGAATTAACAGACAAAACAACTGTCTCTTCTTTCTTTCTTTTATCCTCCTTTCCTATTAGTTCAAGAGTAATTATTATATCTTTTGTTTTCATCTCCATTACTTGCTCTATTTCCATACTCAAAAAATCAATTAAATATTGTTCCTGAATTGTCTTTTCCATTTTATAAAGTTGTTTTGTATCTCTTAAATTTCTAAGAAATAACCATTCATTCCAATTTTGCATATAAGTAGAAAAATTGGATCGTTCTGGATCAAATCTAGACACCTTTTCTATGAGCATTAACATAGTATCTGAAAATAAATCTTCTATATCCTCTTTTGATAGAAATAACTTTAATCCATATCTATTAACTAAAACATTAATCTTAGTTCTGAATTTTGGATAGAGTTTTTCTAATTCCCTATTTCTTTCAGATATTGTTAAACTCTTCTTTATATTCTTCTGGTTTATCATTTCTTTCGTAGATAAAAATTTCATTTGTTTGAAAATTGTAGGTAACGATGTCATTCATTCCCATCAGATATCCAAACTCCTCTTTTAATAATCTTGCTATTTCATTGTCTCTTTCTACTACCGCATTTACTAATTCTACTCTAGCATTATTTAATAAAGTATGTGCTACTTTTATTTTTGTCGTAGAATACATTAGCGCCATATTGTTTTCAACCAATTGGAAGGCCTTTTTAAGTCGCATACAAAACCCCTTTCTAATATTGTTTATCACATTCTAGGTATGATTTTGTACTATTTTTCATGGATTTTTTGGTAAAAGTATAAAATTTTTATTTATATATGCAATCTTTTTAGTAACCTCATTTTCTATAAAGGTATCTAAATCAAAATAATATGTATTTATTTCACTTTTTCTCATTCTTTTAGCTATTTTTTGTGTCTTTTCTATGTCTTTTTGTGGTAATTTAGCTTTTTTAGCCTCATTTATCCAAAAGTTTATAGTTTTTTGTGACAACTTACTATTATCCGCTAGTATAAAAAATGATTTATTCATTTATTTTAACATACCCATAAATTCTTTACCTCCTATTTTTGTAAATAAAAGAGCACACAAAACTAATATGCATATCTTTTTAATTTACCGGAAGTAAGTTTTTGGAGGTTTGCTGGCATATTATAATTCCACAACAATTAGCCAATATAACAAAAAAACAAAAATAAACCAATTATTGCAGCAGATACAAGTAGATCTTTCATTTAAAAACTCCTCTTTACTTTAATATCAACAGGCATGAAAATACCTTTTACTTCCATTTCCATAACATCTTTTATAATAGGAATAACCTCATCAGGGTTGTGTGCTTCTAATAATATAGAATCGTGCACAGTGGTTAAGCTATAGGTATCAATATCTTTTATTCTTTTAGCTATTTCAATTAATGAATATTTCAACATATCAGCACAGGTACCCTGAATTATGTGATTTATAAGTCCGCGAACATTACCATCATAAAGATACCTCTGTTTCATTTCTGGATAATATATGGGGTTAATATATCTTCTTCTTCCAAATAGAGTTTCAGTATACTTATGTTCTTTAATAAAGTGTTTTGTATTGTTTACCCACCTGCTTACTCCTGTGTACAAATTTAAATACTCTTTTAAATATAGTATAGCATCTTCTTTTGATATTTTTAATTTTTTACTAAGCCCAAATTCGGTAGTGCCATAAACAACCATAAAATTAACAGTTTTACCGGCAAACCTCATAGATGGCTTTGATTTATTTTTATTATCCTCTAATATTTCTTCTATTGATATGTTTCTATTTTGTATTTTAGAAAATATCCATTGTGCAGTTAAGGTGTGTGGATCAGCACCAACAGGATTATCCTTATACATTTTAATTAAAATAGGGTCTTGGGCAATTCCAGCTAAAAGTCGCATTTCTGCTGAGGACCAATCTGCTTCTATTATTTTATAACCTTCCCTGGGAATAAACCCCCTACGTATGTTAACGCTTGGATTTTTTGGCAAGTTTTGCACATTGGGTGAAGAGGACATTCGTCCACTATTAACAATTTGATTATAGACAGTATGAATTATGTATGTTAATTTACCATTATCATATTTGTAATCACTTATTTTAGGAAATTTATCCATATAAGTGTTTATTTCTTTAGTTAATGTTCTATAACTTAATATCCTTTTTGCCATTTTACTTACAGGATGTCCCCGATAAGCTTCAAATATTCGACTCAATTCATCTTTATCGGTTACTATATTATTTGTTTCAAATTTAATCTTCATATCAAGATCTTTAAATGTTTTACTAAAATACTTGCCCACTTGTTGTGTAGACCCAATATTTATACCATAATGTTTTTCAAAAAATGTTTTTAATTGTGTGGTATATTTTTCCCCTTTAGTTTTAGCTTTTTTAAAATAATCAACATCAATTCGTATACCTCTCATTTCCATCTGAGCTAACAAAGGAATAAGAGGGGTTTCTATCTCATAAAATAACTTGTGAAACTTTTCATCTATTTCTGGTTTAATTGCCCTATAAACAAACATAGTAAAAATTACATCATTAATTGCATAAATACCAAGTTCGTCAGGGTTAACCTCAGCTGCGTTACCCCGCGAGGCTTCTGTGAATGATTTTATAAGACCATATGGTATATCAAGATAATCTCTAATTACTTCTTTTAAAGCAACCTTTTTATTGTTAGCGTCTCCATTAATAATCTTCAAAGCATTCATTGTGTCCCAGAGTCGAGGATAAAGATGAATACCAGCTCGCCATAAAAACTTGTAATCAAACTTAATATTATGATTAGTATACAATCCTGCTTTGGAAACAATAGGATCTAAATTAAAAGCAAATTGAGCAGTAGTAATTTGCTCTTCTAATCTTATTGAATCTTTTGTATGGTTAAGCGGTATATACCATCCCTTTTCTGTACTAACGCAAACAGCAACTCCAAGTAACCAACCATATAAGCAATCAAGACTCGAAAGAGGTGTTGCCCCTGTTGTTTCTACGTCAATAAAAATTGGTTTATCCTCTAAAATAGCTTGTTTAATAGAAGACTTAACTTCTTCAAACTGTTCCAGATTGTAAACTATTTTATACTCTGGGGCTTTCCAGGCAAACACAATGAACTCCTAATTAAAATGGCAAATCGTCATCTTCATTTGGTAAGGATGGTATTTCTGGCGGGGGGTCTCCTGCTTGGGTCTTTGTCTCTGGCTCAAATCTTGATAAAAGGGTAAAATTATTTAACTTAATATTTGTATAATATTTACCATTTTTTTCAGAGTATAAAATACTGCCATCAGTAAAAATTACCAAGTCTTTTTCGCTTACAACTTTCTTAAACTTTTCAACAGACTTTTCTCCTAATATAACACAATTATGGTACTGAGGTTTTGTAACTATCTTACCTCCTTCAAAAAGGTACTCATCAACTATTAAACCAAATCTTGCATACTTTTCGTGTATATCAAGTTTAATTGGTCTACCAACTAATGTCACTGAACATTTACTCATCTTTGTCTCCTTTAAGGTGTTGGGCCCCATTTGCAACCCTGTTTTTGCCAATTATAATCATCATCTCCTGGAAGTTCTCCTATTGGAACACCTCCATCTTTTTCTATTTTAGGTGAAGATCTATTTTTATTTTTAACTAATACATTTGGACATGATTTAGATGTCCAATATCCTCTATAAGCTTTTTCCTTACAATAAGGACATTCTAACTCTTTAACACTTGAGTCATCTAAAAGTTCCTCAAAAACTTTATTACATGAAAAACATTTAAAGGTTGCCGTTATCATTTTTCTATAATTCTTTCTCCCAATAATTTGTTTTTTAAGATATTTAATAATTTTATTTACTCACAAAAAGCAACAAGTATGTCATTTTTCCTATCAGATTTTATGTCAATTAATTCTATTTCATAGTTACTATTTATATTTTTAATACTGTTTGTAACATTTTCCATTGTTATTTCTGACCATATTATATGTTTTCCAAATTGAGTTACATCATCAATTATTATTGTATGATTTTTTATTTTATGTTTACCTATTATTTCCAATTCTTTCAATAAAGGTACACATTTATTAACATCATTTGTATTTGGTCCAAAGTGTGCATCTAACCAAAAAGTTACCCGTGTATTTATATCCTCCAGTATATTGGGAAGTATTTCTAAAGATGATCCATTATATATTTTTACATTACATCCAAATTTATTTTTAACAGCATCATACAAACATTTTTCAATTTCAATACTAAATATATTTTTATATTCTGCATTTAATGCTATTTGTATACCATTTCCCCTAAATGTGCCAGTTTCAATAAAAATATCATTTTTATATTTTCTAAAAAGTTCTTCTAATTTTTGTTCAAACATTTTCTAACTCCTTTATATATTCTTGTTTTAATAAATGCCAAGAAAACTTATTTAATATTATTTCTCTATTTTTCATACCAATTTTTTCTCCTTTATCTAAATTATTATATATCCACTCCATTTTATTTATTAGCATATTTATATCTGGGTTATATATAAGACCATCTCCACTTGGAATTTTTTCAATTGGGGTACAACTAACTAATAGGGGGTAAGTAGAATCAAACCATGCACTCATGGGCAATGCATTTGTTGTTATTACAGGTAAGCCGCAGCTCATTGCTTCTAATATTGGAAGCCCCAGTCCCTCAAATCTAGAAGGAGCTAAATATATCTTACCTTGTTTATATGTGTCTATTGGTTCTTCAAAATCCTCAACGTGTATTGTCATATTATGTAAATTATTAGGCAAATGATATAATTTATGTAAAGTTGTTTGTCGATTTATGTGCAATGTTGCTTCTTTGTATTTAAAATTAGCAAATGCATTGTATACTTGATCAGATCCTTTCCTCCAATGTGCACCACCATTACCCTGATTATGTAGAAATGTTGCTGGACCTTTTGTGTCTATTTTGAAATAATCAGTGTCAATTGGATATGGTATATATTTTATTTTTTTATTATAGTTTGAAAATTTTTTATTATACTCAACGTAACAGTTGTATGTTGGACAAATAATAATATCTGCATTTAGTATATAGAATAAAAAATTATCTAAAATAATTGCATCCATCATTGGAATAAAAACAGTCTTTATATTTAATTTTTTTAATATTTCAAAATAATTCCAATTAAATGGAGTTTCAAATATTATTATAACATCTGGTTTATATATTTCTATATAATTATATAAATCTTGTTCTGTATATTTTTCTGACAAATAACCATTTACAATATTTCCTCTATGGTGTTCCTGACTTACAATAACAAAATGACTATTAATATTCAAATGTTTTTTAAACCAATGTATACAAGCACCTAGTCCTGTAAATGCATTATAGCCTAATATGCCTATATTCATACTGGTAGCACTGTTAAAAATTTATATGTTTTTTCCAATCCCGCACATAACGTTGTTTTAAGTATCCACTTTAATTCTGATCTAATTTTTTCAATATTAAAGCATCTTCTTCTTATATCATCAATATGTCTATAAGGACAGTGAACAATACCTTCACTTGTATTTTTTTTATTGTTAATTATATAAAAATTTTTATTGTACAAGTCATTTTTTTCTATTTGTACTGGGTGAAAATAATGAGAATGTGGAAGAGTTAATTCAAAATAAGGATGTTCTTTTCTTGATGAAAGATATAAGTTTCTCAATTTATTATCACCAAGTGTCCATAAACTAATGTCACAAATAGAACATAGATCATAAAACCATTTAATGGGGTGCATATTTGGACTTAGATAGTCGTGGTACCAATTTATTATTGTTGTATTGTGCCTCTTATCCTTTATTTCTTTTAATATATCTACATTTAAGTATCTACCAGGAATTAAAAATACAACATCTATTTCATTTTTCACTACAGCCTCTACACACAACCTTGTTGTAATAACACTATTAGATTTTTTTAATTCTTTAAAATAATCAAATGTAAACACATTATAATTAAAATCATTAACAAGGCATGTGGCTATATGTAATTCATGTCGTGTTTCAAATGTTGTGTCAAAGGTTCCTGCCACTAAAATGTTCAAAAAGAAATCATCCTTTCCACTATTGTTTTTGCATACTCTGCCGCTGGTCTCACATTTGTTT
>Ga0210049_1004314_pt1 | contig 12460 bp, 14 predicted proteins | sample CryGeyCG2014_300_2_FD_183964 | JGI IMG/M metagenome (GOLD analysis project Ga0210049, IMG submission 183964) | Groundwater microbial communities from aquifer - Crystal Geyser CG06_land_8/20/14_3.00 (SPAdes) (version 2) | ecosystem: Environmental > Aquatic > Deep subsurface > Groundwater | place...
AAATTTAAGTTTAGAGAAATTCCCGATGCCAAACTAAAAATAGATAACTATTTTAGGGAATTGTTAGAAAGTAAATTCGGAAAAAAATATGCCACAAATTTTAATTAAAAAAGACGAACAAACAATAGAAATACCGATTTTATTGACCGCTGTTAGCGGAAAAATACGCATTAAAAATAGATCAATTTTGAATGAGTATGGAACGCCAGTTGCGGTTAAAAGAGACGGTTTCTTGTTGAGCAACTATGTTGAATGGCAAATCGGTTATGACGTGGTTAAAAAAGAAACAGAAAAACTTGCAGAATCATCGCTATCCGAAACTGAATTTATTGGAGCAAACGGAAAAGTCAAAGCACTTTACGAATTATCAGAATATATCTGGTATTTTTATAAATGGAATGTCATTACCAAAGCAGAATTGAAAAATGTTGTTGCTTATCTTAATTCAATACAAGACCAAAATTTGATTGATAATAATTCTGAGTTGCAAATTGATCGTAGTCATCCAATTGAAAAAAACATAAACGGATTTGATTTTAAATACACTCAGGTCAAATATCCACTTTTGATTTACAAATTTAATGGATATGAAATAGTTACCGAAATAAAAATTACAGAAAAGCAGTATGCGGTTGGCACACAACCAATGTTATATTTATGTTTTCCAATTACAGAATTAAAAACAAAAAATAATTTAATCGGACGATGTGCTGAAGTAAAAGAAATTGCCTATTTCGAAATTTCAAAGAGCAATATTAAAGTGTTTTTGGAAATGTTAAAAATGTTTGGCATTCTATCAAAAAACCACAAACACGATATTCTACAAATTATCAATACGATTATAAATTAAGCGGCGCGCCAGCTAACGCTGGCACGAAATTTGGCGGCGGCGGAAAAGCGAGGGCGGGCAAAAATTCCTTCCCTCCAACCCCCTTCCTTTTTGCCCGCCCGAGCGAAAATTATCAAAATTCAGCGTCCGGATTTTCGCGGAAAAAAGTTCGGATTTTGTTCAAGACAGACAACTAGACAGGCTAAAACAAAGAAAGATCCTTATAGCAAAAACCCACCATTTTTGTTATTAGGTTAAACTCCTATCTTTTCTTTTCTTAGCCTGTCATCCTTAAATTTAATAAGACGAAAATAAAAACATTTCGTCTTTAGAGATAAGTCGTTTTACGCAACTAACCCGTTTGGTTAGTTAGTTTCCTGCAGGAAAGGAGGATTTTTCGCGAATACGATCTGGTGGAATCTTTCGATCGGTATAAAAAGGAGTTTATGATGGTTTCATTACTGGATGATCGGGTACTCGCTCTTCAGACAGAAGAAACACATGTGCGTCAGTTCATCGACAAACTAAAAGAGAACTTCTCAAACCGGGAAGTTGCCTCTCCCGATGATGTCGCACAAGATTCAAGTTCTGACTGGACCAACCAATGTTTAATCAACTGTCTCGAGGGCCGACTCAATCAAATTGGGCAACAAATTTCTGCACTGCGTCATCAATAGCTCAAGGCTGGGGGGCTTCTTTTTCCAAGATTTTTTTGATTTTTTTCGTTCTCGAAGCCCCCTTTATTTTCTCCACCCTCTCTCAATCTCTCGTTTAACTACCCAACTCTTCCTCTTTTAATTTATTTTCCCTTATGTTAAAATGCTTTTTATGCCGCAGTTAAATCCGGTAAAGTTTTTTGGCGAAGTAAAAGCAGAACTTTTAAAAGTCACCTGGCCCTCAAAAAATGAAGTCATCCGCTTAACCGCGATCGTGATCATTATTTCTTTGATTGTCGGGGCTTTTTTAGGCGGCTTAGATTTTATTTTTACTAAAAGCATTGAATTTATCTTAAAGAAATAAACTAAATTAACTAGAATTTATAATTATTTTAATTTAGGGAGAATGTTGAGTATAAATGGCCAAAAAAGATAAAAAACTAAAAACGGTTAAGGAACTCGAAGAAACGGTGGAGCAAAAAAAACCGTTTCAAAATCATTTGATCATTACCCCATCCGAAGATCCGCGGGCCAAATGGTTTGTGGTTCATACTTATTCCGGCCACGAAGGCCGGGTAATGGCTAATCTTTCTCAAAGAGTAGAAACCATGAAATTAGCGGACCGGATTTTGGAGATTTTAATCCCCACTCAAGAGCAAATCCAAATCCATTCCGGAAAAAAGCATAATGTGACAGAAAAGATTTTTCCCGGTTACATATTAGTAAGAATGATTTTAGACGATAATTCCTGGTTAGCGGTCAGAACCACTCAAGGGGTTACTGGTTTTGTCGGTGTGGGTAATACCCCTACTCCGATTTCTGATGAAGAAGTCGGCACTATTCAAAAATTCATGAGAATGGAAGCGCCCAAATACCGGGCCAAGTTCACTACCGGGGAAGCGGTTAAGATTGTTGACGGCCCGTTCTCGGAATTTTTGGGCTCAGTTGATAGTATTGACGAAGAAAGAGGCAAAGTTAAAGTTTTAGTTTCAATTTTCGGCCGAGAAACACCGGTAGAATTGGACTTTTTACAGATAAAAAAATTATAACTAAACGCTTGACGCTAATTAACTAAAGGCTAAAAATATGGCAATTAAAAAAGTCAAAACTATCATTAAACTGAATCTGCCCGCAGGAGAAGCTACCCCCGCCCCACCGGTGGGACCGGCTTTGGGCCAGCACGGACTGCCAATTATGGATTTTATCCGTGCCTATAATGAAAAAACCACTTCTTTAAAAGGAAACATTATTCCCGCGGTGATTACGGTATATGAAGACCGGACTTTTTCCTTTATCACCAAACTGCCTCCGGTGGCGGCCATGATTAAGAAGGAATTGGGCTTGCAGGCCGCTTCCGGTAAGGCCGGCCGGGAAATTGTCGCCTCTTTAACCAAAGCTCAAGTGGAAAAAATTGCTACTGAAAAGCTTTTGGACTTAAACACCAATGATTTAGAAGCAGCCAAGAAAACCGTCGCCGGTACTGCCAGAAGCATGGGAATTAAGACAGAATAAGTTATTAAATCAAAAATCAAAAATCAAAAATACAAGTCAAAAGTCAAAAGTATTAAACTTTTTATTTTTAAATTTAAATTTTGAATTTTACCTTTTGAATTTTGAATTTAAAAATATATGACCAAAAAAATCAAAGAAGCTCAAAAAGAAGAAGCAATAAAAATAAAATCCTCGGGAAAAGGGGAAAAATTTGCGGATATGTCCTCGGGCCCAATTATTGACGAAGCAAAGATCGAAAAAGAATTACAGCAGACTGCCCCAAGCGAAGAAGCGGAGAAAAAAAAGGTCAAAGGACCAAGAGTCCGGGGCAAAAAATACCAAGCCGTCAAAAAACAAATTGACGCAAACAAAACTTATTCTTTAAAAGAAGCTTTAGAACTGCTTAAAAAAGTTTCTTTTGGCAAATTTATCGGCTTGGTTGAAGCTCATTTTACGGTTAGCGAAAAAGGCTTAAGCGGAGAGGTAAATTTACCCTATTTTTCCGGAAAAGCCCGCCGGGTGGTGATTTTTAATGACGGCTTGATCGAAGAAATCAAAGCCGGCAAGGTAAACTTTGATGTTTTACTCGCCTCCCCCGCCGAGATGGCCAAAATTTTACCCTTAGCCAAAGTTTTGGGACCCAAAGGTTTAATGCCGAACCCTAAAAACGGTACTTTGGTAGCCGAACCGGAAAAAGCTTTAAAAAATTTTTCTGCCAGCGCCTTACACTTTCAAACGGAAAAGGACTTTCCTTTAATTCACACGGTTATCGGCAAAGTCAATCAACCGACGGAAGAATTACAGGCCAATTTCGAAGCTTTAATTAAGGCAGTTAATCCTAAAAATATTAAAAAGGTAGTGCTCAAGTCCTCAATGAGTCCCAGTATTAAGGTTAATCTGGAATAAAATCAATTTTCCCCTTGCTTTTCTTTTTATCTTTTTATATAATTGCCTAAGTTTCCTAAAGACAGCAAGTTCCGTTAAAGTCGGATTAATATCTTGCCGAGGGTACAATTGTTTAACCCGCTTTAGGCGGGATTTTTGTTATTATCAGTGTAAATCTGAATATCAAAATGAAAAAACAGGATAAAATTTTTGAAGTTGAAAACTTAAACGCCAAAATTAAAGCCGCTAAGACCGTGGCGCTGATTGATTACCGCGGCATTAAAGTCAATCAAATCAATCAGTTACGGGAGAAAGTCCGTCAGGCTGGCGGAGAACTGCAGGTAACCAAGAATAACCTGCTTTACCGGGCTTTAAAGGAAAATTCATACCCGGTTAAAAAAGGTGAATATACCACCGGCCCAACTCTGGCTTTATTTTCCAACGCTGACGAAATTACTCCTTTAAAGGCTTTAGTGGAATTTGGTAAGGGCCTTTCTTTACTGCCTTTAAAAATTGGTTTTATGGCCGGAAAAATTCTCTCCGGCGAAGAATTGACCCGTTTTGCCGCCTTACCGGGAAAGAAAGAATTACAAGCCAAATTAGTCGGGATATTAATCGGTCAACCGCAAAAATTGGTTTACGCTTTAAACTGGAATATCCAAAAGTTAGTTTTAGTATTGAACGCTGTCAAGACCCAGAAGTAGAATTAATTTTAAATTTACAATTTTAAATTTTAAATCAATTTTCAATTCTAAAATTTTCAATTTTTAAAGAATTTAATAATTTGATCTTGATTTATAATTTATAATTTGTAATTGATAATTCTCAAAAGGAGGTGAACATTTATGGCAAAAGTTGAAAATTTGATTTCCGAAATTGAAAAACTTTCTGTTTTGGAATTAGCTGATTTAGTCAAAGCATTAGAAGAAAAATTCGGCGTCAGTGCTGCTCCAGTAGCGGTTGCTGCCTCAGGTGCGGATAGCGCTGCTCCAGTTGCTCCTGCAGAAGAGCAAACCACTTTTAATGTTGTTTTAACCAGCGCCGGCGCTAACAAAATTTCGGTCATTAAGGCTGTCAGAGAGATAAACCAAACTTTGGGCTTAAAAGAAGCCAAAGATTTGGTTGAAGCCGCTCCCAAGGAAGTCTTAAATGCGGTTAACAAGAGCACCGCTGAAGAAGCGAAGAAAAAATTGGAAGCCGCTGGGGCCGCTGTTGAATTAAAGTAGACCAAAGATTTTAATTGACCAAAAAATCCCGCCCAACGCGGGATTTTTGTTTGACAACATCAAAGTATATAAATAAGTAAATTAGTATTACTAACACTTTATATACCTTTAATACCCATTGACAAGATTTAAATTATTGTGATACTCTTTGATTAATTAATATTTTTTGACAGTAGAGAAAAGAAAGTAGAAATTAGAACTTGAAGTTAGAAAATTGAAAATAGAAATCTATCTTCTAACTTCTATCTTCTAAATCTATCTTCTACTATCAACCATCTACCGTCTAGAAAGGAAATATGTCTGAGAAAAAACTCAACCTTGATTCCCTTCCGGATCTTTTAACTGTTCGTGAAGTCGCAGAAATTCTGCGTGTCTCTCCTTTAACCATCAAACGCTGGGGCAAACGCGGTAAATTACCGGCCATTAGAATTAATTCCCGCGGCGATAGAAGATATAAAAAAGAAGCGGTCTTCTGGCTCTTAGGAATTCAACCCAAAGAAAACCCTTAAGAGAACTTTTCTTTTAAAACCAGGAGGCCGAATTCAAACACTGCCTTCCAAATTCTTTTAAAATGCCTGGGGTGCTGTAATCCCCGCCAGAGCCATTCAAGCCCTATGACCCTCATTATCCCTGGCGCACGCCTGGTAAAACCGGTGATAAAGTCTAAAGAACCACCGACACCGATAAAAACCCTGGCTTTTATTCTGTCTTTATTGTTCATTATCCAAGTTTCCTGCTTAACCATTCCCTGACAGGCAAAAATTACATTGAATTTTGAATATTGAATATTGAATTTAGAATTTTGGTCATTTGGATTTGTTTTGAAATTAGAAATTAGAAATTGGTAATTGGGATCATCTAAGTTAACAAAGGTAGTGTTTGGATATTTTATCTGCAATCTTTTAATCAGCTCACTAGCTTCACTCCGAACTCCTCTTCTTGCCGCCACTATCCCGATAGTCCATTTTTTTTCGTTAGCAACAGTTAAAAGTTCTTCGGTCAAATCCGCGCCAGAAAACCGAGAACCAATTTGTTTGCCTAAAACTTTAGCCGCCAGTATTAAACCCACTCCGTCGGGAAGATTGATTTCCGACCTTTGTAAAATCTCTTTAAATTCTAAATTTTTTGAGGCTTCAACTAAAAATTCCGGATTAGGCGTAAAAATAATTAAGGGCTTTTTTGGCCACAAATCAGCCTCAAAAGCCAAAATTTTCTCCAGCACTTCCTCCCGGCGACTGCCAGAAAAGGGTATCTTTAAAATTGTGGCGCTGTTTAGAGGCATTTTAATTACTAGTTACACTACATATAGGACATTTCCCCTAAAAAAATCACTTAGCGAAAAGTCCAAATACAAATTTTTTATTACTTTTTATTTTTTTGATCATTTTTTGGGGTTTTTTTGATTAAATAATTGTAAAAAATTAATCAAAAATCGCCGTCTCCCCCAGCTCTTTATTATAAGCTAATATGACCATTAACATAAACTTGGCAAAATATTTTTTCTGAAAAGTTTTTTTACTCTGGCATTTTCTGTTCAATTTTTACAATTTTCCTTAAAATTCTTTAATTTTTTAATGTTCGTTCTATAAGTCTTCTTACTTCTGTTTTATAGGTTTTATTTCCGGTCAAATTTATTACACAATAGTATATTTATTTTGTGAAAAATTACTTACGGATTATTGACCGCTTGTACAGGTCGATATTTTCTAAAGCAATCCCTGTTCCTTTAACGACACAGAAAAGCGGGTCTTCGGCCACATGACAGGAAACCCCCAATTCTTGGGTCAAGAGTTGATCGTAGTTCTTGAGTAAACTGGTACCGCCGGTCATCACGATGCCCTTGTCAATAATGTCCGAGGCCAATTCCGGCGCTGTTTCTTCCAAAACCTCTTTCACCATAGTAATAATCATATTTAAGGTAGGTCTGATTGCCTCCGTGACTTCGGTCGAGGAAACCGCAATGATTTTCGGCAAACCCAAAAGCGAGTCACGGCCTTTAATTTCCAAAACTTCTTCTTTGGCAAGTGGAGTGGCCGAACCGATTTTGATCTTGGTTTCTTCAGCTGTCTGCTCACCGATAATGATATTGTGTTTGCGCCGCAGATAAGAAATAATTGACTCATCGATTTTATTGCCGGCCACCCGCACACTTTTATGAACGACGACGCCGCCTAGGGAAATCACCGCCGACTCCGAAGCGCCTCCGCCCATGTCCAAGACCATACTACCGGAAGGATTGGCAATGGGAATATTGGCGCCAATAGCCGCCGCCAAGGGTTCATCAATTAAATAAGCCACCCGGGCGCCGGCAGAAAGCGTCGCGTCTAAAACCGCTCGTCTTTCTACTTGGGTCACACCGACCGGAGTACAAATCATTACTTCCGGTTTAAAAATCCATATCCGGCCGCAAACTTTTTGAACAAAGTAGCGCAACATTGCTTCCGTCACCTCATAGTCGGCAATCACCCCGTCACGCAGAGGCTTAAGAGCGGCAATATTGCCTGGTGTCCGGCCCAACATCTGTTTGGCTTCGTTGCCGATCGCCAAAACCCGGTTATCATCAACAGAAATCGCCACCACCGTCGGCTCATTTAAGACAATGCCTTTACCCACCAGCCAAACCACGGTATTGGCCGTTCCCAGGTCAATGGCAATCTGTTTAGTCATCATGAATATTTTTGAGTGGCAAGAGAGATATTATGATAGAGTTAAAAAATAAACTCTTAACTTAATTATACAAACATGCAGACTCTTGACAATGACCATTTAGTTGTCTTTTCCTTTTTTGTTGCCTCAAGCCTTTAAAAAAGATATAATCTACCCATGAATCCTGCAAAATACCGATTGCTTTTCTTTTTTGCTATTATTGTTTTTGTTTTATCGGCCACTTTTTTGGCGATTAAATTCACTCAGGGCTATCGGATCGATCTGGTCAATAAGACCCTGCGGCCAACCGGTCTTTTGGTAGCAATTTCCAATCCGGTCGGGGCAGAAGTTTATGTTAACGGCAAACTCAAAGAAGCCACCAACAGTAATTTGGCTCTCCCTCCGAACGAATACCAAATAGAAATCAAAAAGGCCGGATTCCTGCCTTGGCAAAAGAAGTTATCATTGAAAAAAGAATTAATTACCGAAACCAACGCTTTTTTATTCCCGGAAGTACCCGATCTTAAGCCGCTGACTTTCAACGGTGCCTTACAGCCGAAAATTTCCCCAGACAGCAGCCGAATTGTTTATATTGTTCCTATTCCAGAAACTAAAACCAGTACTGCTTCGGCAACCTTGGCAAATCTCCCCGGAGTCTGGATGATGGATTTAACCGATTCTTTTTTTCCTTTAAATAAAGAGCCGCGGCAAATTGCCAAAAGTATTGCCAAAGTGCATGATTTTGGCAACGCAGAACTTTTTTGGTCGCCAGATTCCCGACAGGTTTTAGCTATCTTTAACAGTGGAGAAAAAGTTCTTCTGGACGCTGGACAATTTAACTTAGAATCAAGTTCAGTAAACATTGCCTTTACTTTACCGAATCTTATTTCCGGCTGGCAAGAAGAGGACAAAACCAGAGAACAGATAAAATTACGCCGTCTGCCCACTCCCTTTCAGAAAATTCTTAGCCAAAATGCCAAAGACATTGAATTTAGTCCTGATAGTACTAAAATCGCCTATATTGCCACTGCTTCCGCTGAAATACCGGAAAATTTACTTTCTCCTGTTTTAGGCGCTTCTACCCAAAAACAAAGCCGTAAAATTGAACCGGGAAATTTTTATGTTTATGACACTAAAGAGGACCGAAATTTTCTTATTCCATTTAAAATATCTTCGCCCACTCCTTCACCCGTTAAAAAAGTAAAATCGCCTACCCCTACCCCGATTTATCAAGCACTATTAAATTCAAAAACAACGGCACCTATCTGGTTTTCCACCTCCAGGCATCTTTTTTGGACCGAAGACGATAAAGTAATTGTTTGTGAATATGATGGGACTAATGTTACCACTATTTATTCCGGACCTTTTGAAAAATCCTTTGTGGTCGCTTCTTCGGGTGGAAATAGACTGATTATTTTAGCTAAACTTAATCCCGGTGAAGAAAAAGTTCCCAATCTTTTTTCGGTTTCTTTAAGATAATGTGCCTCCAGCAGGAATTGAACCTGCATCTGCCACTTAGGAGGCAGCTGCTCTATCCGTTGAGCTATGGAGGCTAAATTTTAAAATAGCTTTGTTACTTGCTTCCTCAAGGCTGTCAGATATTTTAACATATTTCCACCTCTCCTGATCCTCAACCGACACATTCCATAAGGCAATTTTCCTTCCTTTTTACCTTTTAAAACATCAACATTGACAAATTTTTCTTTGGGCACGCCTGTAATTTTTGACCAAAAAATTAAGCATTTATCTTTATCTAAATCTTCATAGGTTCGAATACTTACTCTAAAATCGTCTGTTTTTAATCCGAATATTTCTTTAAGACCTTTAACAAATACTTTCATCAATTCAGAATCTGTATTTGTCAAATTAAAGTCCCCCTTCCCTCCTTCTCCCCAATAAAGAGCAGATAAAAATATCAGTCTTTCCTTATCAGAAAGAGTGTTTATTGCCACGCTGGCTTTATTGTTTGCATCTTCCTCTGCTTTTCTCTTTCTTAAAATACTTCCACCCTGTTTGCTTTTCCAAATTTGTTGGTATTCTTGTAATATTTCAGTTTGTGAGGCGTAACGATAAACCGAGCCGGAGCAAAGGCGGGTTTCTTTTTTAATTTCATTAAAACTCCAACCTTTTTCTCTTAAAGATTGAACTTTTCTTATTACTTCCAAGGGGATTCTTTTAGACATCAATCAATGGTCACACAATGAAGGGTAAATGTCAACTAGGACGGGTCTGCTCTATCCGTTGAGCTACACCGGCAAGGCAGGCGGGTATCCGTTGAGCTATGGAGGCAATAAAACTTAATACTTAAAACAAAAGACTTAATATGTTTTCAGTTTTCAGTTTTCAGTATTCAGTCTTAAGTTATTATCTATTCTACCTCAAGCCACCCCAAGTTTCATCTAAAAAGTTGACAAATTATATTTTAATTCTGGCTTATAATCCCGGATAATGGCAAAAACTGATCTAGGTTCACACCCTTAGGGCGTAACAGCTTCACACCTCCAACTATTCCCTCTTGTAAATTTCAAAAGAATTGTCAATTTGTTTGTCATCGCGAGCGAATGAAATGAGCGTGGCGATCTCGAGATTGCTTCACTTCGCCGAGCTGAGCTTGGCTTCGTTTGCAATGACAATTACAATTTGTAATTTTGACAGGGTTCAACTCCTGTCAAGGAAATAACCCGATCAAGAAGTTATTTGAAAACAATCGTTTCTCCCACTTTTATGCCATTTTTCTCTACCCAACCCGCGTTTACTTCCAAAACCTTATCCGCCGGGACTTTGTTTTGATAAATGGTTCTTGGGGATTCAAATTCGTCTACTTCCGGCTTTTTGGCATCATAAGTAATGTCTACTACCCTATCCTTGTTTATCCACAAGATATCAATATCAAAATACATCTTTCTCATCCAAAATGAATAAAAACCCTCCTGATTGTAAACAAACAAAAGACCGCAGTTTGAACACAAATTTTTGCGGTCGGAAAGGCCCTTTGTTTTTTCCTCTTCGGTTTGCATTAATTCTACCTGCAGTTTTTTACCATTAATCAAAATATCCGTGTTTTTTTGCTGAGGCTTTTTGGTCAGAAGAAAAAATGCTGCGAAAATTACTATAACAATGGTAAAAATGAAAAGATATTTTTTGTTCACTTTTTAATTTTATACTTATTTTAAAGAACTAATTATTCCACACGGAAAATGATTTTTTTAATCGGTCCGGTTACTTTTTTAAAGGCGACCAAGATCTCCTCGTTCTTCTCTCGGCGGGAAATCATTGCCACGACTTCCCCTCCCGAAAAAATCAGAGTTGTCTTGCCAAGTTTATCGGCGGTCAAGTGAAGTAAGTTATACCACTTTTCGACCAGTTCTTTGTCTTCCAGAATTGCCGTCAAACCGGAAACGAAATCCTCTTTGATTTCTTCGGCCGTTTTCTCCAGGATAACCGGCTTCCCGTTAGCTAATCTTTCTACCATTCCCAGAAATATACACCTCTCGGCCTTTTTTCTCAACCCCTAATTTGGTAAAATGAGACGTGCGGAGTGTAGTTCATCGGTAGAACCTGCCTGCCGGCAGGCAGGCGCTTGGTTCGGTACGTCTTGTTTTGACTTTCGGGGCATGGCGCAGGGGTAGCGCGCGCGGTTCGGGACCGCGAGGCCGCTGGTTCAAATCCAGCTGCCCCGACTTAAAAATATGACTAAAATTGTGGTTACCTCCGGAAAAAGATTCATTGATATTGATGCTTTGGCTTGTCTTATTGCTTATACCGAGATCCCTCAGGAAAAAGCGATTGCTGTGGTCGCCGGTCTTTTAAATAAGAGCATTACATCCACCATTAAAAAATGGCCTTTAAATTATGCTACTTTGGTTCAAGGAGAAGACTTGGAGTTTGTGATTGTTGATGTCTCCGAGTTCCAGGAATTTCCCAACTTTGTCAAGAAAGAAAAAATAATTGAAATTTATGACCATCATTTTGGCTTTGAAAAAAACTGGGAATATTTGGGAGAAAAAATGATTATTGATGAAGTCGGCGCTTGCGCTACCTTAATTTGGGAAGAGTTCAAAAAAAGAAATCCCGGCAAAGAGATTAGTCCGCTTTCGGCTAATCTCTTGTATACCGCTATTTCCTCCAATACCCTTAATTTTCAGTCCTCCATCACCAGCGAAAGGGATAAAAGGGCTTTTGAGGAACTTAAATCTTTCATTGACCTGCCGGAAGATTGGATTGGCAAATATTATCAGGACATTGAACTGGAAGTATATTTAAATCCCCGGGAAGCAGTTGTCGGCGATACTAAAATCCAAATGATTAAAGGCCAAGAATGCGCTTTAGGTCAACTGGAGCTTTGGAACAGCCAGCCTTTTATTTTGGAGTATTCTGGGGAGATAGAAGCCGCCTTAAAGAACTTTAACACTGAACTTTGGCTCTTCAGCTCTCCGTGCATTAGTGAAGGCAGAAACTATATTTTTACCAAAAGTGAAACCATAAAAAATTATCTTCGTAATGTGATGGGTATTATTTTTGAAGGCAATATTGGTATCACTCCAAAGCTTTGGTTAAGAAAAGAAATACTGAAACTAATACAATAGCTGATAGCTATTAGTGAGTAGGCTGAGATACATCGGTAACGCTTTAGACTTAGAATAGTTTCTCTAAGTCAGGAGGTGAAAAGATGTATCAAATTGCTATCAAGCCCAGAAATGAATACGACCATTGGAGGGCACTCTCTA
>Ga0210049_1004316_pt1 | contig 12457 bp, 12 predicted proteins | sample CryGeyCG2014_300_2_FD_183964 | JGI IMG/M metagenome (GOLD analysis project Ga0210049, IMG submission 183964) | Groundwater microbial communities from aquifer - Crystal Geyser CG06_land_8/20/14_3.00 (SPAdes) (version 2) | ecosystem: Environmental > Aquatic > Deep subsurface > Groundwater | place...
CCTCTGAAATTGTGGCAGACTACGAGAGTTACGAAACGGTTGATATCGAGAGCGTCTGGGAAAACACTAAAGAAGAGGATAAGAAACAAATTGCTTTTATTGAAAAAATTGAAGTTCAGAACGATAAGTTCCAAAACAAAAGCGTATTTTCAAGCAGCGAAAATATTCGTATCGCTTTTACGGTTGATGTTCGAAAAGAAAATCCAGACCTCAAGCTTGGCTTCGATCTAATCAGAAATGCTGAGGTTGTATTCAGGTCTCAACAGGTCGATTCCCCCCAACAGATAGGCACGCTGCCAGTCGGTGTGAATAAACTATTATGCCAAATTCCACCCAATTTGTTGAATTGCGGCGAATACTATGTTTATCCGCAGTTTTCGATTCATTTGGTCAAGGGACTTTATAACAGAACTGGCCCAGCAGTAAAATTTAGTGTCTCACTTGACACCAGCAGATCCCCATTCCATATGGTCTTAAACCAAAAGAACCACCCTGGGCCGGTTTTTCCGCTGTTAAACTGGGAACTGAAATGATCAGAACAATTTATTTGCTGATGCTATTCTTATTTAAGACTTTTTTCTATCTCAAAAACAGGATATTAGCCTGTAAAGCGTATACATTTCTCCAACAATTATTTCATTTTACTTATTTAAGGTATTTTGGCGTAGAAACAGAATTTGGAAATGTTACTCTGGTAGGGTTGCCCATTATTAAGAAACATAAAAACTCAAAAATAGTTCTGGGCAAAGGCGTAACGCTCGTGTCGAGTTCACATGGAAATGTGGCTGGTATAAATCATCCGGTAATCCTCGCAACCTTAGCGGAAGGTGCAAACATTCATTTGGAGGGATGTGGGATATCAGGTTTTTCCATTTGCGCAGTCAAAAGTATAAAAATTGGCAAGAATTCTGGTCTAGGGGCAAATTTCAGTGTCTATGATACAGACTTCCATGTGAAAGATTTTTCAAGGAACAATCAAAAAAGCATCCGGGATGCAAAAGCTAATCCGGTGGAAATAGGTGAGAATGTTTGGGTCGCTGCAAATTCACTCATACTCAAAGGTGTTACAATAGGTAACAACGCTGTTGTAGGAGCTGGTTCCATAGTAAGGAATAGCATTCCTGAGAATACGTTGGTGATTGGCAATCCTGCTCGGGAGCTTCGTAAAATCTAACGGACAAAAAATGAAAACGAAATGCCCGTTTTGTGGTGCTTCAGAAATTAAAATTCAACTAAAGACCCCCAACTGGAAAATCTTTGCATGCTTGGTATGCACTAATGCATGGACCAAGCCTCCTCCCATCGGCATAGATCAAATCAATTACGAAGAAAAAAATTTTCACTCCCGCTTTGGCTTTAAAGAAGTAAGCGATATGCCTTATCAGTGGAGAAAGGCCGTCCTTATGCAGGCGAGGCTGGTTGAAAAATACTTGCCTATAGGGTCAAGCATATTGGAGATAGGATGCGGAGAGGGATTGTTTCTCCGTGAACTCTCCAAAAGAGGATTTAAAGTCTCCGGAGTCGAACCAAGTAAAACGGCCAGTGAATTTGCAAGGATATCCGGACTGAACGTAATACAAGGATACTTTCCGGATACCCACATCCCGGGGTCCTTTGATGCTGTTGTCATATCGCAAGTCTTAGAGCATGTACCGGATCCGATTTCATTCCTTAGAAGTTCAGGCGCTTTGGCTCCTAATGGGTATATTCTTCTGGTTCAGACAAACTGGAGGGGGTTGATGCCGCGTATATATAGGCAGCATTGGTATGCCTGGGTACCAGACCAACATTATTGGCATTTCACCCCTAAAGGTTTGCGCCTGATCTTTAAAGAGTTAAACTGGCAGGTCGTTAAATTAGAATACTCGAGCCTATCTCATAACAACAATATCATTTCACTGATTGCACCATTTATACCTGGATTCGGCGACCAGTTCCATCTTTTAGTAAAGATACCAGCTTAACAACACCAAACCTATCATCTCCCAAAGAAGGCCCAGCAGGAGTGGTTTAATGGATAAACCCAATATTATTTGTATGACACCTGTCAAGAATGAATCCTGGGTTCTAGATCGTTTTCTTAAATGTGCATCTCTCTGGGCAGATCATATTATCATTGCCGATCAATCAACCGACAGAGCTTCTGCCGATATTGCTCTCAGTTTCCCTAAAGTGAAGTTAATAGAGAACATCTCACAATCATATAACGAACAAGAACGACAAAAGTTATTAATTAATGCCGCCCGGAAGTTCCCTGGGCCTCGGCTTTTCATAGCACTGGATGCAGATGAAATGCTTACAGCCAATTTTTTGTATAGTTCAGAATGGAATTCAGTCCTTGAAGCTCAACCAGGGACCGTTATTCGCTTTGAATGGGTGAACATTCGCCCAGATTTTAACTCTTGTTGGATTCCAGAAGGAAAACTTCCCCTGGGATTTATGGACGATGGCAGCAAACACACGGGGGCGGACATTCATAGCCCCAGGGTACCAGTACCTGCTCATGCAGATACTATAATTTTAGAAGATATTAAGTGCCTTCATTATCAATACACGAATTGGAGAAGAATGGAGAAAAAACAATGTTGGTATCAATGTTGGGAACGTGTTAATAAACCGCAGCGTAGCGCTATAGCCATTTTTCGTCAATACCATCACATGTATTCAATCCCTTTAGAGCAGATCAGGCCTTTAAGGCGAGAATGGCTGTCAGGTTATATTGATAGAGGTATTGATATGACGAGCATTACCGATGAAAAATCATATTGGATGGATCATGAGATACTTAAGTATTTTGATCAATATGGTACAAAAAAATTCAGACGTGAAGCAATTTGGCATTTTAATTGGGTACACATTGCTAAGGATCTTGGAGTAGACGATGCTTTTCGATATAGGGATCCCAGGGGTAGTTTTGAACGTTTTGTTCATGTTTTGTTAAAACAAACTCAAAAGTCCCAAAATAAATTTTCAACCCGCCTTGTCCATAAAGCCTTGAGGCTGATGGGTTGGTAGTTATACGAGTAATGATCTTATCTTTATGGATGAATGGAAATTTATGAACGGCTTTGTAATTAAGGCATTCATCACTATAGGCAATTTTCTTTGCCAATTAGGATTTCCCTCTTATTGTATATGGAGAATTATTCACAGATTGATTAAAAGAGTAATCTTAGCCCAAATTAGAGCTTATCGGGACATAGATGGGTGGCTTTCAGACGATGAGGCGTCAGGATTATATCTTTTATCTAATCTTTTAGACCAACACTGCAAAGTCCTAGAGATAGGGAGTTGGAAAGGTAAAGCTACTTACTGTTTGGCTCAAGGTTTACCAAAAGGGGGAACAGTAATTGCATTGGATCCTTTTGATGCATCGGGCGAACCAGAGAGTTCAGCACTGTACCGGGAAAGGGGAGGAGACATACCTTTGTTTGAACAGTTTGTGCACAATATGACCAAACTTGGTGTTATGAAAAAGATTAAAGCCATAAAAGGCTACTCTCATCAGTTTGTTAATAAGTTCATCGAAATTGATCTCCTTTTTATTGATGGAGACCACAGCATTGAAGGGTGTGACTTTGATTTCCTAAATTACTCTCCTTTGATTTCACATCGAGGCTATTTGGTATTTCATGATTTTGACAGTTCAAGAAAAGATTTGGGACCAACTTGGGTTGTTGAAAATCGAGTTTTGCCATCAGCTGATTTTGTTTTTTGGGGTTGTTTTAACTCCCTTTGGATTGCTCAGAAAGCTCATGTTTTATAATCTGCTTGTATTTTTAGTACATTTAGGAATTGCTAAGTATCGGAATTAAGAAACAAGATGTTAATCTAAGAAGCTTATGCGTTGTCCCATATTGACTGAGTTGCCACAATCCCCACAAAATAAAACCGGCTGGCCATGGACAGAGGAGTCTCCTCAGTTGCCTGATACCATGCCCGATGGCAGCCCCTGGCCGAAGATCAGTATCGTCACGCCGTCGTACAACCAGGGTCGCTTTATCGAAGAGACAATACGTTCAGTGCTGTTGCAAGGCTACCCAAATCTTGAATACATGATTTTTGATGGTGGTTCTTCCGACAACAGCGTTGAAGTAATTCAAAAATATGCCAATTGGCTAACATATTGGACAAGTGAACCAGATCGCGGGCAGGCTCATGCAATTAATAAAGGTTTTGACCGAGCAACCGGCAGCCTGCTTGCGTGGATCAACAGTGACGATCTATACTTACCTGGCGCATTGAAATCTTTTGCGGAGCATCACATGATGAGTCCCCGGTCAATTCTTCTTGGTGATGTTGAGAATTTTGTTGAGGGTGAGAATCGTTTCATAGTAATCGAGCAATTCAATGTTTCGTTTATAAACATAGTTACGCCAAATAGCGCGGCATGGGGATGGGAACAACAGGGCATGTTTGTCCCCAGTGCATTGAAAAGCGAGGTTGGTTTGCTTAATGAAGATCTTCAGTATGCGTTTGACTTGGATTGGCTTCTTCGTCTTCTTCAGCGTTCGGACGTTTCGTATTTGCGAAAAACGGTTGCCAGGTTCCGTTTTCAGGATAATTCAAAAACAATCTCTCAAGGACCCGCTTTCAGGATGGAAGTAAACTATTTACTTGAAGAAAAATACTGGAAAATGGTGCCAGACCTTGATATAAACTATGCAAAAGCACGCAGCAATCTCAATCTCGCCAGAGTTTATCTTGTTTACCATCCAGAGAATAAATTACACTGGAATCGCTGCGAGGGCATTCAATATCTCATTAAGGCATGCAGGCTAAGTCCAAAAATCTTGATTCACAAAGATTTTTTAAAACTGTGCAGGCGTGCATTTCTTCCTAAATGCCTGTTGCGAAGTAGTCCATGGAGTAAACAACGCAATGCCTGAATTCGTGGTACACACTGCGCGGATTGGTTTCAAAGTAAGAAATGAATTTTTACCCTTCTGCCGTGGCATCCAGAAATTTCCAAGAAAGGTTTTTAATTGCAATGACACCTAAAGTTTCTGTTATCATTGCGTGTTACAACGACAAAAACCATATCTCCGAAACGATTCAGTCTGTGCTTGATCAGACATATGAGAACATGGAAATTATCGTTGTCGATGATGGCTCAACCGATAGAAGTCCCGATTTAGTCAGGGAAAATTTCCCCGGGGTAAAATTGATTACAAAAGAAAATGGCGGCCCGGCTTCTGCGAGAAACTGTGGCGCACAACTGGCAAAAGGCGATTTCCTGCAATTTCAGGATTCTGACGACCTGATTGAAAAAGACAAGATTCGTTTACAGATCGAGAAAGCGATGGAGTTTCCCGGACAGATAATTTATGGCCCTATACGTGTTTTTAGATCGGTAAAAGGAATCAATACCTTTGATCCTCCCATGGAATTATTGGATGAAAAAGAGGATGTAGTTGATCGGTGGCTGCGAGGCTGGTTCACAATACCTACTGCCCTCTTATGGCCAAGGGCTGCCTATGAAAAAGTTGGCGGCTTTGATGAGAACCTTTCTCCCGAGGAGGACACAGACATTGCTTTACGCGCTGTTCTCATGGGCTATCGTTTGATTGCCTGTCCCCATGCCTTTTCTTATTACAGAAGTTCTGAAAACCCTGAAAATGGAGCCACTTACGCCAGAAACAGCCAAACCCAGATGAATCCAAGGAAGTTTAAATCCAGAGTTAATGCTCTTGAAAAATTTGAAAAAATTTTACACCAGATGAATTTAATGCCTAAATATCGTGAAGCTATTGCAATACGCTACTTTACGTTGGCGAGAACGCATGTTCTGTATCAACCTGAATTATCGATGTACTGTTATCGGAAATTCAAAAGCATGTCGGCAACAGGGAGGCCACCTGGATCATTAATGAATTGGATCGGAATTGAAATACTTGGTTTGCCAACCAAGGAACGCCTGGCTGATGTAGTTGGTAATTACGGCACAAAGTTGAGGAAGGTTTTTCGATAAATGCCATATGTTGAAAAAAACAACGAAGAAAGGGATATCAAAGCCATCTCTATCGCCATATCTACAAAGGATCGAAGGGATGACCTTGCTAAACTGTTGGCCTCTCTTGAAAGACTGGATTATCCAAAAGAAAAGATAGAAATGGTGGTTGTGGAAGAGGCTGATAACCCAGATCCGATAGAAGGCGTTAAATATGTTTTCATCCCCAGGTTGAACAAGGGGTACAGCTATACACGAAACGTTGCCGTTCAGAATTGTTCGCATGAATTTATCGCCTTTGTGGACGATGACTGTATTGTTACACCCTCCTGGCTAAAAGGATTAAACGGTGCTCTTGCGGGCGATATTTCCGGCGTGGTTGGCAGCATCAAGGTAAAAGAATGCAATACCATTGGCTGGTGTGAGAATATACTGGGCTACCCGGGTGGTGGTTTGAAAGCGATTGATGAATCTGGTCATCATACAAAAATGACAAAAACCATCGTTACTGCTAACGCGCTTCTAAAAGCCGATGCCATTAGAACGATCGGTGGTTTTGATGAAGACGGTAGCTTGCGTTTTGGTGGAGAAGATGCGCTGCTTGCCCGGCATTTTCATGATAAAGGATTCAAACTCCTCTTTAATCCTTTCGCAGTCGTCTATCATAAGCCTAAAGAAAATTTGATTTCGATCTTCAAGTGGGCGTATCGCACGGGGCAGGGGCATACCCTCCTTTCGAGATATATCTCGGGAGAACGATTGGCCCTCTGGAAAAGGTTGGCACATACTTTTTCTTTTAAAATATGCCTTTTTGTGTTTGGCATGATCTTGTTTCAGCGTTATTTATACACCTACGTTTTTTTTATGTTCATGGTTTATTTTATAAAAGTTGATTATAATTATCAATTTCACCGTAGATATATCAAAAAATGGTCAATATTCCTGCTACTGCCGATAGTGAAGGCATTTTTTGATCTTGGTGAAGATTTTGGCAGGATACGAGCTTTGTTTTACAAAAAAAATTTTTCCAATTCATCTTTTTGTAAAGGTATGCCTCATTGAATTCCCTTCTATGTATTTCGATTTTCCACTTACTGCTAACTTTTTAGTGATTTACCACTCAACATCTACGAGAAAAAAGAAATGTTTTAAACTGGCTTGCGGGTGCAAACCCCGTTGGAATGCTGGGAGAATATCACAAAACTTGACCAAAGGGCGTATCAAATGTCAGACAAAGTATTAACGTTGGGTTTGATCGGCGCCGGTGCGATTGCAAGGCATGCGTATTTCCCTGTCTTTAAGGAAATCTCCGGGCTGCGACTCACAGCCATCGTTGAACCCAACGAAAAAATCAGACAAAGCTTACAAGACAGATATTCCCTTAATTATTTAGGAGATGACATTAAGGCAGCCATTGACCACGTGGATGCGGTAATCATCTGCGTCCCAAATTATCTGCACTACAATATCGCGAAATTCTGTTTGGAGAAAGGAAAGCATGTTCTTTGCGAGAAACCTGTTTGCATTAATTTAAACGACGCTGAAAATCTTGTAGAAACCGCGAAAAGAAATTCTCTTGTCTTTACCGCAGCACATGTCCGCCGTTTTTATCCCGCTGTCGCAAAAATAAAGGAAATGATCGCAGAGCGTTCATTGGGCGCATTAACGGGGTTTGATTTTCGGGAAGGAACTGTTTTTAGCTGGCAGACCGTTTCCGGCTTTACCTTCGACAAGGAAAAAGCAGGCGGCGGAGTGCTAATGGATATCGGGGTGCATCTTCTGGATCTTTTGTTCTGGTGGATTGACGATAAGGTTGCCTCGTTTCAATATGCCGATGACAGTCTCGGCGGTGTCGAAGCGACGGCAGAGATACAAATAACTTTCCGGCGAGGCATTGCGGGGCATGTGAAGCTGACCCGACTGGCTGTTTTAAACAATTTTTATACCCTTTATTTTGAAAGAGGCACCATTTCCTGGAATCCTTTTGCACCCAGTAGAATTTATATTCGCAGTGGAGATGATAAAACGGCTTCGTTGAAAATAAGAAAGGGGCAACCGGTTCGGGATATGCTTATGGACTTCTCTGGAGCTATTCTGGGCAAGCGCCCTGCCTTCGTCAAAGGGGAAGAAGCAATCCAAGGGTTGCAATTTATCGAGGCGTGTTATGCGTCCCGCAAAGCCATTCCGATGCCGTGGATCATTGGAGGAACATCCTTTTGAAATTAAGCGCATCGAGGGTATTGATTACGGGGGCGACGGGCTTTATCGGCGGACGCATTGCCGAACGCTTATGGCTCGATTATCAAATGTCAGCGAGATGTCTTGTCCAAAGCTTTGCCGGCGCCTCGCGTCTGGCAAGGCTGCCCGTTTCACTTTACCCGGGCAATATGCTTGATAAAGACTCCTTGGAAAAGGCCATCGGAGACAGCAATGTTATTTTTCATTGTGCTTACGGCAAGAGCGATGATTCTGCTCTTAACGCAAGAATCAATGAAGAAGGGCTGCAAAACATAGGGGAGTTGGCCCTCAAGCGCGGAGTGGAGAGGTTTATTCATCTGAGCAGTGTGGCCGTTTATGGAACCGAACCCCCGGAAGTGGTTACCGAAAAAACCCCGCTGCGTTTATCAGAGGATGAATACGGCAATTCTAAAATCAGGACGGAGGCTGTTTGTCAAGATTTGATGAAACGTGGTCTCCCGATTGTTATCATCAGGCCTACAATAGTTTTTGGACCCTTTTCACCGATATGGACTATCGGCGCCATCAAGCGTGTGCTGTCCGGAGGATGGGAAAATACTGGTGATATCAATGGTCTCTGTAATCCCGTATTTATTGATGATCTGGTCAACGGATTGTTTCTGTGTGTCAAAAATGACTCGGCCATCGGACAAATATTTAATATCTCGGGTCCTCAGGCCATAACCTGGAACGATTTTTTTAATGCTTACAAAAAGATTGCAGGCATTGTGCACGAGCCTTCCCATCCAAACCGAAAAGCCCAAACCATTTTGGCTACTGTCAGGCCTTTTTCTCGGAGGATTATCAAGATGCTGAGAAAACCTATTGAGCCTCAGATGCTCGATATCTATGAATGGCTGAAGGTCAGCCGCCCGGGGCTTGCCGCTGAATTGTATGCCTTGGCAAGCAGCGGCATTCAAGAAGATGAAAAAAGGAGATTTAATCAAAAAACCGTTTATCCCATCGAAAAAGCAAAAAAGATAATAGGGTATCAGCCAAAAACTTTTTCAGAGGGAATGGAAATAACGAAGCAATGGTTAAAATATTATGAATATATCCGTTGAGCTTATCAATAATCACAAATATTATAATCATATATGCATTTGTTTATTACTAATGCTCGCGCTTTTGGTGCGGGTCATTTTTTTCTCAGGCGGAATTTGTGGTGGGGACGCTTTTGCCTATGCAAGACATGCTTATGATATTGCGTCGGGGAAGTACGAGCTGAACGCAATTCATGGCTTTTATGGATTCCGCTATTTTGTTTTGCTGACCACTGCTCTTAGTTTTGCTGGCTTTGGGGTCAACGATATTGCCGCCAGTTTTTTCCCCTTTATTTTTTCATTACTTAACGTACTTGTAGTATATTTTATTGCCGAAAGAACTTTTAACAGAACTATTGCTCTAATATCTTCAATACTTTTAATATTCTATCCACTCGATATCATCCAAGCAAATGTTGTAAGTCCGGACAGCTTCATTCCGCTCCTTTCATCCTTGTCCATCTTACTCTATATTATAGCTGAAAAAAAATCTTCGTTTGTGTTTCCGCGAAACTTTTTGCTGTCTTTATCCGGGGCGCTTATAGCGTTTGCCTATATGTCGCGAGTAACGTCTATTTTTTTATTCTTTTCTCTTACTATTTTTCAAATATATCGTAAAAAATATAAATATTTATTATGCTCAACGCTGGGCTTATTCATTCCTCTGGCAGTAGAGGCTTTATACTTTTATATTTTCACGGGGGATCCGTTTTTCGAATTTCATCGTATCACTGAACCCTCAATTGCTTATACCGTGAAAAACGATTACGATCTAAGTCTGCTTTATTATCCTAAAATCATGTTTGGGTATGATTTGACCGGGCTGGCATATTTTGGATTAACTTGGTGGCTGGTTGTCGGCGGGCTCATATTGGCTTGGATTAAAAGAGACATCAAAATTTTATTCATCGCCATATGTCTGATTATTCCTTTTTTCGGTTTTGAATTCGGGTTTCAAAGTCTAAAGGAGGGGATATTGATAAGCAAAAATTATCCTTATTTATCTTTAATAACGGGACCAGCTATGATTATCGGAGCCTATTTCATATATCATATTCAGGCTTACCTTCGTATTGATATTAAACTTGAACAACGGATTCTCCTTTTTACGCTTGTACTATTAGCGTCGATGAACGTTTATGGTACATATAGGCTATATGCTAACTTAAGAGATGACGTTAAGCCATACAAAATCGTCGCCGATTTCCTTAAAAAAAGACCGAACAGCACAGTTTATACCCACCATTTCCGATGGCCCTTATCCCTATGCTATTTTCTTGAGTATGATCCATCTTACAACTTCATTGATTTGAATCACATTGACAAAGCCAATGTAAAAAAATTGTCTGATGCTTATGTAATTTTGAACAGGAGATATATCGAAGCGGATGTTATTGGGCGGACTCTTCCCCTTGATTCATTTGTCGCAAGATATGCTAAAAGGCCGCCTCAAAGCTGGGGAAAATGTTTATCTTATTCAGGAAACCCTTCCTATAACAGTGTAGATATTTATTATGTCCCCAAAAGTACAAATTGACAATAATCATAGATCATATTGAATCTCTTACCTAATAGAAAAATGTTTTCGCTCATAAATAATTGTCTATGAAAAGTAACTTAGAGATAATCACCACAAGGATCAAATTATACTACTACCACCTACTGGCAAATTATCTCAGGATTAAAATCTTGCCGGGAGAGCCTGCCTGTGAAATTAACCCTCAAAATGGTCTGTTATTCCAGAATATGAATAACACAAAGGGGATTTCTTTCCCCGAACAGGCGGAAGTCCTTGTTCATTTATCGCCAAATTATGTGGTGCTGAACGGAAACTTACACTTAGAACGGGACATTCTTTCCTTTTTTAAGGCGTTACACCGCCATCTGAAGCCGGCGACGCGGATTATCATTATTTACTACAGTAGCCTATGGAAACCGATTTTTATTTTGGCTTCACGGTTAGGCATCAGAACGAGGTTGCCGGAAACAAACTGGCTCACTACTGCGGACATAACGAATTTTCTCGAACTTTCCGGTTATGAAATGATTTCCGACGAATCGCGGGTGATAGCGCCGTTATATATCCCTTTATTAAGCAATTTTTTGAATAGGTGGCTTGCCCCTTTGCCCCTGTTCAACATATTTTGCATGGTGCACATCATGACGGCAAAACCCGTCCAACAGGTTTTTTCTGAGAAACCATCTGTTTCCGTGGTGATACCAGCGCGCAATGAAGCGGGAAATATCGAAGATGCGGTAAACCGAATCCCCACAATGGGCCCCGATGACGAGATTATCTTTGTGGAGGGCGGTTCAACCGACAATACGTGGGAGACGATCTGCGATGTAAAAAATCGCCATGAAAACAACAAACATATTATCATCGCCCAGCAGGTCGGCACAGGCAAGGAAGATGCTGTAAGAAAGGGGTTTGCCCTTGCCTCGAAAGAAATCCTGATGATTCTAGACGCAGATTTGACCGTGCCGCCTGAGACATTGCCTCAGTTTTATAGGGCTATTGTGGATGGTAAAGGGGAGTTCATCAATGGAAGCCGATTGGTTTATCCAATGGAAAACCGTTCGATGAGGTTCTTAAATATGGTAGGTAATAAGTTTTTTGCAATTGCCTTCACGTTTGCCCTGAACCAGACTTTCAAGGACACCTTATGTGGGACAAAAGTGCTGACCCGAGATAATTATTCGAAGATAGCTGAACATAGGGGGTTCTGGGGGGACTTTGACCCCTTTGGTGATTTCGACCTTATTTTTGGGGCTGTGAGGATGGATCTTAAAGTCCGCGAGCTTCCCATTGCCTATCGGGAACGTACCTATGGCGATACCAACATCAGCCGGTGGCGACACGGATGGCTGCTTCTTAAAATGTCTTATTACGCGTTGATAAAAATAAAATTCGTATGAATATTAAAGATGCTGATAGGATAAGGACTATTGAGAACCGCCGCAATCTTTTCAAGAATAAAAATTTACTTTTTTGGTACCGGCAGCTCTACACCTCACAATTCTCGGCGCACGGCGATCTTGACAAGTTCGTGGTGCTTGAGATAGGTAGCGGGACATCGCCACTCAAACATTTTTATCCAACTGTCTTGACAAACGATGTTTTTGTCAATGGGAAAGTAAAAGTGTACCAATTTCGGGAATTGAAAAGTGTACCACCTACCCCCATGATGGTTGTTCTTTAAGCAGTTAAGACGGTCATGTTTTC
>Ga0210049_1004320_pt1 | contig 12447 bp, 16 predicted proteins | sample CryGeyCG2014_300_2_FD_183964 | JGI IMG/M metagenome (GOLD analysis project Ga0210049, IMG submission 183964) | Groundwater microbial communities from aquifer - Crystal Geyser CG06_land_8/20/14_3.00 (SPAdes) (version 2) | ecosystem: Environmental > Aquatic > Deep subsurface > Groundwater | place...
TTTCAAAAATTGTTAATTCAACTGCTGGTGCATTGATTAAATGGTGTGTGTACGCTAATGATTCAAGCAATAATTGGAATGGCTCAAGTTGTATCACACCATTTCAGTACACTACAACTGATGAAACAGCGCCAGTAACAACAGCAGCAGCAGTCACAGACACAGGAGCATCATACACATTCGACACCTGGGCAAGAACATCCTACATCAATGTAACACTCACATGCAACGACGGCTCAGGAAGCGGATGCTCAACCATACAATACTGCACAGACACAGTAAACACCTGCACGCCCTCAACCGCATATTCAGCACCAGTCCAGATAAGCACAGAAGGAACATCATACATAAGATACAAGAGCACAGACGCAGTAAGCAACACAGAAACAACAGCAAGCAGCACAATCAAAAAAGACACAACAGCGCCAACAGGTTCCCATACCTCAAGCGGTTATTACGGAAACGCTACAATAAATGGCACGCTGGAGATAATTTTCAGGGAAACTCTTGTTACATTGGGAAAAAATGGGTATTTGAGATTCCCAATAAAGAATCTCTGGCACAGATGCACGCTTATTTCAGTAGGCAACGGCTCTGTTACCTTTAGCGTGGAGTCCACTCCTAAGCAGGTTACAGTGAAAGAGGGCGAATATGCCTTGGTTGATGTTACAGATGACGGAAATGCTGATGTCAACATAACTGTTGTGAAAATTTACTCCAGTGGCGCAACAGTGAGATTCAGCCCAGTGGAGCAGCAGCCTGTTGCAACAACTCCGGTGACTCCGCCCATTGTAACTCCGACAGTTCCGCCGGTAACTCCTCCAGCGCAGAATGCCTCAGTGGTAAAGAATGAGACAACACCTGCACCTTCAGGAAGAAAGCTGCCACTGGTTTGGGCATATGTGATACTTGTTGCAATCCTTGGTATTATCGCATTTTTTATATACAGCGTAATGTCAAGGAAGAAAACAGAGCAGTAATTTTTTTAAATTTATTTTATTTCTATTTTCATATAGTTTCCTGGGTTTATTATTGTGGTCCTTCCTATCTTCTCAATAATTCCTGCGTTCTCGTGGAGATGCCCGCACAGCAGCAGCTCCACCCTGTGTTTTTTTATGAATTCAGAGATGTCCCTGCTTCCCCTGTGCTCCCTTCCTATACGGTCAAGCTTTGTGCCGTACGGGGGAGTGTGCGAGAGCATTACTACTTTTTTTTCAGGATGCTTCCTTATCTGCTCTGCAAATTTCCTTGCTGTCCCAGGAAAATCCGGCTCCCTCTGCAGAAAACCGCCTGAACCGTAGCCAATTATCAAAAGATTTCCGATTATGCAGCTTGACTTGTGGATTTCTTTTATGTGAGGGAAGCGCCTTGAAACTTCTTTTAAGTATCTGGGACCCTCGTGGTTTCCCGGGATTATCACAACCCTTTTGCCTGTCCTCTCAAGCTTCCTGAGCATTCCCACAAGCCCTCTCTGAAAGTTTGTCAGGTCCCCTGCGCACAGAAGCAGCTCTGCCTTTTTTGAGGTGCGGATTATCCTGTCAAGCTCTCTCATGTTCCCATGCAGGTCTGCAAATGCGATTGCCTTCATGATTGCAAAAACCGCCTTGTCATATATAAATATTAATGGTTATTATGGAAAAGAATCTGACTACTCAATTGCCCTGTAATAGTCCTCAAGCACAATCCTGTCCAAGTTCGCTATCTCTCTCGCCCTGTAGAACCTGCCCTTTCCCATCAGCACAATCTTTTCCGCAAACTCCTCTGCCTTCCTGTCAAGCTTGATTCCCACTATTGAGATTGTTATCCCGGCGCTCCTCGCAGCAGAGGCAGCCCTTTTTGTGTCCTCTTCAGGAGTCTCGCCCCTTGTCGGCATCGCGTCAGTTATCAGTATCAGGTGCTTTGCAGAGTTCTTCTCCTGTGAGGAGAGAATCCTTGCCGCCTCTGCAATTGCAGACGCAATGTCAGTCTCTCCATGGGGCCTTATCGCCATTATCTCCCTGAGCAGCAAGTGGATGTCCTTTGTTGGGGGTATGCTCTTTTTCACATCCCTTCCGAAGATGACAAGCCCAACAGAATCATTGTCGCTTATTGCCTTATGGGAGAGCGCTATCCCCGCCTTCTTGCACTGCTCTATCTTCTCTCCTGTCATGCTTCCCGATGAGTCGAGGGCGTAGACAATCCTTATGGCGCTCCTGCTTTCGCGCTCTGACGCCTTCAGGTCCTTGCTCTCTATTGACTGATGGCTCCTCCTTATCGCCAGCTTCACAGTGCCTGCGATGTCTATGTCACGATACCTGTCCCTTTTGTAGAGATGGCTCTCTGTCCTCTCCCCCTCCTTCGCCTTCTTCATCGAGGCCTTCTTTCCGAATAGCCCCCTTGATGCAGCAGCGTCAATCTCCTCAATATAGTTTATGTATGCAGCGAGCTCAAGCCCCTTTTCAGTTGGTGTGTCATTCTCAATCAGCCCGCTTTTTTTAAGGAACCTTATCCTGTTCTCTATCCTCTTCTTCAGCTCTGCCCTGAATTCAGGGATGCGCCTGTTGTTTTCAACATACTCTTCTGAGAAGCCGGTTATTTCCCTGATGAATATCTTTCCATAGAGGGATTTTGCGAGCTTGTAGTTGCTTACGAGCTCCTCAAGAATGGAATCGGCGTTCAGTGGGATGCTGTAGTTCAGGGACTCGGAGAGCAGCTTTGCAGCCCCTATGCTTTCCCTGTCATTCTCAAGGACTGAGTGCATCAGCCCCTTCTCGTCGGAGCGCCCCATCTTTCCGGAGAGCTCCTCAATTTTTTCTGCCTCAGAAAATTTTTCTTTTTTCTCTCCTTCGCTGCTAAAGGCAACCGCCCTTTTCAGAGAAGTCCTCTTTCGCCTTCTCAAATTCTTTCCTTATCAGCTCTTCAGGGGATGTTATGAACCTTGCAGCTGGCTTCAGGGCAATCCTGTGCGCGAGCACAGAAACCACAACCTCATCTATCTCTTCCATGGAAACAGCCCGCTTGCCCTTCAGGAACGCGTTTGCCTGCGCCCTCTCGTATATTCCCAGCGATGCCCTCACGCTGGGAAGCTTTTCCAGCTCCTTGTTTTTCCTCAGCTCCCTTATGAAAGTAATGGCAAATTCCAGCAGATTGTCAGGAAATTCAATTATCTTCTTCCCCTTTTCAAGCACTATCCTCTTCTCTGTTGCGAGGTCCTCTGGATATCCCATGTAGGTCAGGTCAAACCTGTCTATGAAGACATCTGACAGCGGCTCTGTGCTCTTGTCCTCGGGATTCATCGTGCCTATGAATATGAAATTCACAGGAAAGTCAATATCATAGCTTCCTATTGTTATCTTGCTCTCCTCAAGAACCTGCAGGAGTGCATTCTGAAGCTTCTCAGGGCACCTGTTGACTTCGTCAAAGAAAAGGATTCCGTTGTTTGCCTTGAAAATCTTTCCCGGCGAGAACGCCTCAACAGAAAGCGGGCCGAATTTCATGGCCTTTATCGGGTCTATGTCCCCGAAAAGGTCCTCTGCAGAGAGGTCCGGGCTTCCCTGCACCCTTATGAAGCGCTGCGTGCCTGGAATCTCCTTTGTCTTGACATTGGCGCCTGCCCTGCAGGAGGGGCAGATTGGCATCTCAGGAAGGCAGTTGTATCCGCAGTCATTAACCCTTATTTTCGGGAGAAGCTTTGCAATATTCTTGGCAAGGGTTGTCTTGCCTACTCCGGGAGGCCCCACAATTATCATGTGCCTGCTCATAACGAGAGCTGACTTTATGTCCCGCTTTGTGTTGTCCTGGCCGAAGATGTCGGTCAGCGGGTCCTTCCCGGCAAATATCCTCCTGAAGTCTTCCTTGAGCATTTTGCAAATATGGTTCTCTCCTGATTTATAAATGTTTTTCTGAACAGGATGACTAATCAGCCAATGACAAGTTTTTTATAATCCCTCTTTCTAATTATTAGTATGCCGACTGAGCTGAAGTTTCTTAACAGCAGGGAAGCAAGAGAAATACTTTCCCTCATAAAAGAGCAGTGGGGGTGCGGGCTCTATGAAGAGGGGTTCCTGGACAGGTTCAGCATCATGAAGAACAAAAAAGGCAACCTTTTCATAATCTCAAAAGACATCGCGAGGATAATCAATCCTAAGTTAAAGATAGATTCAGCAGGGCTGTATTTTGCCGAGATGAAGAACAACAGCATCCGGCTAAGCATCGAGGGCTCGCAGATTGTGGGCAGGGGAGCCGGCAGGAATATCATTGACTTGTCAGGGGCGGAATGCGCGGCCTGGATGAAGGGAGAAGAGATTCCTGTGGATGAAAAAAGGTCAGAAGGGCTTTCCGGCTACCTTCTTGTAAGGTTTGAAAAGAAGTTTCTGGGAAGCGGACGCCTGAAAGAGGGAAATCTCCTCAATTTTGTGCCGAAGGTGCGCCGGATAAAGGAGATGTGGTGAGCTTCCTGAGCCCTGAAAGAATTCTAAGGTAGTGATTGTAATTGAGGTTCTCAACATGCCTGGAAAGCACTGCAGTGCTGATGCCCATTGCAGCAACCATTGAGCCCGCCTCCCTTTTTGTCTTTCCGAGGAGCGCGCACAGCGTCTCGCGCAGGGCGTTTTTCAGCTTTTTGTCCCTCTGCTGGAAAAGGCTTGCGAGTGCAAAGCGCTCAAGCTCTGCAACTGATTTCAATGCCTCGCCTTTTTTAGGAAGCTCCCTCTTTTTCACCATCAAAAGCATTGTCCTTGCTTTTGGGACAGGGCTGAAGGAGTCGGGGAGGATTTCGCGCACGCGGGTTATTTTCAGGAAGGCGTCTGCAAAAAGCCCGAGCTTTGTGCTCTTTGAAAGCACATTGTCAGTGAACTTTTTCGGCAGGAGAAGGATGCATTTCTCATAGTCCAGCACGAAAAGCTTCTGGAGCAGGGGCTCGCATATTGAGAACGGCGTGCTTGAGACAATCTTTGTGAACTTAAGAGTTCTAATGTAAGAGAGCGCATCGCCGTTTATTGGCTCGACATATGGAATTGCTGAAACTTCCTGCTTAAGTATTGAAAATGTCTCCGGCTCTATCTCAACTGCGAAGACCTTCCTGCATTGCGGTATATTCTTTGTTATTGTCCCGATGCCTGCGCCCACCTCAAATATGATATCCTCAGAATGAACTTCAAGAAGCGCAATTATCTCCCTGATGTCATCAGGATTGTTCAGGAAGTGCTGGTCCATGGCAGGGTCTGGAGAGAAGGTGTATTTTCTGAAAACAATGTCCAGCCCGTTTTCCATGCTAATATGATTTAGAACGGGATTTTAATAATTTTTTCTTTTTTTGAGATGGGGCCTTCTTCAATAGTGACTTTTATCCTGCAGTTCGGGCTTCTCATCTCTGAAACAAGAGTCCTTGAGAGCTCCTTTGAGGACTTGTCAGCCCAGATTCCAAGGGTTCTTTCTGAGAGGAATCCTGTCTTGCGCACAACAATTTCTGAGTCAGATGAGAAGTTGAAATTTGGAATGGCAGAAACCTTTTCAGAAATTCCTCTTGCCCTTATTGTTATTACGATTTCACTCTTCGGGTTTATTGAGGAGAGAAATTTTCTTATTTTTTCCAGAGAGAAATCAGAGCGAACCCCGATTATGCAGTCGCCCTCACTTGAAAGCCCGCTCTCCCTGGTGAATTCAAGGGTGTTCCTCTGGGTTGACAGGATATTCTTATGCCCGAATGAAGAGAATGAGATTTTATTGGGCATTTTTAAAATGAGATGCTTAAAGCATCTCATCAATTGGGGGCTTCTTCTCTTTTTTCTCAGGCACTGCTGCCTGGGCCTCCTTTGTCAAATCAACTCCCAATTCCTGAAGAGCCTTTATGTGCATCTGCATGAGCTGCTCCACAATTGAGAGGGTCTTCATGAATTCCTGCCTTTCCTTTGCAAGGGTTGAAAGAGAGCCCTTATGGAACCCTATCTGCTCATCCTTGCTCATTGAAACTTTCTGTTCTTTTTCTTTTGCCGGCATGTTGTTTACCTCCTGAAAATCATATACCCCAAAGGGGGTTCTCCTTTCTCATGATTGCGGAAATCTCCTTGAGCACTTCAATTTCATCCTTCTTAAGATATGCCTTGGATTTCTTGAGCTTTACAAACTCGCTCTCAATTATGTATGAAAATAAAATGTCCCCGGGATTTATCTGCCTTCCAACTGTTACCCCTTCAAGGCTTACTGCAACCTGCTTTCCGCGCCCTGCAGAAGACATGCTTTCCTTGTCTTCCTGGATTCCTTTAACATAAGTTATATTCTTCCCTTCTTTCATGAACGGCATCCCAACTTTAAGAGTTCCTCCAAGTATGTCCACTCCTACAATTGCGGGATTGCTGTTCCTGAATATAAAATTGGGCATCACCTGTATCTTGCAGGGCGACGCGAGCGAGTCCAGTAGCGAGCTTTCAATCTCACTGCTCCTCGCAGCCCGCCATTTCTCGAAGTCATCAAGAAGCGTGTAAATTATGTTGGACATAATGAGCTTGACCTGCGAGTTCTTGAGCTGCTCCTTTGCCTCTGTATTCGGGCTGGCCTCAAAGCCGACTATCACTGCGTCAAGGGGGTTTTTTTCAATGTTTGACTCTGCTTCCATGATATCGCTCTTTGTGATTGCACCTATGCTCGCCTTCCTTATCTTTATGCCCTTTTCTTTGAAGAGCGAGGTTATCGCCTCAAGAACTCCCAAATTACCTGCCTTTATGATTATCCCGCTCGATTCTGTTTCTATGACCACATCATCCACTTCCTCCTGAACCTGCAGCTTCGCCTTCTCAACATCTGCCTCTGCGCAGGAGAGAAGCGGCATTCCTGAGAGAACTCCCTCTGTCTCTGAAGCGATTATGCTCACTGATGCAGCTGCAAACGCCTCGTCTATCTGGACAAAATCATATTTCCTGTCCTTCCTGTGAGGGACTGTCTTTTCAAGGAGCCCCCTCACCTTTGCAACAACCGGCTTTCCCAAGCCGCCAATGACAATAATGTCGGTCTTTTTGAGCGAGCCGTCGTAGATTATGGCATCAATAACGCTCCCCACACCGGGCTCCTCCTTAACCTCAAGCACAGAGCCCTTTGCAGAGCCCTCAATATTGTAGTGCAGCCCTGACTGGAGATAGCGCTGGGCAAGCCCGATTATCAGGCTCAAAAGCTCAGGGATTCCTTCTTCTGTCCTTGCCGAGACAGGCACGATTGCAATCTGCGTAGTGTAGCTCTCAACTCTGTCAAAGCGCTCAGAAGTAAAGCCCACTGCATAGAGCTTCTCGACAAGCTTGTAAATGCGCTGGTCAAGAAGCGCTTGGGTTTCCTTCCCCTGCAAAGAAATATCTTTGATTAAAAGAGAATCCTGATTGGGCTGCCAGCCGGGAATAATGTCAATCTTGTTTGCGGCAACAACAAAAGGCGTCTTGTTTGCCCTGAGAATTTCTATTGCTTCCTCTGTCTGAGGCATGAAGCCCTCATTTATATCAACTACAACAACTGCAAAATCAGCGAGGGAGCCGCCCCTCCTCCTTATGTTTATGAATGCCGCATGCCCCGGAGTGTCAATGAAAAGAAGCCCTGGAAGGGAAAAGCTTGCATTGATGGAGCAGAGTATCGGCCCGCACAATTTCTTTATGGAATCAATTGGCACAAGATAAGCCCTGATTTCCTGGGTAATCTTTCCCGCCTCTGACTCAACTATAGTGCTGCCCCTGATTCTGTCAAGAAGCGATGACTTTCCGTGGTCAACATGCCCCTCAAAAACGCATATGGGGCTCCTTATGAGGCATGCTCCTTCCTTCTTCTTATTCCTTTTTGTCTCTTCAGGCATGATGAATGGAATAAAAGTCCTGCTTTTAAATGTTTATGAAAAAGAGCAAAGCAGTTTTAGCCGAAACATTTAAATATAAGTTATGAATATATATTCATAATTAAATGATTTGGAGGTGAAAAAAATGCCAAATGGAGACGGAACAGGACCTTTAGGAGAGGGCCCGATGACAGGACGCGGCTTTGGACAGTGCGGTCATGGAATGAGAAGGGGCTTCAGAAGGGGGTTTGGATTCAGAAATGAAATACCGAATATCCTGACTGATGCAGATGAAAAGCAAATCCTTGAAGCCCAGCTCAAGCAGCTTGAAGCAGAAAAGCAGGCAATAGATAGAAGGCTGAAGGAGCTGAAGTAAATTATTTTTTTTATGCAGAAAAGCGGCAAAACTCCAATCTTCAGATTGGAGATAAGCCGCTTTTAGCATCCTAAAAATCCGCGATTAAGAGAGCGTCCGGTCAAACTCCGGACTTTAGTCCGGAGTAGGACGCTCTCAGCGGATTTTTATGATTTCTTTATTTTTCTGTTGATTTATGGAAATTCTTATATATGAGTGAATTATTATTCATAACATGCCAAGGCCCAGAATGTGCAGGAGGGTTGCCTTCAACCCGGATATTACATACTTCAAGCCAATTGGAATTCCGATGAAAGTTCTGGAAGAGGTTGTGGTTCAGGTGGACGAGTTTGAGGCAGTCCGCCTGAAGGACCTGGAAGGGCTGGAGCAGGAGGAGTGCGCCAAGAGGATGAATATCTCGCAGCCCACCTTTCACAGGCTGGTTACCTCTGCAAGGAGAAAGATAGCCCATGCCCTTGTGAATGGAAAAGCGATAAGAATAGAGGGGGGAAACTTCAAGTTTGAAAGGAGATGTAGTAATCGATGAGGAAAACAATACTTGTTCTGAGCGGAAAAGGCGGGGTTGGAAAGACGACAGTGGCAGTCAACCTTGCATACGCGCTCTCAAAAAAGGGCTGCCCAACAGGAGTATTGGATGCTGACATCCACGGCCCGGATGTCCTTAAGCTTCTCGGGCTTCAGGGGGCAAGGCATGAGATGAAGGATGGGAAAATAATTCCGCTCAGCTTCTCAGAAAACCTGAAGGTTGCCTCAATGGCAGGGCTAATCAACGAAGATTCAGCCCTGATTTGGAGGGGCCCGCTGAAGCACAAGGCAATCTCGCAGCTCGCTTCTGATGTTGAATGGGGCAAGCTTGACTATCTCATAGTTGACCTTCCCCCGGGCACAGGGGATGAGCACATAAGCGCAGCCCAGGTTATTCCGGACATCGCAGGGGCAGTTATAGTTTCAACACCCCAGCAGCTCTCGCTGATGGATGCCCTCAGGGCAGTTGACTTCTGCAGGAAGATGAACCTGAAAATCCTGGGGGTCATAGAGAACATGTCAGGAGGGGTTTTCGGGGGCGGCACAGTGGAGAAGGTCTGCGCCAGGGAGAAAATTCCCTTCCTGGGAAAAATTCCCATCTCAGAAACTGCTGTGCGCTCTGCAGAGGAGGGCAGGCCATTTTTGGATTATGACGAAAAAGAGCTGAACAGGAGCTTTGAGCAGATTGTCAAAAAACTTGGAGGGTGCGAAAAATGAAGGTTGCAATAGCAAGCGATGATGGAAAAACAATTTTCTACCATTTCGGAAGGGCGGCCGGCTTTGCGGTTTTTGAAATTCAGAACGGAAAAATCACAGGCAGGGAATACAGGAAAAACATAGGAAAGCATTCTGAGGGGCACGGAAGCTGCGACCACGCCGCCATGATTAAGAACCTGAAGGACTGCTCTGTGATGATAAGCCACGGCATGGGGCAGAGGATATACGACGACATGGTAAAAAGCAGGATAGAGCCGATAGTTACCGACGAGGATTCTGTTGACAAGGCGATTGAGGCATTTCTAAAGGGAAAGCTGGAGAGCCACACAGAACGGCTGCACTGAAACCTAAACCTTCCTGAAGCAGTTCATAAGATAGAGCGAGATTAGCTGAAAGATTATTGAAACTATCAGGAAGGTCAGGGCTTTAAAACAGTAACATTTAAATATTTGCACATATTTTCACTTATTAACACATATCAACACAAGGTGAGAAAATGGTAAACGTAACATTATCTATTCCAGTAGACTTAAAGCAAAAGATGGACTTATTTGCTGAAATTAATTGGAGTGCTGTAGCTAGAGAAGCTTTTGATGAAAAAGTAAGAGATTTAGAATTCATTAAAAAATTCAAAGCAAAAAGCACAATTACGGAAGAAGATGCTCTGAAATGGGGGAGAGAGCTAAATAAGAATCTAGCAAAGAGAAGGCATAACAATTAAAATGGACTTAGTAGTTGATGCTAATGTTCTGTTTTCTGTATTGATTAAAAGAGGAAAAACAGAAGAATTAATCTTTGAAGAAGATTTACATCTTTTTGCACCGGAATTCATATTCGAAGAATTTGAGAAATATAAAGAGGATATCTTAAAGAAAACCGAAAGAACAACTGAGGATTTTGACGAGTTGATGGATACCCTAAAAAAGAGGATAATCACTGTATCGAATGAGGAAACCGAAAAATATTTCCCAGAAGCTAAAAAGATCAGCCCTGATGAAAAAGATGTTGATTATTTTGCTTTGGCTTTAAAGTTGAAATGTGCTATCTGGAGCAAGGATAAAGCATTAAAAGAAAAGCAAAATGAAATAGCAATTTACGCAACTGAAGATCTTGCTAAAATGTTCTGATATTCAAATTTTTTTGAATGGAATATATAACGATTTAATGAAGTGCCGAGTCCCGTTAATCACTGCTATGCTCTATGTTAGGACTAGATTTTAGTGCAATGATGCCTCGTCATATTCTTTTTGTATAGTTTCGATAAGTTCTTTTACAGAAATTATCTTCTTTACACGATACGCATTTGTACCGGCAAAAACAAAACCATTCTCAAGATATCCTTTCTTGGCATTGGTCAATGCAAGTGCAATACAATAAGGAGAATTAGCATAATCACACGGCTTCAAACATTTCCAGGGACAATTGATTGGTCTTTTAATTCCCTGATTTACATCGTCTAAAAATTTATTCCTAATTGCTCGCCCCGGCATGCCAACAGGACTATCAATTATAAAGATATCCTCTTTTTTACTGTTTATATAAGCCTCTTTAAATTCTATTGAAGCATCGCACTCGTAAGTTCCGACAAATCTCGTTGCCATCTGAACTCCACTTGCTCCTAACTGAATAAACCTATAAATATCGGCTCCTGTAAATATGCCACCTGCAGCAATCACAGGAATGTTTTTTCCGTAACGTTGCTCGTAAATTTTCATTACAGAAATAACATCGGGAACTATCTTTTCTAAGGCATAGTCAGGGTCATTAATCTGTTCCTTTTTAAATCCAAGATGCCCACCAGCCATCGGGCCTTCAACTACTACCGCATCTGGTATTAAATCATAATGCTTCGCCCAATACCTGAAGATAAGTTCCGCAGCTCTTCCTGAGGAAACTATAGGGACAAATTTTGTGCTATTCTTTACAATTTTATCCTGTAAAATTTTCTCTGGCATTTTAAGAGGAAGGCCTGCTCCTGAAATAATGAGATCGACACCCTCCTCCACCGCAACATTTACGTGATCGTCATAATCTGAAAGGGCTACCATTATGTTTACGCCAATGATACCTTTCGACATCTCTTTTGTTTTTCTTATTTCTTTTCTAAGGGCTCTTGCGTTTGCTTCTCTGAAATTTTTGGCAAAGTCCGACTCTAACATACCAATTCCTGCAGAAGAAATAACTCCAATTGCTCCCTCATTTGCAACTGCTGAAGCTAAACCCGATAAAGAAATACCAACGCCCATACCTCCCTGAATAATCAGTATACGGGCCTCTAAATCACCTATCTTTAGCCGTGGCATTTCGCTCATATATTGCCCCCAAACACAAGGTTAGATAACTGCCGTTAAAATATAAAAGTTTCTTTTTTAAAGGCCAGTTATCCTGATTCTTTTTAAATTAAACATCAAGTGCGTAGCACAATTATGACTGAGCTCCCATTCCGTTATTCCGTTTTTAATATTCTGGCAGCGTGTGCCCTAAGTGATAATTGAGTTTAACATATGCGATTTAACGAATACGAGTAAGTAATGAGAGAAGCGACTGAAAATCGCAGCGTGGCAAGCGACCGAAGGGAGCGCAGAGTTTTGAGTTTAGGGGCTCGCCTTAATTTTATTAACATCCGTAATAGAAATCCAGGCAGACATCACTCCGAATCCAGATTTATCAATTTCAAATGGCTCTATTTCCTGCGGATTTTTCAAAAAGATCAGCATACAATACTTTTTATCCTTGAACATCTTAAAAAATTCCGGAATTTTATCAATGCCCAATCCATTGGCTTTGCCATATTTATTTAAAATCCCTTTCACTTTTTCAGGAGTTAAATTGGAAAACTGAATCACTTTATCAACTTCCGCTTTTACAGTAACCGGATCGCCAGAATCCTTAAAATAAATAATTTCGCCGGATTTTATTCTGTCCCAGGGAGCATACCTCCTTTTATACCACCTTGATTCAATTTTCTTCTGGCCAGACAGAATTTTTTGAGCCAGCCCCCAGGATTTTCTCATTATCGCAATGTGCTCCACAGCTCAGTTGA
>Ga0210049_1004322_pt1 | contig 12442 bp, 9 predicted proteins | sample CryGeyCG2014_300_2_FD_183964 | JGI IMG/M metagenome (GOLD analysis project Ga0210049, IMG submission 183964) | Groundwater microbial communities from aquifer - Crystal Geyser CG06_land_8/20/14_3.00 (SPAdes) (version 2) | ecosystem: Environmental > Aquatic > Deep subsurface > Groundwater | place...
ATCATAAGATATATGGGAAACTTTTAATATGAGCCCATAGCTTAACTTTTTACTCAACCAATTTCGATGACAATTAATTATGAACTATCAAGGAGTCGTTCGATGACAATATATATGACCTAATGCGTAAATACCGATTGACTTTACTTATGGTGTTTTGTATGATATATTAGTTTTTTTAATTCCCTTTCTTGTTAGTGGGGTTTTTGTTGTTAACAAAATATTATATTTCCATCTACTTGATGAGCAAAACTATTAAATCAAATATTTTACCCCACAAAAGTTTATTCCTTGGGAGGAAAGACGAGTTTCTTGAAAAATTTAATTTAATTGAGGTCCAAAAAAATTCTTGGACGGAATTTACTGAAGTCAGATTAAAAGAAATTTTTAATGAATTCTTTCCTATTGATGATTACACAAAGAAAAAATTTACTATATATTTTGAAGATCTTTATTTTGGCGAACCTCGATATGATATTGACCTTTGTTACAAAAAGAAATTAACCTACGATACTCCTGTTTATTTAAAACTAAGATTAGTTAATAAGAAAAATAATAGCGAAAAAAAACAGGACATATACTTCTTCAATCTTCCTAAGATGACGGAGCGTGGTACTTTTATTATTAATGGCATCGAAAGGGCTATTATTAATCAGATTGTCCGATCCCCTGGCGTTTATTTTACCGCTGAAATTGATAAAACAACAGGATTGACTTTATATAACGCAGAAATAAGACCATACATCGGAGCTTGGCTTGATATGACAATCAATAAAAATGGATTGATCGAAATGAAGATAAATAAAAAAAGAAAGTTTTTATCAACGGTTTTTCTTAAAGTATTCGAGAATGATAGTGAAAGCGATATTATAAGCTATTTCAGTGATATTGATCGAAGTTTAGTAGAAAAATACCTTATCCCAACTCTTAAAAAAGACCAAACAAAAAATAAAGATGAAGCAGTGTTGGAAATTTATAGAAAAATTAGACCAGGTGAACCTTTAATTTTGGAGAATGCCTATGAGACTATCAATAATCTTCTTTTCAATCAAAAAAGATATTCTTTAGCCGATGTGGGACGATATAAAATTAATAAAAAATTAGGACTTAAGATTGAAATCAAAAAAGAAAACAGATTGTTAACTAAGGAAGATATTATTGCATCCATTAAATATTTACTGACATTGACACGAAATAAAGGTAATTTTGATGATATAGATCATTTAGGTAATCGAAGGCTCCGAACAGTTGGAGAGTTAATCAGTCTTTATGGAATTAGAGTTGGAATGGTTAGAGTAGAGAGAGAAATAAAAGAACGAATGAGTCTGATATCAGGAGAAGAATTAAATGTCTTACCAAGTCAAGTAGTCAACTCAAAACCATTAATAGTTGCTATCAATTCATTTTATAGGACTAGCCAACTTTCAACAATTGTAGATCAAACTAATCCATTGTCAGAACTTGATAATCTAAGAAGAATTACCGTTGGCGGACCGGGGGGAATTGAAAAAGAAAGAGCGTCATTCTCAATTCGCGATATCTCTTCTTCTCAATATGGAAGAATTTGTCCAATCAGAAGTCCTGAAGGACCTAATATTGGAGTTGTTACCTATATGGCTCTTTATGCAAAAGTAAATAAATATGGTTTCTTGGAAACTCCATACAAAAAAGTAATCAAAGAAAAAAATGGTGGAAAATTAAAAGTAAAAATATCAGATGAAATTATTTATTTACAAGCTGATGACGAAGAAAAATATTTTATTACCTCCGGTGATGCTAACACTGACGAAAAAGGTTATTTAACTGATCAAATGGTTACTGCTCGTCACGAAGGTGATTTAATTGAAACATCAGTTGAAAAAATTGATTTCATTGATGTTTCACCTCGTCAAGTCTTGGGCGCATCAGCCTCATTAATTCCTTTTCTTCAAAATGATGATGCTTCAAGAGCTCTTATGGGAAGCCACATGCAATGTCAAGCGGTACCTTTAGTTTTTCCTGAAGCTCCAATGGTCGGAACAGGACTTGAAGAAAAAGTCAGTATTGCTTTAGGAAGAACTATAAAAGCCAACGAAGATGGGGTTGTAAAATATGTTGATGGACAAAAAATTGTTTATAAAGGAAAAAGTGGTAAAACCTATGAGTATAAATTAGAAAGATTTAACAGAACAAGTAAAAATGTCTCTTTTGATCAAAGACCAAAGGTAAGCAGAAATCAAAAAGTTAAAAAGGGTGAAATTATTATTGACGGTCCATCAACTGATAGAGGTCGTCTTGCTTTAGGAAAAAATTTGTTAGTCGCTTATTCTTCTTTGAATGGATTAGGATATGAAGATGGTTTTGTCCTTTCTGATAGATTGGTTAAGGAGGATATCCTTAGCTCTATCACTATGGAAGAATTTATCGCTGATGTTATTGATACTAAACTTGGACCGGAAGAGTTAACTCGTGATATACCAAATGTCCGGGAAGAGATATTACAAAATCTTGATAAAGAAGGCTTGGTAAATATTGGTACAGAAGTTAAAGGTGGCGATGTTTTAGTAGGTAAAGTCGCTCCAAAAGGTGAAAAAGAATTAACAGCTGAAGAAAGATTACTTCGGGCAATATTCGGTGAAAAAGCCAAAGATATCAAAGATACATCACTCAGAATGCCTTATGGAAAAAGAGGGTCTGTCATCAATATTGAAACAATCAATGGCAAAAAAGATCCAAACGAGCTTGAACCAAGTGTTTTGCAAAGAATTATTGTTAACACAGCTCAGCTTAGAAAAATTACCGTCGGAGATAAGCTTGCAGGACGACACGGTAATAAAGGTGTTATTTCAAAAATATTACCAGCTTGGGATATGCCTTATCTCGCCGATGGCACACCAGTTGACGTTATCCTATCCCCTCTTTCGATTCTTTCCCGTATGAATTTAGGCCAATTATTTGAAAATCTTATGGGAGTAATTGCGAAATCAACCAATACTGATATTTCTATTCCTGTTTTTGAAAAAATAAAAGAAGATTTTATTTCTGATGAATTGAGAAAGTCAGGTTTACCTATTGATAATAAAGTAACTTTGTTTGATGGACAGACAGGTTTACCATATGAAAGAAAAGCCTTAGTCGGGACAACCTATATCATCAAGCTCATTCATATGATTGAAGATAAGTTCCATGCCCGATCAGTCGGACCTTACTCTTTAGTCACTCAGCAACCATTAGGAGGAAAATCACAATTAGGAGGACAAAGATTTGGAGAAATGGAAGTCTGGGCACTTGAGTCACATCGAGTACCATACACTCTCCAAGAATTATTAACAATAAAAAGTGATGATGTCCGTGGTCGAACAAAAGCTTTTGAGTCAATTATTAAGGAAATTGATATTCCACAATCATCTGTTCCTGAATCATTTCATGTCTTAGTTAAAGAATTAAACGCCTTAGGATTATCAATTGATTACGCGAAATAATTATGGAGGATATTAATACAGTAGATTTTTCCGGCTTAAGAATTACTTTTGCTTCTCCCGATACCATCATTAAGTGGTCACATGGCGAGGTAGTTAAGCCTGAGACAATTAATTATCGAACATTTAGAGCTGAGAAAGATGGTCTTTTTGATGAAAGAATTTTTGGACCAACAAAAGACTATGAATGTTACTGTGGAAAATATAAGAGAATGCGTTACAAGGGAATTGTTTGCGACCGTTGTGGAGTTGAAATTACTACTTCCGCTGTCCGACGCGAGCGGATGGGGCACATTAAATTAGCTTCTCCTATTGCTCATATTTGGTATTTTAAAGGTACGTCTTCCACATTAAGTATTATTTTAGACGTTCCTCCCCAAGCCTTGGAAAGAGTCATATATTATGCTCTTTATTTAGTCAAAGAAGTTGATAAGGAAAAACAAAAAAATACTCTTAAAACTATTGATGAACTGCAAAAAGTTGAATTAAAGACTATTGAAGATGATTTTGTTATCAAAGAACAAGAAATTAATGTTAATTTTGAAAAGCAATATGCTCAATTAGAAAAAAAGATTTCTCATCGGGAACAGTTGGAAATCGCCAAACAGGAAGTAGAATTCAAAAAGCGAGAACAGTTAAAATTACTATCTAATGAACAGACTGATACTAAAGTAAAAAAGTCAGCCTATTTTGAAAGGGTTGCTAAAATTGCCCGATCAATTAGACCTTTTGATGTTATAGAAGAGGATGACTATTTATTTTTTAGAGATAATAATATTGCCGATTTTCTAAATGTTGGTATGGGTTCGGAAGTTTTGTATGAAATTCTTTCAAATTTTGATCTTAATAAAAATTATGCTCAAACTCTTGAACTATTAAATGAAAGTAAGGGTGAAAAGAGGAATAAACTTCTTAAAAAAGCCCGTGTCCTTGAAGCTTTCATCAAGGCAAAGATTGACCCTAAATGGATAATTTTAACAGTCCTCCCTGTTATACCGCCTGATCTTCGTCCTGTAGTTCAGTTGCCGGGAGGAAAATTTGCCACTTCAGATTTGAATGATTTTTACCGACGGGTTATTAACCGAAATAATAGACTAAAACAATTAATAGATTTAGGTGCCCCTGAAATAATTTTACGAAACGAAAAAAGAATGTTACAGGAAGCGGTCGATTCATTAATTGATTTACAAAAATCACGGGGTAAAACTCGAACAGGTGCCAATACTAAAGTCCAAAAATCATTATCTGATATTTTACGAGGTAAGCAGGGACGATTTAGACAGAATCTACTTGGAAAAAGAGTTGATTATTCAGGACGTAGCACGATTGTAGTTGGTCCAGAACTTAAGCTTAATCAATGTGGATTACCTCGTGAAATGGCCTTGGAATTATTCAAGCCATATTTACTGCACGAAATTATCATTCGAGGACTGGCCCCAAATATCAAAAGTGCCAAGTTATTTTTGGAAAAAAAGGACCCTGTCGTCTATGATATTTTGGAAGTAATTACTAAAGATCATCCCGTTCTTTTGAATCGTGCGCCTACCCTTCATAAATTATCTATTTTAGGATTCTATCCGGTATTAAATGATGACTATGCGATAAAACTTCACCCGGCCGTTTGTTCCGGATTTAATGCTGATTTTGATGGAGACGCGATGGGTGTGTTTTTACCGTTGTCTAAAATGGCAATTGAAGAAGTTAAGCAGCGAATGTTTGCTTACCACAATTTACTGAAACCATCTGATGGTTCGCCTATTGTTTTGCCAAACAAAGAGATGGCTCTTGGTTGTTATTATCTAACAACGATTGATAGCCATATGGAAGTTGAAAATCCTGAAGATCTAAAATTCTTTGCGACCGAAAATGAAGCGATGAGATTTCAAGCAATTGGTAAAATCAAACTTCGCCAACCAATAAATGTTGGGATTAATGGAAAAATAATTAAAACAACAGTTGGTCGAATAATCTTTAACCAAGCACTTCCTCCTGAACTCAAGTTTGTCAATACAGAAGTTAAAGCATCTGATTTGAAAAATATCGTTGTTTCGGCAATGAAAATATTTGAAAATGAAAAAGTCGGAGATTTAATTGATCGTATTAAAGAACTCGGATTCTGGGCTTCAACTATTGCCGGCGGTCTTTCTCTTTCAGTTTTTGACTGTCAAATAATTCCAGAAAAAAATAAAGTTATTAAAGAAGCCGAAAAAGAAATTGAAAAAATTACTAAAAATTTTGAGCAAGGACTTTTAACAGCTGAAGAAAAAAAACGATATTCAAATAAACTTTGGATTGATGTTACAGAAAATTTAGCTAACAAAACTTGGAATGCTCTTGATGAGGAAAATCCGGTAAAAATAATTATTAAATCAGGAGGAGCTCGTGCTTCTAAAGAACAATTAAAACAGTTAGCGGCTATGAAGGGACTTGTTGTTGATCCAATGGGAAAAATCATCGAAGTTCCGACTAAATCCAACTATCGCCAAGGTCTATCAATCTTTGAATATGTAATTTCTGCCCGAGGAGCCCGAAAAGGACTGACTGATTCAGCCTTGAAAACTGCTGACGCTGGATATCTAACTCGTCGCTTAGTTGACACCTCTCATGATATGATTGTTCGCGAGGAAGATTGTCAAGTAAAAGAAGGATTGACAATCTCAACCACAATGTCTCGAGGAGAAAAATTTAAAGAAAGAATTAAAAATAGATTTATTTTGAATGATTTAGTCAATGAAAAAGGTGAAGTTCTGATAAAGGCTAATGAATTGATAACTAATGAAACAATTGAATTAATAGAAAAGAATAAAATCGCTAAGATTACTGTCCGTTCCCCACTTTACTGCGCTTCTCCTTATGGAGTTTGTCAGAAATGTTACGGAACAGATTTATCTACTAATAAAATTGTAGAAATTGGCGTTCCGGTCGGAGTAATGGCTGCTCAATCAATTGGTGAGCCGGGTACACAGCTAACAATGAGAGTCCGACACTTTGGAGGAATTGTTATTTCCGACGTCACTCAAGGATTGCCAAGAGTTGAGGAATTACTTGAAACAAGAACACCAAAAATTGTTTCACCAATTGCCGAAATTGCCGGTCGGGCTACAGTTATTGAAGATACGGAAAAAGAAATTTTTGATATTACCATATCCGCCCTTAGTAAAGATGCAACTGTTCAGGAACAAAAATTTACAATTCCAAAGTCTCAAAAACTAAAAATTAAAGATGGAGATTTAATTAGTGTTGGGACACCATTGTCTGAAGGATATCTTGATATTGATGATATCTTAACGATTAAAGGTTTGAGATCGGCTCAAATTTATTTACTTGATGAAATTCAAGATGTTTATGAATCACAAGGAATTGCCATTCACGACAAACATTTTGAAGTAATCATCCGAAAAATGAGTGATAAGGTTATTATTGAAGACGAAGGAGATACTTCACTTATTAAAGATGAAGTTGTCTCAAAAATTCGCTTTACTGAAGAAAACAAAAAGGTTTTATCAAAAGGAGAGCGCCCAGCCACAGGAAAAGTTTCTATTTTGGGGATTACCAGAGCCGCTATTCACACCGACTCTTGGTTATCAGCTGCCTCATTTGAGCAAACAACCACAGTTCTATCAAGTGCCGCCATTAAGGGTCAGACAGATTACTTGTTAGGACTGAAAGAAAATGTTATAATTGGTAGACTTATTCCCGTCACAAGCGAATTAATTAGTAAATATTACGGTAAGTTTGCAAATCAATATGCCAACAATCAACCAACTGATAAAAAGGAAGAGAAAAAACAGGATTAAAAAATCAAAATCTATTGCTCTTAAGATGAGTTTCAACTCATTGAAAAGAAGATATGGCAAGACAAATAATCCACTAAAAAGAGGTGTTTGTACTGTGGTCAAGACAATGACACCAAAAAAACCTAACTCAGCCTTAAGAAAAGTCGCCAGAGTCAGACTTTCCAATAAGATGGAAGTGACCGCCTATATTCAAGGGGTCGGCCATAATTTAGCCGAGCATTCAATCGTTCTTGTCAAGGGTGGAAGAGTAAAAGATTTACCAGGAGTTAAATATCACATAGTCCGTGGTAAATTCGATGCGGCCGGAGTTGAAAAAAGAACCAGTTCCAGGTCAAAATACGGTACAAAAAAACCAAGAGTTAAATCGTAGGGAACAAAAATTTTTGTTCCGTGCAATAAATAAAAATATGCCAAGACATAGTTATAAAAAACGGGTTTTCAAGAAAGATAAGCTTTTCGATAGTCTAGAAGTGGCAAAATTAATCAATTATTTAATGATTGATGGGAAAAAAGCAGTTGCCGAAGGACTTGTCTATAAAATGATGGATGAATTAAAGAAACATTCTGATGAACCTCTAAAATTATTACATTTAGCCATTGAAAACGTCTCCCCTATTCACGAAGTCAAAGCTCGTCGACTTGGAGGAGCTTCTTACTTAGTCCCAACAGAAGTCCGAAGAGATAGAAAATTAAAACTTGCCTTAAATTGGATTATTGACGCTGCCAAAGCCCGAACTAATAAAGAGTTCCATACATTTGATCAAAAATTATTAGTCGAGATAGTCGAAGCTTCAAAAAATCAAGGAGCTGCGATTGCCAAGAAAGCGCAAACTGAAAAATTAGCAGATGCCAATAAGGCATTTAGTCACTTGAAATGGTGAGACGATAGATGATAGAAAATAGAAGATAGTGGTAGAAGTTAGAGGGTAGATGATAGATGATCTACTTTCAAGCTTCTATCCTCAACCCCTATCTTCAATCATCTACTATCTACAGTCTGAATTTTTTTTCAAAAAATTATGGCTCAACAACCTGTTGTCACAAAAAATCGCGATGTTCCTCTTGATAAAATCCGCAATATTGGCGTAATCGCCCATATTGACTCTGGAAAGACGACCACGAGCGAAAGATTTCTTTTTTATACCGGTAAGACTTATAAAATCGGTGATATTGACGATGGTGATACTCAACTTGACTGGATGCCACAGGAGCGGGAAAGAGGAATCACTATTGTTTCTGCCGCAACCACCACCTTTTGGAATAACACCAGAATTAATATTATCGATACTCCAGGCCACGTGGACTTTACCGCCGAAGTTGAGCGTTCTCTTAGAGTTTTAGACGGTGGAGTCGTCGTCTTTGATGCTGAAGAAGGAGTCCAAAGTCAATCAGAAACTGTTTGGAGACAAGCCGATAAATATAAAGTTCCCCGTATTTGTTTTATCAATAAGATGGATAAATTAGGAGCTGATTTTGAAGCAACCGTTGAGGAAATTAAAGAAAGATTAGGAGCTAACCCAATAATAATGACCGTTCCAATTGGAAAAGAATCAGAATTTACAGGAGTTATTGATCTTCTAACTTTAAAAGCTAAGATTTGGGACCAGGATCCACAAGGAATTAAATATACAGTGACTGATGTTATTCCTGAAGATATTAAAGATAAAGTCACTATGGCAAGGTCAAAGATGGTTGAACAAATTGCCGAACATGATGATGCTCTTTTAAATAAATATTTGAACGGTGAAGAAATAACAGTTGAGGAGCTCAAAACAACTCTTCGAAAAGCTACGATTGCCTATAAAATTGTTCCGGTTTATTGTGGGACATCACTTCGTAACAAAGCCGTCCAACCGGTTCTTGACGCAATTGTTGACTTTCTCCCATCCCCTCTTGATCTAAAAGAAATTACCGGAATTAATCCAATTACAAAACTTGAAGAAAAAAGAGCCCTTAATCAACAAGAAAAATTCACAGGATTGGCTTTTAAAATTCAACTTGACCCTCACGTCGGAAAATTGACATATGTCCGGATTTACTCAGGAATTTTGGAATCCGGTTCTTATGTCTATAATGTCAACCGGAACAAACAGGAAAGAGTTAGTCGAATATTATTAATGCATGCCAATAACCGCGAAGAAATTGATAAAGCTTATGCCGGAGAAATTGTTGCCGTCATCGGACCAAAAGATTCAAAAACTGGTGACACTTTAGGCGAACAAGACAGTCCAATAATCTTAGAACAGATTAATTTCCCAGAACCGGTTATTTCTTTAGCTATTGAACCAACCACCAAAGCCGATCAGGAAAAATTATCATATGCACTACAGCGATTAGCGGAAGAGGATCCGACCTTTAGAGTCAAAGTTAATCACGAAACTAATCAAACCATTATGTCTGGAATGGGAGAGCTTCACCTGGAAATTCTTGTTGATAGAATGAAAAGGGAAATGGGAATGAATGTCACCGTCGGAAAACCTCAAGTTGCCTATAAAGAGACGATCACAAAACCGGCTAATGATGTCGAGGTAAAATATATAAAACAAACGGGAGGACATGGACAGTACGGTCACTGTGTCATTAACGTTGAGCCACTTGCCCGAGGTGAAGGAGTAAAATTTGTCAATAAAATTAAGGGTGGTTCTATTCCTTCAGAATTTATTCCTTCAGTTGAAAAAGGAGTAATGGAGGCAACTGAAAAGGGTGTTCTTCTTGGTTATCCAATCACTGATATCCAGGTTACACTCGTCGATGGAAGTTATCATGATGTTGACTCGTCAGATATTGCCTTTAAGATTGCTGGATCAATGGCGCTACACGATGCCGTCAAACAAGCCGGTCCAACATTAGTTGAACCAATTATGAAGCTTGAGGTAACCATTCCTGAAGCGTTTATGGGAGTGGCTATCGGTGACATTTCTTCAAAAAGAGGAAAAATTTTAGGTACTGAAAAAAGAAGTCGAGCCGTTGTTATTAAAAGTCATGTTCCATTATCAGAGCTTTCGGGATACGCAACAATTATCCGATCACTAACAGAGGGTCGGGGCGTCTTCTATATGGAGCCTTCCCACTATGAAGAAGTGCCGAAGAACGTCATTGCCTTAATGCTAAAGAGATAATAACTCGCCTTGTCATTCCCGCGTAGGCGGGAATCTAGACCAAATATACCTTATAATTACTTAATGAATATACTTGTCTTTTCAGATACCCATTTGTATTTGCCATTTGATCAAAAAAAGTTTAACTTTCTTAAAAAAATAATCAGTGAATCAGGCCAAGTAATCATCAATGGTGATTTTTTCGACGGCTATATGAATAAATTTGACGAATTTTGTAAGTCATCTTGGAATAAGTTATTCCCTCTTCTTAAAGATAGAAAGACTGTCTATATTTACGGTAACCATGATCAGAAAAAATTCATAGATAAAAGAGTAAATTTATTTTCAGAAATACGGGAAGAAAGATATAGAATAAAAATCAATAAAAAAAACTATATCTTTGAACACGGGCATAAGACAAGACCCGCCCATGATATAATGTTTACCAATATAAATTGGCAGATTAAACATATCGGAATGATACTTGTTCATTTTATCCGTAATTTTCTCGTTAATACATTTGGTAATTTAACCATTTTGTTATTGTTTAAACCTCGAAACAAAATTTCAAAAAAAATGATTGATAAATTTTATAAACCACAGGAAAATGAAGTTTATTTTATTGGTCATAATCATTTTGGCGAGATAGATTTAAAAAATCATTTTGTCTCAACCGGCGCAATTCTCCACGGCTTTGCTCAATATTTAACCATCAATTCAACTTCAGGAAAAATAACGCTTCATGAGGAATGGTATAAATAACATCCAGAACTAAAATTTCCTCTTAAACAATATCTAATCCTTTTACTCTCGAAAAGTGTCTTTTGTTAAGAGTTACTAAACTTAAATTGTAGACTAAACAAGTAGCCGCAATCATAATGCCGAGATCTTCGATTATTTCTCCTTTTTGTTTTAGATTTTTTCGTAAAGATCCAAATTCTTGAGCAATTTTTTGATTAAGTCCATAGGTCTTACTTAGACCAGAAAAAAACTCAAGGACAGTTGATTCGGCATTTTTATTTTTTGATCGATATATTCCTTCATATAGTTCGGATAAACAAATATTGCTTGATACTAATTTTCCTTTTAAACCGTCAACTAAATTCACAGCCTCTTCTTTTCCTCGGAGATAATCAATAATTACTGAAGTATCTAAAAAATATGTTTTCATATTTTAATCTGTTTCTTGCGGGATTTCTTTTTAAGAACCTCCCCCCATATAGAATCGCTATCCAAATCTGTATTCTTAAAAGCTCCTGCATATTTTTTGATAATCGACTTTTTTATATCATCAGTTGCGGTAAGAGTTGCAAAAGGTCTCCCCTTTTTTGTAATTGTAAAATTCTCAACATAAGGAAGCAGGGCTTCTATTTCTCCAAATTTTCTCCTTAAATCTGAAATGGGAATAATTGTGTTCATATAATCAATATATTAGATGATATGCGATTGATTGTCAAGTGATTAATCACATGATTAATCACTTACACGTCCCCGCTTTGGTATATCCCGCCTCAATTACCTCTTTAATCAAATGCTTTATAACCCAAAAAAACATTGAGTAAAATCGAAGGAACAAAAAGGATAAGAGCTAATTTTTAAAGAAGATTTGAAAAATTTGAAAGATTCAAAAGTTTCTCTTTGCTAAATTTCATAAACATAACTCAAGTATGTCACCCTCATAAATAAATACTTTAATTAATTAAAGTGTGTTGGTTAAATTCCTCTTTGTTTTTTACGCTCAATTTCAAATTTCTGACGCCAAGCCGATTTCCAATTTGTTCCATATGTTCCTGGTTCACGAAAAAATAATTCTTCAAAAAAATCTTTGATCTTTTCGTTTCCAATAAGACCCTCTAATATATTCTTAATTTCTTTACCTTCAATCATCATTGAGTGAAATTTAGCAATCGTCCGAGAAGAAACTTTAAGGACGTCAGAAATAACAAGATAATCAATATTTTTGGGACTGGTAACCTAATCTTGACTTTTTAGGTAATAAAATCTAACTTCAAGGATTCTCTCAGAAGTTTAATAAAGTTGTAATATTCCGGCAGAATAATACCAGTTAGTTCAAGCGGTGTTTTTCCGT
>Ga0210049_1004323_pt1 | contig 12442 bp, 5 predicted proteins | sample CryGeyCG2014_300_2_FD_183964 | JGI IMG/M metagenome (GOLD analysis project Ga0210049, IMG submission 183964) | Groundwater microbial communities from aquifer - Crystal Geyser CG06_land_8/20/14_3.00 (SPAdes) (version 2) | ecosystem: Environmental > Aquatic > Deep subsurface > Groundwater | place...
ATTTTCTCCGGCTTTTAAAATATGATTTACCAACGTCGTCACATAGCCCCACTCGTTGTCATACCAAGCCAAAACTTTCACTAAATTTCCGTCAACTACTTTGGTAAAAGGTAAATCAACCATGGCGGCGGCATTAACGCCGATAATATCCGAAGAAACAAGCGGCTCTTCGGAAACTTCCAGAATCCCCTGCCATTTTTCCGAAGCCGCGGCTTTTTTAAAAATTTCGTTTATTTCTTCAACTGATGTTTTCTTTTTTGAAATAAAAGTAATATCAGCGATAGAGCCGCAAACAATTGGCACCCGAATCGCAACGCCGTCAAACTTTCCATCAACTTCTTTAATAACTTTCCCGACTGTCTTGGCCGCGCCTGTTGTTGAAGGCGCCATATTTTGAGCGCCAGCCCTGCCCCGTCTAAAATCACCTCCTTTTACCGGCCCGTCAACAATTGTTTGGGTCGCGGTATAAGCATGAATAGTGTTTAAAACTGCTTTTTCAATGCCGGGATTTTCTTTTAGAACTTCAATTACTGGCGCAACCGCATTTGTTGTGCAAGAACCATTGGAAGTTAAAACCGCTGATTTTATTTCTTCATCATTTATTCCCATTAAAGCTGTTTTCCCGCCAGCTACACCTTCATTATCTTTTGCCGGCGCAGTTAAAACCACTCTTTTGGCGCCAGCATCCAAATGGACTTTGGCTTTCTCGAACGATTCAAAAACACCAGTGGCTTCAACAACAATATCAATTCCTAAATCTTTCCAGGGTAATTTTGTCGGGTCTTTTTCCTGTAAAACCAAAACTTCTTTACCATCAACAGTAAGATAGTTAGTAGGGTTCGGGTCATTCGGATGTATTCGTTTTTTCGGATCGCTTTTTATTTTAATTTCACCCGGAAATTCCCGATAAACCGAATCGTATTTTAATAAATAAGCTAAGTTCGCTAAATCGCCCAAATCATTAATGGCCACTATTTCAAACCGAGAATCATCGCAAATCTGCCGAAGAAGTAATCGGCCGATTCTCCCAAATCCATTAATAGCAATCCTTCGGCTATTTTGCTCAGGATGGTGAGCTTGTCGAACCATTTTTGTCATATAAATTAATTATAGCAAAATAAATCTTGATATACCAAACCTTTGGTTTACTATAACAAATAAATTAGATTTTTTATATTATTCACCCAAAACCACTTCTATATTATAAGTTTTTATATTGTTTAATAAAGGAATTTCTTTTGATTTTATTGTTTTACCATTTACTGACACCGACTTTACACCATGGCTTACGCCAAGAGGATTTTTAACTGTGATTTTATAATTTGCCGAACCGAATCGATAAATAAGTTTATATTCTTTCCATTCTTTAGGTATGCAAGGATTAAAAGTTAATTTAGAACCTAAAACTTTAAAACCTAAAATAAATTCCAGTATAGTTCTATACATCAGTCCGGCCGAACCAGTATACCATGACCAACCTCCTCTTCCCATAAAAGGTGGCTCGGAATAGATATCTGACGCAACAACATAAGGTTCAATTCGATATTGGCCAATACTTTCCAAATTTTTAGACCGGTTAATAGGGTTAACAAGATCAATAATGTTTTTTGCTTTATCTCCTTCTCCTAAAATAGCGAAGGCCTGCGCAGCCCACAGCGCCGCATGATTATATTGAGAACCGTTTTCTCTCACCCCAGGCGGATAATCTTGGATATAGCCGACTTGTAACGATGATTTTTGTAGTGGCGGCGTCAGAAGCCGCAAAAGCTTTCTATCGGACATCAAATATTTTTCTACCGCCTCCATAGCCTCTCTTTGTCTTTCTTCTTTCCCGGCCCCGCTAATTACCGCCCACGATTGAGCAATTGAATCAATTTTTAACTCTTCATTTAAGTAAGAGCCGAGGGCTGTACCATTATCAAAATAAGCTCTTTTATACCAAGATCCGTCCCATCCATGTAGTTCTATAGCCTTACGAAGCGACTCTGCAACCTCACTATATTTATCTTGGTATTCAATATCGTTCATCTTTTCACATATTCCCAAAAAATTGATTAATGTCGAATACAGAAAAAAGCCGAGCCACACACTCTCGCCTTTTCCTTCGACCCCGACATTATTAAATCCGTCATTCCAATCACCATTACCAATAAGCGGTAAACCATGTTCTCCTAAATTAATAGTCTTATTAATCGCGCGCAGACAATGCTCATATAATGAACAGCTTTCTTTTGTACTTTTAGGAGCACCAACCCACTCTTTTTCATTCTTAAAATCTAAGAGTGGGCCTTCTAAAAATGGCGCTTGCTCATTTAGAATATTAAAATCATTAGTTGTGCTGATATAGGTATAAACAACCGCCGGCAACCAAAGCTGCTGATCGGAGAAAACTGAACGCATTCCAAAACCATTATGATCATGCCACCAAGTCTGTACATCCCCTTCTCTAAATTGATGGCGCGCCATCTTAATAATAGTCTTTCTCACCAAAGCAGGATCGGACCATATAAACGCAAGCGAATCCTGTAATTGATCCCTAAATCCATATGCTCCCGAAATCTGATAATATCCTGCTTTAGCAAAAATTCTAGAAGATAAAACTTGATAAAGAAGCCATCCGTTAAAAAGCGTATTCAAAGATTCGTCTGGCGTATAGATATTTATGCTCAGAGAAGTTTCGTCCCAAAATTTTTTTACTTTATTAAAGGCTTCGGATAATTTTAGTGGCTCGCGATAAATATTCACTAATTTACGCACTTCGTCTATATTATTGCCCTCCCCTAACATAACTACAATGTCTTTTTCTTCTCCAGCTTCAAGATTTATAAATGTTTGAAGACCAACACAATGATCGGCTTCGTATTTAATTTCGTTTGAGAGCCTCTCACGCTTCAAAACGGCAGGCGATTCAATACTTCCGTGACGTCCAAAAAATTCTTCCCTGCTCGTAGTGACATGACAATTCCCATTATGCATATCTATAAATACTAAATTTTTATGGAAATCGTTTCTTAAAACATTCTGAGTTATGACTGTTTTTGTTATCTCATCTATATGTGTCGATAAGAAATGTTTTGTATATTCGCGATGCAAACCCAATACTAATTCAAAAAATCCCGTCACCGAAATATTTCTTGGTTCAACTCCTAAATTTTTCATCGTGAGTTTAAAAATTTTTACTTTACTGGTAATCGGAACAAACATAAGCAACTTGTGCTGAATGGCATTATAAACATGCTCAAAAACAGAATATCCTTTCCCGTGTCTAATAATATATGCACGATCATTCCCTAAAGGATAAGGGGTGGGCGACCACAACTCGCCTGTTTTTTCGTCTCGAATATAAAATATTTCGCTACTCTTATTTAAGAGATTATCCGGATACCAAGCAGTTATCCTATTATCATAACTGTCTATAGACCACGTATTACTTGAACCGCTTTCAGTTATCATAAACCCAAATTCTGGATTAGAAATAATATTTACCCAAGGAACAGAAGTTTTAACTCCTCTGTCTAAAAAAATTACGTATTCTTTTTCCAGGGTATCAAAACCGCCTAAACCATTGTAGAATAATAAAGGATTAATTGGTTTGATAATCATTTCTTTTTTGGGGTATTCTTTAGCTAACTTGAAAATTTTTGGCGATAGTTTAACGTTAAACCTTCTAGTTTTTGACTTTATCTGATTTTCTAAATTCCCCTTTCTGCTATCAAAAACTGCCATTGCCGTAAAAAGTAAAGCATTCTTATCTTCGGCTGACATGAGACTAGATTTCAAATGAAAAACATTTCCGTTCGTGCTATTATTGTCTGTTAACTTGTTGTAACGGATAATAAAATCGATTTCATCGTGCAAGGTTTTGATATAACCTCCCGGGTGTTCATTAAGAATAACTAAGTCTATATTTAAACCTTTATACTTTAAATATCGGTAGCCCAATAAAACATTCTTTATGAAACCGATATCCTCTATATCTTTAATTTTAACCACAACGATAGGCATATCGCCCGAAATACCGTGTTTCCATAATGAGTGCACCATCGGAGACAACGAATTTGCCGAAATATTTTTATCCCGTAAATAACCTCCTGCCAAAATTTGTGAAGCAAATTCTTGGAAGGCAAGCGCCTGTCCTGTGGCTATACCAAACTTTCTGACAGAATAAGCACTTTCTTGGTTCGCTTTGTCTATAACAGTGGTAGAATTCTTTAGATTATAATATTTCTTAATGATTTCGATTAAACCTTCATGAGTTGACGAAGAAGCATTAATAAATACCATCTTAAAAGTTTCATTAGGCTTTAAAGAAATTTTCTTGCGTAAGCTGAAGATTGCATCGAGAGTATAATTATCAATCGCAGTAGTGTCCTTTTCACTATTAAAAATCGAAGGAGAAGCTATCGAGCCGTGTCTTCCTATAAAAGATTCACGGGAAGTACTGTATTTCACGTCTTCGTCTTTTTCTTTTCCAGTATTAACCAAAAAATGCGCAAAATATACTTTTTCTGTCTTTTCCAGTAAGTTATTCCTTGTAAATACCAAAGAATTATACTCCTTTATGAATTCTGATTTAATAAAAAGTTTTTGAAACATAGGATGATCTATGTCTTGGTTTTGCGGAGCTAAAACAACTTCGCCATAACTCGAAATCTCTAATGTGCGTGGTGAATCTCCCTGATTGACTAACGACAATTCTCTAATTTCAATATTATCTTCCAATAAAACAGTAATTTTTAAAATACTTTCAATGTCTTTATTCACTTGAGAAAATTCAGCTTTATTTTCTGAAAATATAACTTTATAGTTTCTACCCAATACTTTCGTTGGATTAAATGTAGGAGACCATAATTTATTATTTTCAACATCGCGGATATAAAAAAATGTCCCCCATCCTTCAAGCGTAGGATCTTCTCTAAAACGTGTAAGAACGATATTCTTATATTTGCTAAATCCGCAGCCCGTATTACTCACAGAGACGGTATATTCTCCATTAGACATAAAATTAAATCTCGGTATTGATGTTTTGAAAGGAATATATTGCTTAACCGGAAGTTCTAAGCTCTTCTCGTTCGTATAATCCACAAATAATCGTTTAACTATTTTCGTGGGTTTGGATGGCGTCGTGATTGACACCTTCTCTTCCAAAAGAACTGTCGCTGATGCTACTAGTGGATCTTTATTAAATAATTTGCGTATCCGTTCTTTATGTAACGCATTATTGAGCCCAGCCATAATAAAACCTTGATGATGAGCGTAATATATTTTCGTGGGCACTCTATTTTTTTTACTCCGATTTTCTCCTGTATAATCAACTGCATCATAAAAACCATAATGGCTTAAAGTTCCTTCTTTAATTAACCGCTGTAAATTCCTTATAGATTTTTTTGGTTCGAAAGAAAGAGAAAGAATTGTGGTATAAGGCGCAATCACTACGTAATCCCCCAGACCCCGTTTAAGACCTATATCCGGAACACCAAAAGTCTGATATTGATAATTTTGATTAGCATCTAAAAGATTAAAGGCCGATTCTCCCATCCCCCAAGGGATATTGAATTTTTTAGCATAATTAATATGAATTTTAATTGCCTCTCGAGCAGTTTTTCCTAAAAGACTTTCTTTACTGGCGTCTAAAAAAAGCAGTGAGGTCAAGTATTCAAATAACGACCCACCCCAAGAATAAAGAACCGAATGATTGCCTGATTGAACGAATTTTCTATTAAGATGAAACCAATGTTTCTTGGGAGCTTGATTTTTAAGAATGGCAATGAAGCTTATAATATTCGACTCTGAAGCAAGAAAATCATAGTAAGCATTATCAATTTTATTGAACGTAGCATTATAACCGATATGAAATAATCCACGTTCTTTATTATATAAAAACTTGAAATCTGCTTCATCGAAAATTTTCTCGCATTGCCTTATTAATTTTTCATACTCATCATAAAGTGCAGCGGCATTTTGCTCTGAAGATTTTATTACTTCAATAACTTCATTCAGCCAAACACGGATATTATCTTTGTCTGATTCGTTAAAAGACGATTCTTTAATATATTTTTCAATATTTAAATTTTTTACGGCTAAACTTATTTTGTTTTCCTTTAATTCTAATAAAGAAGGACATTTATTAAGCAAACATAAAAGTTTTTCATATATGACGTAAAAATTCTTATCACGTTCTAATTTATAGACGACCGGGAAACCTGATGAGAATTTAGAAAACAAAAGTAAATCTCTCATTTCTTTTTTATACTGCTCAACTGTATCTTCAAAATTTTGGACCCAAAAATAAATATTTTGCACATCTTCTTTTTCTTGAATCGCAACTACTTCAGCGACATCTTTCTTTAATTCATAACTATAATTAGAAAGTGTTGATAAAACTTCTTTTAAATAAGAAATGGTTGTGCTGTTATTCTTATTTTTTATATTCACCAAAACTTTATTTGTACCTAAGATAATTTTATTAATTTTATTTATTGATTTCGAATTGCCGTTACTAATTTTATTTTTTGCTTTTATGTTTTTTACAGCAATCCTAGATTCGTCGACAATAACAGTAAGTATGTCTCTTAAACCATCTATTATTCTTCGGTCAATAATGGGTTTTTCAATAATATCTACCAGGCCTTGTTTTAAGGTTAGAATCGCAGCAAAAAAAATCGCGCTATCGACGCTCGAAACATATTTAGGAATAAGAGATTTTAACGTCTTAACATTATACCAATTATAAAAATGCCCATTAAACCGCTCGAGTTTCTCCAAACTATTGAAAGTATTCCCAAGCTTATTATAAAGTTCATCTATTCCTAAATAGCCAAAATCATAAGCAGAAAGTAAAGATAATAAACCGACGCCAAGATTTGTAGGCGAAGTAGTACTATGAGAAATGACGAACGCCGGTCCTTCTTGAAAATGATCCTGTATCAACCAATTATTTTCTTTATTGGTAAACTCTATAAAATAGCGTGCGCTTCGACAAGCTATGCGTCTAAATAATTCTTTCTCCCTTTTTTTATACACAATTTTAGCTATTTGAGGCCGGCCCAACCAATAAGCAATAAACGGTGAAATAATCCAAATAGTATTCCAGCCGTAGATAGAAAGTGAAGTTTGTTTGCCAATAAATCCGACAAATCCCAAAATAATTGCTGCTGGTATGACCTGGGTAAACCACATAGCAGAATAGATTTCTAATATCGTACCTTTCAATCTTTTGTTAATTTCCTTTGAACTCTGCCATCGCAACAAATATTTATGAGCGATGTATTTATTAATAAAAGTAACAATAATAGCGTTTGCAGTTATAATCGCGTTATAAAAAAGAAATACAACTTTAATAGATATTTGGGAAACCGCAAGAATTAAATCATTTATAAATAACTCAATTTTATTCCTAAAATTGAGGCTTCTTCCCCACTTAAATAAACTAATAGCAATAGAAAATATAAACGAGGAACTTAAAATGGTAATTGCGTAAATACTCCAGAAATATAAATTCTGTGCACGAGAAAACCAAGTTAGTAAAAGAATAATTAAAGTAGCAATTGGAATAATATTCCTCCGTAAATTGTCAAAAATTTTCCATTTATCAATAAATCTAAACTCGTTTTTTGCCAATTCCTCCGTCTTCAACCTCACTTTAGGAAACAACCAATCTATAATTTGCCAATCGCCGCGTATCCACCTATGCAGGCGAGACATATACTCATGATACTGTGAAGGGAACTCTTCGAATAATTGTATGTCTGTAGCCAATCCGACACGAGCATATAAACCCTCTAATAAATCGTGACTAAGAACTGTGTTATCAGGAATTTTATTTGACATCGTTTTCTCAATTACATCAATGTCATAAATTCCTTTGCCGAAGAATATTCCACTCTTAAAAAGATCTTGGTAAACATTAGCTATCACCATAGAATAAGAATCTATGCCAACTGCTGAAGAAAAAATTTTTGAAAACAAAGAACGACCGGCTGTTTTTAGAGATACCGTAATGCGCGGTTGTATTATGCCGTAACCGCTAATTACGGTACCCGTCTTTTGATCCATAACGGCATTATTTAAAGGATAAGCGATGCACCCGATAAGCTGTTTAGCCGCATCTCTCGGCATCAATGTATCTTCGTCGAGAGTAATAATATATTTTATATTAATTGGTAACTCAGAAAAGCTGGTTTCGTCAATAATAAAAGTAGTGTCCCTGGACCCACGCAAAACTTGGTTAAATTCTCTCAATCTTCCTCTTTTTCTTTCCCATCCCATAAAAATATCCTCATTAGAATTCCACACTCGCTTCCTGTAAAACATGAAAAATCTCCCCGCTCCGTCTGAATATTTTATATTTAATGCCTTAATACGTTCGTTAACATACTGCACAAAATCTTTGTCTTTGGACATATTTTCCTGTAAAGAATCTGTAAAATCCATCAACAATGCGAAATAAATATTTTTATCTTTATTTCCAAGATAATTGACTTCTAAACGTTTTAATAATTCATCAACCGAGTCAATATCATGGAACATCCCGGGGACAACCACAAAAGTACGGCATTTTTCCGGCACGCCGTTTTCAAAATCAAATTTAGGCAATGGCTTAATGGGCAGAAAATTTATTACTAAAGAATTTATTAAATTAATAGCTACTTCGCTGTTTAAAATAAGCGCTAAAACGCCAATGGTTAAAATCCAAAGCGGATTGTTTATATATTGCGTTGCGTATGAAATTATTGCGCCGGTTGCAAATAAACTTATCAGTCCGATACTCCCAAAATAAAATAAATTAGGATGTTTAAGCAGTAATCTATGCGCTTTCTCAAAGAAATAAATTTTATGTCCGAGTTTTCTTTCTAATTCAGGTTTTCCTTCGCCAATAAGGTAATAACCTATATGAATTTTTTGGGCGTCTAAATTAGTGGAATCTTCTTTGTCCCTGATTTTCTTATTGAGAATTCTGTAATTTGTTCGTGAAATCTTCATCACGTACTTTGCAATTTCGGCTTCATGAATACCCGTTCTATCGGCAAGATTAACGATTTTATCTTTATATAAATTCTTAGTGTTCGCGTCTAAGTGATCATAAATCCTGGCGGGGTCATCGCTGAATATGTCATCAACGATATTTATCTGGTTCACAAAATCATTCCACTGTACTTGATTAAGCCATCTTAAACTTTCAAAAATATTAAAGATTAAAATTCTTCTTATATTTCTTTGGTCGCTTTCGATCTCCGCTAAATTTTTAATATTGATTCCTTGTTTCAAAAGATTGGACTTAAGCCATTTTGTTATGGGCCGCACGCTTGAACCGTAAGAAGATAGATATTGAAGAAGATAAAACCCAAAATTCAAAGGTATAATATTGTATTTTTTTGTAAGATTATAAGTAATTTCGGAAAATTTAGGAGCGGTTTTCTGCTTATTTTTTTTAACTATTTGTTTTAACCAAAATTCTGCTTCTTTAAACTCGGCAAACGATAGTAATATCTGCTGCATTAATTGCTGAGTATTCTCAACTAAAATTATCCTCAAAATAGTGGGTATGGCATATAATTCTCTTAAAGATAGCAGAGAATATTTTTGATAAAAATTAATGAATATTTCGAGAGTCTGTTTATCAACTTTATTTTTTGTTAATTCCAATAACTCCGACAATATATGATAAATCCTCGGCACAAAGGTTTGGCTAGCTTTTGAAATTTGAGGTAATTTTAGATATTCCTTTTTTATAATCCCATTTTCTATATCGGAAATTGCGCCTTCAATAATATAGAAATTATCAACAAACTCTACTTCTTGTGTTAGATAATGAAGGTCCGTAGCGCTTTTAATAAGATTGTCGTAAAGCCGGTAGGTATCGCTGGCTTTCTTTTTGGAAGCGCTGAAAAACGGACCTGCCGAAACAGGTTTAGAAAAAAGTATACTGCTTCTGCTTAAATCTAAAGCAAGCTGGTCTATCTTTTTAACATTAATTCCTTCTGATAATTCTTTCATTTTGAAATTATTCTAAATTTAAAATAATCGCCCGTAAGAATCTCTATTATTTTATCAAACTTCTATATGAAGTTAAAATAAAAATCGGGGTTTAAAGATTTTACCCTGTTTTCTTTGTTACACTAAGCCGATAATCGTTGATTTATTATAGCAACTAAATTATTTTATTTTTGATAATCAAAGAAAAAGTAACTACTCCAAAAGCCACCGCCACATTAAGTGATTCCTTTTTGCCATACATTGGAATTTCCAAAATTTTATCTGCTAAATTTAAAATTGAAGATGGCAAACCTTTAACTTCGCTACCCAAAACCAAAGCAACCCTATTTACTATCCTATCTGACGATCGTCTGTTAGGATAGTAAGAGCAGGCCTTATAGTATGGAATTGATTTTTTTGATTGTTCAATAGCAAAAATTTTGTATTTCTCTTTCTTTAATTTCTTAATCAAGCTAATTGTCGCTTTTACTTTTTCCCATTTTATAGACCGTTCTGCACCCAGAGCAACTTTGGTTAATTGCGGCCGGTATTTTCTAAACCTATCTTTCGGCGACGGCGTATATCCGCAAAGATAAATCTTTTCTATCCCAGCCGCATCCGCAGTTCTAAATATAGAACCAACATTATATAAGCTACGAATATTGTGAAGGATAACAATCATTTAAAAATTCTACCAAAAAACCACTCCGCTGACCAAATAATGTTAGTGAGAATTATTGAGGTTGCGAACATTTTTCTCAGACAAAGCCACTGTAACAAAATTGGGCCGATCGGCCCAATTTTGTTACAAACTACAAAAATAAAAAGTGCCGGTTTTTACGCTAGCACTTTATATATTCTTAATTACTTTTTCTTAAACCTTGAAATGATCTCCTTCTCGCAATCCTGACAAATATGATATTTCTTTACTACGCTCGCTTTCTTGACGCTTTTAGGATGCGAGAATAAAAGAGCGCCCGGTTTCTTTTCAACATTAAAATCTTTCCCGCAAGAATTACATATCGGCATTCAGTTTTCCACACCTCCTTTTTGGTTTTAAAATATTAATAAATAATCGAGGGGGGCGATAATAATTCGCCAATTACCCAAATTAAAATCTTCAGATGGCTTCTTTCTAACCCACCTTCTTCGTTCCCCTACCCATCGGACTTTCTCAAAGTTACTCTTTCCAACTTCTTCGTAGCCGAAACTTTTACCTGTTAATTCTTTTTCGCATTTTGGGCATTTCCATATAGCATCCATTGCTTCAGTTGGAAGACCCTCTATAGAAAGAATGGCTCCGCAGTGCTCGCATTTCCCTAAACCTTCAATTAAAACCCTTCTTGCCATATTTTTTCCTCCTTTTTTATTTAGTTTTAAACAGAAACTACCATAGTTTCCGACTATTATTAGTATATAATAAAGAATTTATTTCGTCAAGCTTTAGTCCGGCACGCTAACATTAATATTGGCTGTTTCTGAAACTAATCCTGTATCATCTTTAGCGCGAAGATAAATCGTTCTAACAATCATTGCTCTAAATAAATTTTAAAATATAAATCTTTGACACTGCCTGTTTTCACGTATTTATGACGAGCGTAACCATAAGAATAACTCTCCGGGTTAGCCGAACCTTTCACCCGCAATTCTGAAATCGCTGGCGTATCATCATATCGTCCTCTAATAGCAAATTCATAAATTCTATCGCTTTTAGTTGTTATCTCGCCAACATTATAAACTATAGTATTCCACTGATTTGGAGTACCAAGGTCAGCATAATTAGTATAAAAAAGAATAGTAGGGTTTGGATTATTATCAGAATCATTTGGATCATTGGGATCGATTTCCCTTACCCAAAGCGAATGCATATAGTTGTAACCGTCCTTGCTAAATACTTTAAGTTCAATTCTATTAAAAGATCCCTGAAATTCGCTAGGGTTAAGGGATAATTTTTGAACAAAAGGATCGCCCCAATAATCATTATTAGTTTCGGCGCTATCATCTAATTGTTGAGCTAAAATTGTGCGTTTAATAGCTGGAACAGTAATCCCTCCTTGAACTGGTTCAGAATCCAAACCCTCTTTATCAAAGGACTGAATAGAGAAAACATAAAGATGGTCAGCTTGCTCCCGAGAAATTCCTGTAATAGAAGCTGTCGTAGAAGCGGTTTCAATAGTTGGTAAAGTTGAGCTTGCTTGGCTAATATCAGTAATTTTATAAGTTACAGTTGAAGTGGCGCCGCTATAATCCTGGGAAGCGCCCCAATCGAAAGTTAATTCCATTGTGCTGGAGCTGTATTGAATAGTGAAATTTTCCGGCTTTGTCGGCGCAATTCTCGGCTCTGGAAAACTTGAAGAATTTTGCGGATTAGGAATAGGGCGAATTTCAAAATCGCTGTCACTATCAGTATCACAACCATTACCTAAAAACTCATTTTCATTCTGGGCGGAAACGCATTGATTATTAC
>Ga0210049_1004324_pt1 | contig 12441 bp, 12 predicted proteins | sample CryGeyCG2014_300_2_FD_183964 | JGI IMG/M metagenome (GOLD analysis project Ga0210049, IMG submission 183964) | Groundwater microbial communities from aquifer - Crystal Geyser CG06_land_8/20/14_3.00 (SPAdes) (version 2) | ecosystem: Environmental > Aquatic > Deep subsurface > Groundwater | place...
CGACACCTCAACTCCAGCAGGCCGACTCTTTTATACCATGATTGCTGCCATGGCCCAGTGGGAGAGGGAGGAGATCGCTGAAAGGGTGGCAGCTTCTGTTCCCATAAGGGCTAAACTTGGAAAACCCCTCGGCGGAATAGCACCTTTCGGGTATCAGTGGAAGGATAGGAAATTAGTGCCAGATCCCAATGAGGCACCGATAAGGAAACTAATCCACGAGCTCTTTTTAGAGAACCAGAGGAAAAAGTCGGTCGCCAAAATACTAAACGAAAGAGGGTATCGAACCAGAAAGGGTGATAGATTCTCCGATACCACGATCAGAAGGCTTCTCCGTGACCCAACGGCAAAAGGACTTCATCGGTTAAATTATACGAAAAGTCTTGGAGATAACAAGAAATGGGTTCTCAAGCCAAAAGAAGATTGGGTCCTCATGAAGGTCGAGCCTGTTGTCTCTGAGGATCTCTGGGACCAGTGTAATGCCATTTTAGACGAACAAGAAAAGAAGGGAAGACCGGCTCGAAAGGCAGTTCACCTTTTTACAGGTTTTGCCTTCTGCCAGTGCGGCAACAAAATGTATGTGCCATCCAATTCTCCAAAGTATACTTGCTACCAGTGCCGAAACAAGATAAGCACCGAGGACTTAGAAGCGGTCTTTCATCAGCAACTCAAGATCTTCTTTTTCAGCGCTACCGAAATAACGGGTTATTTGAATGAAGCTGACCGGGTGATTAAAGAAAAGGAAGAATTACTTAACACCTTGGTTGAAGAAGAGCGAAAACTCAGGACAGAAATGGATAAAACCTACAGACTTTATCTTGACGATAAAATTACCAGCGAAGGCTTTGGAATCCGGTACAAACCTTTAGAACAAAGACTAAAGCAAATACAGGATCAGATCCCAGAGCTTCAGGGGGAGATTGATTTTCTAAAAATCCAATACCTCTCAAGCGATCAGATCCTTAATGAAGCGAAAGACCTTTACTCCCGCTGGTCTAATCTCAATTCCGACGAAAAACGCAAAATCATTGAAAACATCACCGATAAAATTATCGTCTCAAGCAACGATATCACCATAAATCTCTGCTACTTACCCACCTCTCCTAAAACCGTGGCATCTGGGCAACGCAACTTCATTCCTGCGTTGCCTTTCTGCAAAGTGACCCTCCGAGCCCAAAGGCCGCCTGCGCCTGCCTATCCCAAAACCCTAAAGACCCTTGGCGACCATCTCAGAAAGAGACGCCTTGACCTGAAGATCCTCCAGAAAGATGTTGCCCAGAAACTTGGAGTCGATGAGGCCACCGTCTATAACTGGGAGACTAATCGAACAAAGCCTAACCTCTCCGTTATACCAAAACTGATTGATTTTATTGGCTATACCCCTTTTGAAACCTCAACCCAGACCCTGGCTGAAAAGATCAAAACCTATCGCCAACTTATTGGAATTACTCAAAAAACCTTAGCAAAGAACCTTGGAATCGATCCCACTACCCTTGCTCGCTGGGAGAAAAGGAAGGGTAGGCCTTCGAAAGAACTTCTGGAGAGACTCAATCAATTCTTTGCTTCCCTTCCTTTATGCTTGTCAAAGTTAGAAAAATAACCTGCCAAACCATGAAAATTGTTTGTTTCACCTACCAACAAAAATAATATACGATTTGATTTGATAATTACTGGTTGGAATATGCATAAAAAAGCAAGGTCATCTTTGGAAACTCCTCAATTCTTAATCTACAACGTTCGCTAATCGTCTAATATTTGGAAACCTTTTAAATGAGGTGAGATGCTCAGATTATCATTAGAATTTAATGAGGAGTGAAATTACAAATAGAGAAAAAGCTGCTTCATTTTCTTGTTCTCATAACTTTTTCGATGACTGCTTTTTCTTCTCTATCTTTGTCATGCTTTGGGTGATACTTGCCACAAGGAATCGTATTTAGGATCATGTAGTTTGCTCTTTTAGCAATAGGTACGTAATCTGTTGCAGCTGTTTTGGCAGCTGTTGCAATGATTGCTACAGCTAACCCTGCTAACCCTCCTCCGCTTGAAGTAACAGTAGTATCTTCAATAATTGTCCCTTCATATTGCCATAGATCATCACCAGTAGTAGTAGACTTTATAGCGGAACGTATTGATACGCTAACATTTCCTCCTATAACATAATAAGATGTACTCCATTTTTTTATCCAGATGTACATCACTGCATCTGCCCCAAAATATTCTTTAAATTTATTGGGTGGTAGATTCAAAAGGGCTTCAGTATCGTAAAGCCCCTCATTTTTCATGATTTCAGAGATCACTTCTATCGGGAAAACGTAATACCCCGAAAAAGATAGGGGTTCAGCTATGGTTGTTGAGTAATATTCTTTTGCATCAGCCGCCGTTGTCTCATTTATTGGAGGTAAAACTAAGATAGCTAATGGACGCTCTGCATACATCCTTGGAAATGCCTCGTATTTCGTCATATGTGTTGGGCCACATGCCGTTAACACCAATAAACAACATATTTCAAAAAAGAATAATCTTCCAGCTTTCATAATTATTCTTCTTTATTTTTGGTCGTGAACTTTTTTAATCTGTCAATAAACACTTTGGATTCGGGATAGTTCTTTTCTTCCATTTCAAAATAATATAATGCTTGTTGTTGGGTCTTTCCCTCTTTTAGTAAGATGTATCCGTATTCGCAACATACTCCTGGAGGAGTTTTTTTATTCCTCTTATTAGACTCTTCAATTATTTTAACAAGACATGCTTTATGAGCTTCTAAGTTTTCTTCTTTAGGTAGCTTTTTATATTTATAAAGAGTTTGGGAATAATTACCCCAATAATATAGTGGCTCTTGTGTGGCACACCCTACAATAAATGAAAGTATTAGGAATAATATTATATGGATTCTGTTCACGGTATCCTAATCTCCATTGTCACTTGATTCTCCAGAAATACTATTTTATTCAACACAAGGGTTCCATCCCTGTATGCTGTTAGAACATGTTTCCCGGGTGATAGCTGATAGTGCTTCCCGTAGGATGGCGTGAATGGTTCTAGCTCATCTATTTTGATGCTTACGTTCTCTAAATTACCCGAGAATACGATGAGACCCTTCTCTGCTCTTTGTATTGTACCTTCGACATGCCCGCAGGCAAAAATAAATAATGCCCCCAATGAAAGGATAAGAATTTTGACCATTCAAGATACCTCCGGTTTTGAAAGTTTCTATTTATCTGATTGTTGAACAAAAAAATCTTCAAAGTTTCCCTTAGGGAGATCACCACTTAAAACAGAACACGTTGAAACTTCATTAAGTGGGTCGGTTCCAATAGAGGAATTAATTTTGATTGTCCCAATAAGTTTACTCGGAAGTTCGATCATCATATTGGTTTGTGGATTAAGAACCCGTTTTCCCCTTTGATAGACTCCAAACATATCGCCTTCTCTAATTCCTTGAAATTTACCTCCTGCAATGATATACATGCCATCTTGATAAGACAAGATATAAGACCTCCAAGGTTTTTCTAATAAATTTCCAACGATATTGCTGACAAGTTTCGAAATGGCAGCTGAAATTGCTTTATCATTCAAAGTTGAATCATAACCAGCACGTCCACCAACCCCAAACACTTCCCCTGCTTCAGAGAATGCTTCGCCTTCGCCTTCCTCTGAGTAAATTATTTGACTCGTGTAAACATCGATAAGCCTTATGTTTACTTTAGCATAAGCAGTTTGCCTTTTAGTTCTGCTAAAAATTCCCACATCACCTGTTGTTTTACGTCCAAATTCGGAAACAGAACCAACGATTAGGTAATCAGCAGGAATTTTCAAACTAGAAAGATTACCCAATTTCAATTCCTTGTTTATCTTTTCGATATCTGCCCTTTCAAGTAATATGAATTTTTCAGTTGCTGCGAGTCTGGCAGATAAAATATCCATCGCCTGCTTCCCGATCCAGTCCTGATCTTTATCTAAGAAAAAGCTTTGTCCATATTTAGTTTCATTTGTAAATCTGGCGGTTGCGACCTTTCTTTTTAGGTATCTTTGGGGAACTTCTTGGGTCAAGGTTTTGCTTATTTGTGGTTTTTTCTCTGGCAGGGTTTCTATTTCGGGCTTCTTAATGGTTGCACAAGCTTGACAAAAAAATAAAAATATAATCGCTAAAGCATAATATTTTCGCATAATATCTACCTCTGATTGCTATGATGAGTATCCCATTGCCGCATTAAAAAAGCAATTTATAAATATCAGAAGGATATTTTTATGTCAACACAAAAAAATGATTTGTGAAAATTATCTTTTGTCGAGTACTGTTTGAAATGTTGTACGATGGAACAAAAATGTAAAATCAATGTTTCAGGAAGAAGTCAATATCACAATTTACATTTTCTCACATTAATCCTCACCTTCATTTGCAGTCTTTCACTTCTCTTCCTTCATTCTTCTCAAGGCCTGCAAAATAACCTGACCCACTGCCTCTCTCTTGATCTTTTTATCGGCCTCCACCACTGGTTGATAATGAACCTTCACCTTGTAACCCTTAATCCTCTCCTCTTTCCCTGCAAAAGAAGCTGCCTCCTTTTCCAGGTAGAAGAAGAGTTCTTCAGGTTGAAAGAAGAGGACCTTCTCCTGATTAGAGGATTTCAGTCTTTTGACCACCAGGGCCTTGGTCTTTTCGAGGCCCTTTCTTTCAGGAGAGCAGAGTATCACCTTCTCATAACCAGAGGCCAGGCACTTCTCAATATTTGATAGCTCCTGCTCATCGCTCGTGGTGACAGAGATTTCACAGGCAATTCTTTTTCCATCTCTCTCAAGACTAACATCCACCTTTCCGTGGCCATTCGGAGTCGGCTGTTCGATAACAGCCCTGAATCCCTTCTCTTCTGCCATTCGTCTGATCAAACTCTGGAGGTATCTATGCTGGGATTTTTTCTTTTCCTCGACTTCCGGCAGCGTCACTTTGGTTTTTTCTTTTAAGACGGCAACAACCGGCTCTTTTTTTGCTGGCCGCTCTACTTTTTCCAAATAAGGTTTACGAGGGATTTCGACCAATTTTTTCTCTTTTACCAGCTTTTCTTCTACCTGTTCCTTAATGATCCTCTGTCTCTGGCGGGATAAGGCGGTAAGTTCTTCTCGTGATACAAGGTAGTTTTTACCAAAGGAATAGATTTTTAAAAACTCTGAATACTCCTCCTCTTTTATTCCCAACACTTCGCAAGCCGGTTCAATTTCAACTGTCCGAAAAGGAATGATCCCTCCCTCAATCTTATGTTTGGCATAACAGACTCTGGGAGGAAGGTTTTGCAGGGCCTCTGTATAATGCTCCCATTCTTCTGCCAGACTCCAGTAATCTGGGCCATGGTAGAGGCGCATCGTTTTAACTTCATAACCTGAATATTCAAATCCCTCCTTGGCCAAAAGTGAGGCATCCTGGCGATTGAGTCGAAAATAGACCTGAATACCGGTATTTCCTAAGATTAAACTCCTGAGCTCATCTGGAATTTGGGATAAGGTCTGATGAGCCATGATGAGACAGAGGCCATATTTCCTTGCCTCAGATAAAATCACCATAAAGGATTCACTGGCAAAGTTCTGAAACTCATCGATATAAAGATAAAAGGGGGTTCTTTTGCTCTGAGGAACGTCCGACCTTGAAAAGGCAGCCATCTGAATCTTGGCCATGAGAAGGGAACCTAAGAGATCGGCGGAGTCCTTGAGCTTCCCCTTATCGAGCTTAATCAGAAGCATCTTCTTTTGATCCATTATCTCTCTTAAATTGAAAGAACTTTTGGGATGGGAGAAGATCTGCCTGATCCTCTCATCAGAGAGGAAAGCATTTATCTTATTCATCACCGGCTCAATCCAGGTAACCTGTCCTCTATCTGTTAAGGCATCAAACCGTTTGAAATACTCCTGGGCAATCGGATGATTAACCTTCTCTAAAACAACTTCCCTGAAAGATCTGCTCGTCAAGAAATGAGGAAGTTCAGCCAATGTAAATTCTGCCTCTCCCAGAGCTATTAAGGAGTTTCTCATTAAGTCTTCCATTCTTACGCCCCAGGAGTCAGACCAGATTTTTCTGAAGGCACTTACCAGCTCACCCACTTGCTCTGCTATAGAAACATTAGAGAGCTTCTCTAAGGGGTTGAAGGTGACGGTAAATTTAGGATCGGTTGGGTCAATTAGGACTACTCTTTCTGAGATTTCTTTCTCTTCCGGATCATAATGGAGGGTTAAGAGGCCCTTGATGTCTTCAATCAAATCGCCATGGGGATCGATGACACCAAAGCCATTTCCTTTTTCAATATCCTGCTGGATTAGAAATTCGAGAAACTTTGTCTTCCCTGTGCCAGTGGCACCGATGATGTAGAGATGGGTGGCCCTATCTTTTTGAGCGATCTTGGCCATCTGGAACTCATCTTTGGTTTCACTCCAGTACCAGCCAAGGTCCAAGGAGCCAGGGATGTCTTCGTAGGAGATTTTAGGCTCTAAAATGGCCTCTTGGACAGAAGGCTCTGTTAGATGGGTTTTTGATTGATCTTTCATTTCGCCTTTAAAAAGATTTGACCAGAAGCCCATCTTTGTTTCTCAAAGTTTATGCTTTTCTTTCTCTTCAACCTTCAACTTATTTTACTTCTGACTACTTTTGTTATTCATTATTCCTTTTACGGCCTGTAACATTCTTACATGTATCTCTACATTTTTTAATTTTTCCAATTTATGATTATTTTGCTGGTGTCTTCAAAAAATTGTTTCATTCTAAAACTTTTTGGGTCTCTTTTAAATTCTTGTGTTTTCTCAAATACTTTTTTGAGATCATTATCCCTCATCAGCTCCCACATGTTCTCAAAATGGCTTTTCATTAATTTAGAAATGTCCGAAGCATTTTTAAACATAAAAAGAGGAACGTATCCTCCAAGACATAATGATTTCCTATCCTCCTCTCTTATATTCGTATATATTATTTTTAAATTACCTAGATGGTATTGTTCAACAAATGTGTACTCATCAGTACGGATCATAAACGCTAGTGGGGTTAGAGTGGAGTATCGAACTTCAATCATAGGTGAGTTCTCCCTCGCTAGCCATTCTGTAACTCTTTCTATATCCTTAAACAAAACGGAATTTACATACCTTCTGTCATCTTCAACTTCCGGTCCTTCTTCTACTTTTGCTCTTTCTTTTGCAGCTTTTGAAGTTGGATCTAAAAGTATAACCTTAAATAGAACATTTTTATTAAGTGCCCTTATAATTATATCCTTATGCCTAACTTTCCAGTTGGCTGTATCTTCTCCAAAAAAATCTCTAAATGAGTTCCCAAACAATAATACATCATTTGTGGAACTGGTAATTTTTCCTTCCAGTTGGCTCGAGATGTCCTGAAAAAGTTGGCTGTTAGGATAAGGTCTACGATTTAAAAAAATACGCTCTAAATGCACTCTTTCAATCTCTATTTGTATGGGTTTTCCGGCTAATGGAGCTTCTGGAGATACAAAAACTATTACTTTTCTTGCAAGTTCCTCTTTCGTATTAAATTCCACATACTGCAATTTTCTCATATCTTCAGGTATTCCTCCATTCGAAAGCGTAGCAAATTTAAATGGTAAAATTCTCTTTTTTAAAACAATTCCTCTTTGGAATTCAAATTTAATATAATCACTGTGTTTTACACCTTCAGTTAAAATTAGTATAAATATTGAACACTCGTCTATTGCTTTTTCTATCTTTTTAAGCCACTCTGCTCCGATCTCGATATCTCTATTATCAAGGAAAGTCTTAAAACCAGTTTCCTCTAATACCGTTCGAATATGGTCCGCATATTCTTTTCCCATGCTCTTTTCATATGAAATAAAAATATCTGCCATGGTAGCATTTTACCTCCAGCCTTTGCTACTTTGTTATCTATCTTTACGAGATCCCCAAAAATCCCCTCGATTTCCTGTCTATCTTTGAAGTATCCTGGCCCAGGCCTGCCATAATCTTCTCAACGGCCTTGATGAGGCAGTGGTGAACGACGGTGGCATAGGCATTTAAATCCTGTTGTTGAAAGAGATCGAGATTAAATGAAAGAGCTTTGTCAGAAGCTCCTCTTGTGAGGACCTCAGAAAGCTTTTTCTTAAAAAATCCAGGCTCGCATGTTAGGTACCAAGAGACGTCAAGATTATTTCCGTAGTCCCTTACTCCAATAAACATTCGGTAGTCTCCCAAGCCTTCGTTGGCCACCATGACATAATTCCTTTCAACTCCGAAAAGGCCCTTGAGCCAGCTGGGCCTAACCTTAACCTTTTCAATTTCTATCCCAGGCGCTTTTGATCCTTTGATATAACTTTCCGTATCTTGATAAATTTGCTCAGCTTTCCCTTGCCCTTCCTCGACGATAATCGACCAGCGATCGATTATCTTCTCATCCTTTAAAGTAACTCCCATTTTTGGCACCTCCCTTTCTGTATATTATAAATCTGTTGGATTTTATCCCCACTAAACAGAAAAAGTCAAGAACCTTAAATTAATTGGGCGCACGAGGGCGAATCTATAAGCTTCTTTCAATTCGTTGTAAGACAAGTTATTCAAAAAATAAACGCCCTGGCAAAAGCCAGGGCGTTTAACTTACCTGCCTGCCCTCTATTTCCCAAAAATCTGGTGAAGCATTTCTTTATCAACTATCACTGCTTCTTCATTTTCTCCCACTCTTTTTGCAATTCCAAGTTTTTCAAGATTATTTATTTTAGAACCAACAATAACGAGTTTATTCATACCTACAATTTCATATACAGCAGGACAAGCCACCCCCGAACATTGAAATGCTTTTGGTGTAATTTCTTTTAACTTCATATTTTTACCTCCTTATTAAAGTTTTTACTTCGACCTTTTACATTTAAAATTATAAACCTTCAAACGTTATTGTCAAGACCTCGCACCTCAAAAAATCATCTACCGAATACATCTTTTTCAACTATCCTATACGGAACGGAATAAGTGACCATGAACAATCAAAAATGATTTTTGGACAAATTGATATGATGACCCAAAAAATTATGAAAAATATTACAAATACAAGCGTCACTAATGCCCATGGTGTTTTTATTGCATCTTTCCAATATTCTTTAAAATCACCACGGTTGGATATTATAGCTTTTTGTAAGTCTTCCGGTTTTAATGAAATATATTTTAATAATTTTCGCGCCTTTATGGTAAGGACTGTAAGGGATATTACATAGTAAAACAACGCTATAGATTGTGATATGAAAAACCAAGGAAAAAATATATAGGGAAAAGGCTTCTGAAGGAACTCAATACCTCGATTAATAGCCCGCTCCATTGCCAGAAAATTTAAACTTAAAAGCAAAGATGTAACTGTCCAAAGGAGATTATTAATATGTCGTAACCAACTATTTAATTCCTGAAATACAATTTGTCCATTATCGCTCACGACATACCTCCCAATTTGCTCCTAATTTGGCATTTGGCAAAGACTAATCTGCTGCCTAAAAAATAAGAAACTTGGGCTTCAATGGATAAGTTAAAAATGTTTTTATTTATAAACAATAACGGATTTCTATTGAGATGGCAGTTGTTGTCTATCCAAGAGTACGGCGTCGTAATTATATCTTGTAGCTTTCCTACCACTCTATTTTCCGACCTAACATGTTCTAATAGGATAAATTTCCCATCTGGCTTTATTATCCGTTCTATTTCCTTAATAGCCTTTTCTATCGAGTCCACTGAACATAGCACCAAAGATACCACTACCACATCAAAAAAATTATTTTCAAAAGGCAAATTTTCAGCTTTACCCTCAAAAAATTTAACATTAGGATCCTTGTCTTTTATATTTTCAATCTTTTTATCTTCTTTCTCTAAAGCGTATATTTGGCAATTAGAAGGATAATGTTTGAGGTTTTCTCCTTCACCAAATCCAATTTCTAAAACCTTTCCTTTCAATTCTGATAAAGCAGGATAGAAATAATTGTGCTTCATATAAAGCACTTTCTTTTTAAGATGTTTTAGCATAAAGTTTATAAATCTTTAAAGCAATTCTTTGCAAAAGAATATAGCCGAAAATGAAAAAAGAAGGATAAAGAGTGGTAACTGGCTTCTCATCGGTGATATATCCTCCAAAGAAGGCAAAGATAAAAGCCAGGATAGAAAGTAAAATCGCAATAAATGTTTCATTGGAAGAAATTTTAAGAAGAAGAGCCATCACCAAGGCAACAGCCAATACAGTCATAAGAGAAATAAGGCCAAAGACACCTTTTAAGAAATTGGCAAAAAATAGAGAGCCAATCAAAGCCAGAATTAAAACAATGGTCATTGAAACTCGGATCTTTTTTACAGTTTTTCTCTCATCAGAAGGGGTTGGCGGTTTTGTTTCTTCTCTTTTTACCAGAAAGCCATATTTCCCCAATTGGGAAGAAATAGCAAAAAGCGAAGAATCAAGAGTTGACATAAAAGCCGCAAATAAACTAACAATTAAGAAAGGAAAGAACCAACCAGGAGCCGTGGTTTGAAGAATGTCATAGAAAATCGTGCTAGGATCTTTTGCTAAGCCGCTGGCCCGAGCCGCCAAACCAATCATTGTCATTGGTACCCAAATTATCATAAGAAGAATCCAAGAAAGAACTATCCCAATTTTAAGATCTTTAAGGCTTCGACTGGCAACTACTCTTTGCCAGAGTTCAGGCTGAACAATGAGAAGCAGAAATTGGGCAAAGGCAATACTTAAAGCACCATAGAGAATGGTTTTATCACTAAGAATAGGAAGAATGGTTTCGGAAGTAATTTTTGAGGTATCAACCATAAAAACTAAAGCCACAATAATGAGCATCAAGATTCCTTGAAAGACATCTGTGAAAACATCGGCTTTCAATCCACCAATATTGGTATAAAGAAAGACAATGCCACCAATGAATAAGGCAGAAAGATATTTATTCCAGCCTAAAAACTGAGAAAAAAGAGTATTATTAATAAAGAATTGGAGAGTAATAAATAAAAAGAGGACAACAATTAATGAAAGGTTGAGAAGATTAGCGACTTTGAGATCAAATTTGTTCTTGATAAAGTCAATAACATTATTGAAATCCTCTCTAAAGACTGAATCTTTATATTTTTTAGCAAGAAAATAAACAGCCAAAAATCCGCCTAAGGCGCCAAAATAAGGGATCAGAATATATGGCCCAAAGAGAAAGGAGAAGGTTATCGAGACAACAACATTATAACTGGAAAAAAGGGAGGCAAAAAAGGAAAGGGTTAATGGCTTCCAACCCATATTATGGGAGGCATATAGAAAATCTTTTGGGTCTTTCCGTCGGGCTGAAAGCCAGGTAATAAATCCAAGGATAATTAAATAAATGACTGTAGGAAAATATTTCTCAAACATCGTTCAGTTTTTTCATTTTAAAAAGACCGGCCTTTTTATTTTTTATATCAAAAAAAGAGCAACAATTCAAGACCCTTCGACCCTTCAAACTTTTCAAACCAGTCGCCTCCTTTAGTTGCTGGCTTATAGACCTTTTGAAAGACGATGGACGCGAAGATCCAAAAAGGCCCGCTCAATTTTCTTTTATAGCTTCCCCGGTGAGGGTAAACTGCCAAAAACGATCTTTCCGTAAGTTCCGGCAGACTCGATTTCAATGTCACCAAAGCCAAATATCCTTACCTAAAATGCCAAACCTGCAGGTCACATCCTGAACTTTGTCCAGCCAGATGCTCATGATCCTTTTACCGATAATTCCTCTTTCTTCAACCGGCCTTAAATTCGTCAGGTAGTATTTAATGCAAATCCAGTCAAGGAAGATAACAATCATCACAAAGCTCCAGGCAACCCCGAATAACACCAGCAGCCATCCCGAATCGGGAATTCGCTCTGGCAGGAAGAAGAGAATATACTTGAGAATCAAGATTCCCAGAACCGCCACGGCAAACTCCGGAGCTACCACAAAGAGCCAGTGGGGATTGGTTTTAAAGATGACTCTTTCCTCCGGGAGAATGAGAAAGGGAGAACAGACAAATGACGACTCAGCCTCGCTAACTTTCACCCTGGATATTCTTTTCGATGATGACTTTTTGGAATCTCTCATTAAAGGTAATCAAAAAGGGAAGAAAGAAGTTGTTCCTACCCAAGATGTTAAAGGAGACCTCAAGCTCCGGAGAGAAGGCGATGTTGCAGTTAAACCTCTCCTGGTTGACCCTTACCGGGATTTGATGGAGGTAGCCCAGAATCTTGCCTTTTATACCCTGGAAATAAAGACTCTGACCAGCCCTAACACGGACTCCTAAATAACTGGCGATCTCTGGCCGAAAGATTGAAAAGGTGGCCCCTGAATCAACCAGGGCTTTCTGGCTCGCCCGCTACGCGGGCTCGCCAGCCGATTTTAGGCGCAAAATTGAATTTTTTGTCTTTGTTCCACGAAGCGGAACGCCAGAAGCGGGCTTTTCTTTATTTTTTGTTTAAATTAAACA
>Ga0210049_1004326_pt1 | contig 12436 bp, 8 predicted proteins | sample CryGeyCG2014_300_2_FD_183964 | JGI IMG/M metagenome (GOLD analysis project Ga0210049, IMG submission 183964) | Groundwater microbial communities from aquifer - Crystal Geyser CG06_land_8/20/14_3.00 (SPAdes) (version 2) | ecosystem: Environmental > Aquatic > Deep subsurface > Groundwater | place...
AATCTAAAATTTTAGGTTTGACCAACTTTTCCAAATCTTTATATTTCAGCTGCAGTGATTTGGTGTGTTCTCCGGCGTTAAAAGAAACTTTCTCGTTTTTGGAAAGCTTGGCATCAAAAAAAGTTTCCAGGTTAAGTAAATTGCCAAAAGGGGGCACGGCTCCAATTTCGACTCCGGAAAGCGCTTTAACTTCATCCGCACTTGCCATCCGAAAATTTTTTATCATAAGCTCTTTTTTCAATTTTGCCACGTCCACTTTTTGGGCGGCTGACAAAACCAGCATCAGTGGCTTTTGGTCGGCAAAGACAATCAGGGCTTTAGCTCCCTCTTCAAGTTTCGTTCCCCGCACCTTGGCCGCCTGTTCGGAGGTATAAACCGGCTCGTGCTCGAATTTCTTAAAAGCAATCTTCTCCTTTTCCAAAAGTGAAGTTATGGCCCGGTAAAGATTTTGAGGGACTTTTCTTGTGTGGGGTTGTAGAACTGACAGTCTTTGATCTACCCTCTCCATATCGCGGGGGAAAAGCGTAGCTTCGCGTATATTTACCAATCCTAATACCAGCTGAGTAATACGTTCAAGTCCGATACAGAAACCCCCTTCAGGAGGCATCCCGTAACGGAAAGCTTGCAGGTAAATCTCAAAATCCGCCGGATTAAGGTTTTTTCTTTTCATGGCTGATATGAGTTCTTCATATTTATTAATCCGCTGGCCGCCAGTCACCCATTCCACACCTCTGCCCAAAAGGTCAAAACTGTAAGTATAAGTTGGATCAGAAGGGTCGACAAAAGTATAGAACGGGCGCTTTTTCGTTGGATAGTGAGTAACAAATATTAATTCAGAACCGTATTTTTCTTTAGCCCAACGACAAATTTCCCGCTCTTCTGCAGGTTCAAGATCCAACTCTCCGCGCTGGTCTCGACCGGTACGTACAAACAAGATGTCTTTCACTTTTTTAAAATGAATTCGCGGAATCCGCTCTGATATTTGAGGAACCGTAGTCTCGTGCAATCCCAACTCAACTGATCGTTCGCTTTTCAAATCGGCAAACACGTTCTTGATAACTTTTTCCACTACGTCCATGATGTCAGCAAAGTCGGTGATATATCCCATTTCTACATCCAGACCTCGGTATTCACTTAAGTGTCGCGTGGTTACCGATGGCTCGGCACGAAAAGCATAACCAAGCGTAAACACCCGCTCGAAAATTGAAACCATGATTTGTTTATACAACTGCGGGCTTTGACCGAGATACGCCCGGTAGTCATAATAATCCACCGGAAAAACTTCTGCGCCGCCTTCTGTCGCTGAGGCCACAATAATAGGAGCCGCAAATTCTGTAAAATCGATCTCTTTCATAGTTTTGCGAAAGCTTTGTAAAATTGTTTCCTGCACTTTGAAAATCGCTTTGACTTTGGGGTGCCGCAGTGTCAATGAACGATAATCAAGCAGGTTAACCAGAGAAAGATCCAGTTCTTTGGCTCCCAAATCAAATGGCAATTTTTCAGCTTCCGATAGTGTCTTGACCTCAGAGGCTTCAATTTCTATACTTCCGGTTTCAAGATTTGGATTGACTAAATTTCCCTCCCTCTTTTTTACTCTTCCCAGAATAGAAATCACATCTTCGGATTTCAATTTCTTAACAGGGCTAAAATCATGTCCATAGGTTTGAGGGTTTAAAACAATTTGGACTATCCCCGCCCGGTCTCTCAAATCCAAAAAAATCAACTTTCCATGAGAACGCACTGCATTGACCCAACCGCCAAGTTCGACGGTTTGCCCGATTTTTTGCAGTGTCTCCAGTGAAAGACTTCTTGACATTTTCTTCCTCTCTTTCTTTTAAAACACAAAAATCCCTCTTTCCTAAAATTATGAACTGCCACGGTTTAAATCACGGTATCCTCTCTCATTGGTTGCGAAATTAGGCAAGTTCGATTATAAGGACGAGGGGTTTCCTTCGACAGACTCAAGGACAAGTCTCGCGGTGCCACCTTATTTGTCCCGCCGAGGCGGGGCCACTTTTTGGCTATTTGTTTATAAATGTCGGTTGAACGAAAAAGCTTGATTGACTTTTCACCTTTTTACAAGTCAACTCTCTGCACTCCGGGCTTTTGATGTATTTCTTTTCCGTTGTGATCATTTTAAGAAAAAAGTTAAATCTCTGTCAATCACTTTCTTTAAGAGCTTTGCGGACAGCTCCTTTGGCATGCGTAGTCACGACAAATTTTAACCAATCATGTTTGGGTTTTTTTTGCTGTTTGGAAGTTAAAATCTCGACAATATCCTGATTTTGCAAATGATGGGAAAGCTCAACCAGTTTTCCGTTAACCTTGGCTCCCACACAAGAATCACCAATTTCGGTATGAATCGCATAAGCAAAATCGACTGGAGTTGAATTGTCCGGCAAATCAACCACTTCTCCTTTGGGAGTTAAAACGAAAATCCGATCAGAAAAAGCATCAATTTTTAAATCTTCTAAAAACTCACTGTTATCTCCAATCTCTTTTTGCCAAGAAGACAGACGTTTAACCCACGAAAAGGCGTCCAGGGGAACTTTAAAACCGGCCTTAAGTTCTTTTTCACTTTTACCCTTAGCTTTTTGTTCAGAATAATACCAGTGGGCGGCGATCCCGTTTTCCGCTTCTGCATGCATCTGGCGGGTCCGGATTTGAAACTCCACAATCCGTCCGTCCAGGCAAAAAACCGTAGTGTGCAAAGAACGATAACCGTTTGGCTTGGGAAGAGCAATATAATCCTTAACCATGGCTAAAAGCGGCTTCCACATTTTATGGATAATTCCTAAAACCGTATAACACTCTTCCACTGTTTTCACAATCACCCGCATAGCCACCAAATCGTAAATTTTATCTAAATTTTTATCCTTAACTAAAAGCTTTTTATAAAGCGAAAAAAGATGTTTGCCGCGCGCATGAATCTCGGCTTCGACTCCGGCTTTGTCCAAAGCTTTGTTCACCACTCTTTTGACTCTTTTTAAATAATCTTCCATTTCCCGATATCTCGGTCTGGAATACAGCTTTACCCAAGTGTGTTCTTTGGGATAAACATACGGAAACGCCAAATCCTCTAATACTCCTTTCATCCCGCCCATGCCTAATCTTTGAGCCAGCGGCGCATAAATTTCCAAAGTCTCCTGGGCGATCGTCTTTTGTTTTTCCAAAGGCAAGACTTCTAAAGTCTCAAGATTGTTTAATCGGTCTGCCAGTTTGATGAGCAAAACCCTGATATCCTTGGCCATAGCCAGAATCATTCTTCTTAAATTTTCCACCAGGTAATCTTCCTTCCCCAGCTGAAATTTTAAATCAGTCAGCTTGGTAACACCTTCAACCAAAAAAGCCACCTCTTTCCCGAACATTTTTTGAATAACCTTGAGAGAAGTCTGTGTATCTTCGCAAACATCATGCAGGAGTGCGGCGGCTATTGCCTTTTCATCCACTCTAAGCTCGACTAAAGTTTTAGCGGTTTTCAGAGGGTGTTTAAAAAAGGGGTTGCCATTAAAACGCAATTGGCCGCCGTGAGCCTGACGGGCAAAAGAATAGGCTTTTTTTATTAGTTCAAGATCAGCCTGTGGTCGATAACTTTTTACTTTTTCTAAAAGATCGTTTAGAGATTTTTGGTCATCGATTGTTTTTAACGGCATCATGGTGGAATGATTATATGCTCAACTTCATCAAAAGTGCAAATAATGTTGAGCATTCCCCGAAATAGAATAATTCGGGTATATCATGAAGTTTAAGGCAGGAGGAAAGTTAAGATGGCTATTTTGTCAGGATGCTTTTATATCTATCATCTTCAATTGTAAAATCTTTTGCTCTTGCCAGGTATTTTCACTGATTTTAAAAACACAATCAAGCGGCTCTTTTTTTTGAATCAGTTGTAAAATCTCCTCCTTTAAGCCTAAACCAAAACCGATAGCTTCAAACGGGTTCGAGTTTTTATCCTTAACCTTAAGTTTTAAGTGTGACTTTTCTTTGCCCACCAATCGGCTTTCTAAAACTTCTAAATTACGGGCCAGAAACAAGGGCTCGGGGTTGCCCATTCCAAAAGGGCTTAATTTACTTAAACGATTATAAAAATTTTGATTGATGGCGTGAAGTTCGATTTCGGCATCGATGTCCAAAAAGGGACAAAGAAGATCTGCGCCTATTTTTTTCTCAACCGTTTGCAAAAAATCTTTTTTAAATTCCTCGATTTTGACGGTTTCGATTGAAAATCCAGCCGCGGCGGGATGCCCGCCCAAATCGATAAAATACTCCTCAAACTCTCTTAAACTCTGAATGATGTTAAAGCCCGGAATCGATCTCACCGAACCTTTGCTGACTTTTTCGCCGAGGCTTAGCACAATGGCTGGCCGGTAAAATTCCTCAACCAACCTACCGGCCACCAGTCCGATTATTCCCTCGTGCCATTCTTGACTTGCGATAATCAGAGCTTTGGGGAAATCCACTTTTCCCAAAACCATACGCCGCGCTTGTTCATAGGAACCGGCGGTTAAATCCTGCCTTTCAGTATTTTTAAGATTTAATTTTTTAGAAAGTTCAACGGCTTGCCTGAAATCCCGCGTGCACAAAAGGCGTAAAGAGGAAATGGCATGATGAATTCGCCCCATGGCGTTAAGACGAGGAGCTAAGATAAAACCAATCTCGTAAGTATCAATCTCGCCCAAATCTAATCCGGCTTCTCTGATTAGTATTTTGAGTCCGATTCTTTCCGTTTTTCTTAAAACATCAATCCCATGTTTGACCAGAATTCGGTTGCTGCCAAGCAACGGCGACAGATCAGCAATCGTACCCAAAGCTACCAAATCTAAAAAATCTTTTACCTGACTTCTCTTTTTGAATTCCTGCAGAATGGCCTGACTCAAAAACCAAGCCACCCCTACTCCGGCCAACTCGTCCGAATGAACAATGGCTAAAGCTTCCGGCAGCTGGTTGCCTGGCTGATGATGATCGGTAACAATCGTATCTATGCCCAATTTTTTGGCTAGTTTAATCTCGGCAACAGAGGATATTCCGCAATCCACTGTGATAATCAGCGAAACCCCCTCATTTTTGAATTTTTCGATCGCTTGGATATTCAAACCATAACCTTCCTCCCGCGAAGGAAGATAGGGCAAAACTGCAAAACCTAACTTATAAAGCGTTTCCCAGACAATAGCCGCCGCCGTTTCCCCATCTACGTCATAATCGCCAAAGACAATAATCGTCTCGTGGTTCTGCTGCGCCTTTTTCAAACGCTCTACCGCCAAGCGCATGTTTTTGAAAGAGAAGATGTCGGGAAGGTTGGAAAGGGAAGGATTTAGAAACTCATCGATCATCTCGCGAGTCCTAAATCCCCGATTGTAAAGAATCTGTTCTATCAGATCCTCTTTTTTTCGAGGTTTTATAATCCATTTTTTGGCAATCATAGCTACCTTTGTTTTGTCTTTAAGATAGGGATTTTTCCAAGCAGAATCAAAAGCGGAGTAGCGATAAATGGGGAAGAATAGGTCCCGAAAATAGTGCCGATCAAAAGCGCAAAGATAAACCAGTGGATAGTGGTACCTCCCAAAAGAAAAAGCGCCAGAAGCATAAAAATGATAGTGAGGGAATTATTAACCGAACGGATCATAGTTTCGGTCAAAGCCAGATTGGCTGCCTCTTCAACCGCAATCCCGGGGGCTCTTTTTAAGACCTCGCGCAATCTGTCAAAAACAACAATCGTGTCGTGGACCGAAAAACTCATGATGGTTAAAACTGCGGTGACGAACAGAAGGTCAACTTCGATCCCGAAAAAGTGCCCCAGCAGGGAAAAAATACCCATGGTTGCTACTGTGTCGTGAAGAAGGGCGATAACTGCCGCAACCCCGAATCTCCAGGATTTGATTTCTCCTTTCACCTTCCGGAAAGCGAAGACAACATAGAGCAAAATGGCAAAAACTGCAACTCCCGCGGCGACGATCGTTTTTCTGGTTAACTCTTCGCCTATTATCGGACCCACGCTTTCGAAACGCAGCTCCTCCACTTGGCCGAATTGAGTCGTGAGAGTTTGCTTTAACATTTCATTCTTGTCTTTGCCGAATTCTTTGGCTTTTAAAAGATAGGTGCTGTCTGCGGATTTTTGGACAGAGACGACTTCAATGCCACTCTCGGTGGCGAATTCTTCCAACATTTGAGGAGTGATTTCTTTTTCGAATCTAAGCTCCACAATGCTTCCGCCGGTAAAATCCAGCGAGGGTGTTAATCCCCACCTTAAAAGGGAAATAATCCCCGGGATTAAAATCAAGGCGGAGGCGACTGCGTAAACCCATTTGTATTTCATAAACTTGAGCATGACAATCTTCCTTTGACTTTCATCTAACCAATTTTACACAATGACCAGCTTTTTAACCTTCTGTAAAGCGTCTAATTTTTAATTTCAAATTTAAAATTTTAAATGAATTTCTAAATCTTAATGTTTAAGTCCTAAATGAATAAAACTTTACAAAATTATCAATTACTAACTTGTTTAAACATTATAAAATTAAACATTTGACATTGATTAAAAATTGCAAATTAAAAATTATTAATTCCCCCCAAGGCTCATTTTCCGTATACCAACCTTAAAAGTGTACGAGTAACCACAATCCCCGTAAAGAGCGAAACAAAAATGCCCAAGGCCAAAGTGAGAGCAAAGCCGCGTACCGGGCCGGAAGTATTTAAAAATCCCCAATCGAACGGATTAAAAAGAATAAAAGCGACAATCAGGGTGTTGATATTGGCATCGCGGATCGAATCCCAGGCACGACCAAAACCCAGCTCTAGTGCTACACTTAAAGGTTTTCCCCAGCGCAATTCTTCTTTGATTCTTTCAAAAATCAAAATATTGGCGTCCACTGCCATGCCGATAGCCAAAATAAAGCCGGCCATTCCTGCCAAGGTTAAAGTCACGGGGATAAGCTTGTACAAGGCCAGTGTTATCAAGCCGTAGATAAAAAGGGCGATATCTGCCAAAAATCCTTTTTTCCCGTAGTAAGCCCACATAAAAAACATTACCAAAATTAAGCCAATAATACCTGCCACCAGGCTTTTTCTAACCGATTCGCGCCCAAGGGTAGCCCCGACATTTTCCTGCTGAACCAGTTTCAGGTTAACCGGCAGCGCACCGGCATCCAGCTGAATGGACAAATTTTTAGCTTCAGTAACATCAAACTGTCCCGTAATCACCGGATCGCCGGTCAACCCTTGAGCCAGGTCCGGGTCTACCCTTGGCATAGAAAGCGGCAACCCATCGAGAAAAATACCCACTGGTTTGCCGACGTTTCTTTTGACCACCTCAGAAAATTTAGCCCGTCCTTCGTCGGTAAAAAGCAGCTGCACTTGAGGCTTTCCTGTCTGCTGGCTAAAAACAACTTGAGCACCTTTTAAATCTGCTCCCGAAACATCCACGTTTTGCCAAACCTCGGGATTATAATAAATAGTTTGATCGGCAGGATCAGCCTCCGGGGTCAATTCCATGAATTGGAGTTGGGCGGTTTGACCGATTAAATCTATAGCCGAGCTGATTTCTTGAAGGCCTGGCAGCTCCACAATAATCCGATACGCACTGCCTGCCTGGCTGGTTTGAATGTTAGGCTCTGAAACTCCGAAAAGGTTGACTCTTTTTTCGATGATGTTGCGGGCTGCCTCCAAGGCTGTTTTTTGCTTATCGGGTGCAATACTACTCATGTCAGCCTCAAAAACCAGATGCGTTCCTCCCTGTAAATCCAAGCCCTGCTTGATATTAAACTCGCGCTGAATGCTGGTGCCAAAAATAGTCAGGTCCAAATCAGGCCCCTTAAGGGTGGTATCAACATTGATTTTTCCAACATGAATTTTAATCGGAATGGTCGGTAGATCAATACCGATACACACGATGACAAGAAGGACAATAAGCCAAAGCAGTGGGTTTTTTAGTTTCTTCATAAAGAAATATTATACTCAAATTATCCCAAATTGCAAAAAAGATTTTTAGCAGCTATTCAGCTCTTGTTGAAGAATCAACGAATATCGGCGGGATGGATGGTTCTGACCTCTAAAAATGTCTCGAAGTCTTTTTGATTAAAAGTAATGATCTGTCCCACCCCATTTTCCAGCATGGTAGCCACAAGAAAGGTGTCGAAAATCTTCAGACTTTTGATCTCGTATTTCGCAGCCAGCTGAAGACAGGTAGCTGCAGTTTCTCTCGTTGGCAGAATTACTTCAATCCTTTTTATAATTTTTTGAAGTTCTCTTTCAATCTCCCTTGGGGAATAGGGTTCTAAAACTGCTTTAGGATCAGTTAGTACCTGGTAGATTTCATTAAGGTTTTGAGGCGAAATACAGCAAGTAATTAACTTTTCTACCGCCTTTTTTCTAATCTCACTGCTAAGAGAATGATATTCTGAGCGAGTATCAAACGCATAGATTAAAATATTGGAATCTAGCAGAATCTTTTCAGAGTTCACGATAGATGTGCTCACGAGAAAGAGGAATCTTTACCCCAACTGGTTTATCTGCAAATTTAATCATTCTCTTCTTGGTCTTCTTCTCTTTAAAATCTAGTATATTTCCTAAGTAGCCTTTAAGAGCCTCGTTCACCAATCTTTGTAGAGTAAGATCTTTATCAATGGCCGTTTTTTTAGCCATCAGAATGATTGATTTTGGAATTCGCAATGTTGTTTTTACTAGTTCGTCTTGCATGGTTCTTACTATGCCATAAAGCCAGCAATCTGTCAAGAGAAATTGAATCCTCTCCACTATAGGAGCAGTGGGGATAGACGCACATCTATTCTTGTCATACCTTTTGTAACTCATTGACAATAATTATTCGAGCAGATAGAATAGCCAGGAGACAGATTCTATGTTTTGCACTCTCAAAAACTACACAAGAGACAAGGAGAAGACACAAATGAAACCCCGAACCAACACGCTGACCATTCTCGTCTTGATCGGACTGCTCCTCTCAGCAGCCCCCACGATCATGGCCCAAGCGCCGGACTACCACAGCCCGGTTTCGGTCACCGCCGATGGAGTGTTTGCGCACTACCTCTCGAAGATCGGAGATCCGAACTACAACTCCGACTTCGACATCGCCGGGCCCCAAGGCCCCTGCCCCGAAGACTCCGCTTGTGACGGCGTCATCAACGGCGCCGACCTGAGCTATGCCTTCGTGTTGGACAACCAACCGAAGGTGAGCGCCTCCCATCGCATGTGGCCCGTGGGTCCCGCTGTTCCACAGGCACCGATGGCTAACGCCGGGACATTCGTGCTCACGGTCCCGACGAATATCCTCACCGGAGCGGTCGGCACCTACACGGCCGAATTCCAACAGGGAACGAATGACCCACAATGTCCAGGCCCAGATGTTATCAGCTACCACTTCAAAGTGGATCCAACCACGATGAGCGTGACGTCTATCGCTATGAACGAAACCGCAGGTTGGACCGCGATCGCGGCTTCCGTCAAGACCGACCCAGCAACTGGCATCGGCGGTGATATGTACAATGTCACCGCCAACAGCGGCAACCAGCCGCTGTTCAGCGCCACAGCGACATTCGGTGCCGCCGGGAGCTACGTGGCCAACCACGTCTCCAGCGGCCTACTGGCCGCGACGGCCTGGTGCCAGGGGTGGCAATATGCAATGACGTTCAACACGCCACAGTCCAGCTACATCATCGCCCCGGCAACACTCCAGGGCGATGTCTGGGGAGACTCGGACCGTGACGGCGTCCGCGATGCGGGTGAGCCGGCGCTGACCAGCGCCACGATCACAGTCAAGCTCGGTGGCAGCACCATTGCCACCCCGACGCTCGTCAACGGCCACTGGTCGGTCGGGAACCTCGCACCGGGGACCTACTCGGTCGAGTTGACCGCACTTCCGCCCGACTACGGTTTCACGACCGGGACAACCCCGACTTCCGTCACGCTGGCCGAAGGCGAGACCAAGACCGTCCTGATGGGTCTCGTCAACGACTTCCAGATTCGGGGCACCGGCTTCATCCCGCCCTTCAACCACAGCTTTTGGGAGGGTCAAGCCGCCACTGTTCTAGCCTCCTACACTGCTGGTCCGAATCAGTCGGCCTTGACGAACGTGGCAGTCGGTGACACGGTGGCCGCTATTCTCCCGAACCAAATCCTCGCCTCGCCCGGGCAGGCGAACGTTATCCTGTTCGAGACGTGGACAGCCGTGTCATGCAAGGTTTACCATGACGCGGACTTCACAGCCGACCTGGTTGCGGGAAACGACCTGGGGAGCCTGGCGCCCGCCGGCTATGTGCCGGTTGATCCGACGCAAGACGGTCTGATCAATCCGGCTGATTTAGGATATTGCGTCACCTGCTACAACAAAGCGGCCGGCAGCCCGGGGTGCCCAGCGGCGCTCGATCTCAACCACGACGGGTGGATCAGCGCTTTTGAAGCCTCGGTGATAGCTGGCCAGCTCAGGGCCGGTCTCATCTGCCAACCGGAACCCCCTCTGTCCCCGCTTGTCCGTGCCGCCAGCGCGGCCTGGACGAACCCGTTCACCCAGCATGGAACGTTGAGAATCTTGCTGCGCGAGGCGCCGGAATGGAACGTTGATGCCACGGCTGCCAGCCTGGGTATCAACAACGTTGACCTCGTGGTCAACGACTACTGGCGCGCTGCTACCTCGGGTATCGGCCAGGTGGAACTCTCTCTGCCGGTGCAGCCGCAAGGCAGCACCGTCGTCGTGAGGCTCGCTCCGGCGAGCTTCTATCGCTACCACCCGACCAGCGGTCTCCACCAGTTGATCGCCGAAATCCGGCCGGGCGAGACAACGGAATTGACCTGGAGTCTGTACCCGATGCCTGCGGGGCAAGTGACTCTACGTCGGGACAGCTCCGATACTATCACCGTCCTCGGCGGCTCGGACATCTTCCACAACGTCGGCTTGACCCTGAAGCTTGATGTGGCGAACGCGACCGTTCTGCCACCGCAGGATTCGCCGCTCCAGCTCCACTACACGCGGGTCGTCACCGGAACCGCCGGGACGACCATCGAAATCCTGTCTGGCCTGCCCCCGGGGACGACCGAACCGACCTCGGGCATGTTCCCGCTTGCCCAGATTAAGCTGCCTGAAGGAGCACCCTGCAGGAACCTATCCATCACGAACGTGAATCCCGAGGTAGTCCTCGGGACGTCAGTGCAGGAAACCACCTGGCAGGCCAACCTGGCCTGCCCCGTCTACTACCCGTTGATCTTTCGCTAAGCGATCTGCAAAACATACAATCTGTCTCTCATCTGCGGCGGCACCTGACGTGCCGCCGCAGATCCATCTGTTTGAAATCCCCAAACCTCATACAACAAGTACTTTTAATCGTCCTCTATTCCCGAAACCCATCTCCAAATGTCATTCTCATCTTGCCCGAATGCATTTTCAGTCGTTTTTAGATTCTGGGTGCGCCGAAACGATGTTTCGGCTTACCAGAATGACACGAATCAAGTACTATTGTCATAATTATGCAATAGGTCTAATGGATTCCGTCTCTTGACAAGCCCAAAAACAGGCCGATTCGAGATGGGCATATAGTCAAAAAAGTGGGGAAATAGAAACGATGAAGAAGAAAACAGACAAATTGAATATATGGTCCTTAGAAAACAGAATGTCGTTTTTGACCATTCATGTCATTCCCGCTTTAAGCGGGAATCTATACAATTTTCTGTATCTCCGGTTGAGAATCGGGGATGACCAACTGTCTTAACAACGCTATATCAATTTGTTGTCACGGCAGAAGAACGCCGTTTTCGTCAGGTTTTGTCTGGGTCGTTTCTTTTGGAGCTGATTCCGTGGTTTTAGGGGAAGAAGAAGTGTCAGGCTGTTTTTTGCCTAAAGAGATAACCGCAAAAATAATTCCGCCGACGATTAGCAGCGCCACCACAATCACAATTATAATTAATCCTTTATAGGTTTGCTTGATCATCAATCACCTTTTAATTCCAGCTTTTAATCAAACCTCCGTTTTCGACAAGATACAAACAGTAGGATGCCAACCCCGGATTGCCTGAAGTATACACAGTCCCATTGCTATTGGTTATACAGTCCGGATCATCGCGGCGCTCCAGCCAGGCGGTAATAATATAACTGTCCTGCTTGGCTACATATCCGGGAACTGTTGGACTCCGGGTGGCGTTTTGGTAATAAATATAGAAAGGGTTTGGTCCGGTTGGTGTGTCGCCCGGTGCCTCATTCGGATCGCTCGGGGCGACTGCAAAGATTCCCGCAGCTACCAAATCGTCCAAAAAAGTGCTTTCAAAACTGCGGTCATATTTTATTAAAGCGCCATAGGCAGTAAACCCCTCCGGCAATGAACCGTTGGCAAGAAGATAGGAACCTATTCCCTGCACCATTTGTTTGACTTCTGCCTTGCGCCTTGAGTCGCGCGACTGTTTCAATAGTTTGGCGGGGTTGATGGCCAAAAGCACCACG
>Ga0210049_1004327_pt1 | contig 12436 bp, 10 predicted proteins | sample CryGeyCG2014_300_2_FD_183964 | JGI IMG/M metagenome (GOLD analysis project Ga0210049, IMG submission 183964) | Groundwater microbial communities from aquifer - Crystal Geyser CG06_land_8/20/14_3.00 (SPAdes) (version 2) | ecosystem: Environmental > Aquatic > Deep subsurface > Groundwater | place...
GAACTCTTAGGGGAATTCTCCTCGATTTAAAAATCTCAACTAAAGAATTTGTACGAGTATTAAAGAAGTAATGCCCATTTTTATTGATTATCCAGCTATTACAATTAGCTGTTTTTTATTTTTTCAAGGAACATTTATTTTATTCCCATCTTTCGCCGAGGCTTTAGCCGAGGCGGTCAAAGAGAATTTTATTCTCTTCTTCCTCCTCGCTTTGCTATCGCAAGGCTCGGCGTGAAAAGAGCTTTAGCTCTTTGAACAGCCCACCCTTCGGCTTGCTCAGGGCAAGCAACGATGAGCTGCTATAATCTGCTTGATTAACACTAATTTCTTGGAATTCGGACAAACATAGACTGTCCGAATCTCTAAATGTAACAATCTATGTCTGTTACATTTAAGAAGAACTTTTCGCCGCTATGAACGGCTTTGAAAAGAACTATTTAATCTCTTAAGTCCACGATGTTTTGATCCTGAGCTTGAGAGATCGGAGAACTTACTAAAGGGATGGTGAAACTCCTGTAGAAAATTCTCCTTTCTCGGGTGATGGTTTCAATTCCACGGTAGTCCGTGCTGATCATACAGCACTTGGGTGGGGAGTTTCTCAGGATCAAGGCGACAAGGGCGAGGGTTGCTATGTTTGGTAAGACGGTCAAGAATGCCGCATAGCCTCTCTTCCCTCATCTGAGCCCGAGCTACCCGAAGCCCAGCATGGTTTTTGTAATTGCTTGCCATCTCTCCTCCTTTCCTTTCTTTTTGAGTCACCTCTGCCCGCGACCCATTCGATAAACTCAGGGTTCTCGAGCAGCAGGTCACTCATTGAAGCTTCTTTTTTATGGAAAAATTTGAGGGATTCTTGGAGCATATAGCTCTGCACGCCTTTCGGCGACTTCCCATCTTTCAGCTCACTTCTTTGAAATGGGCTGAAATTGGGAAGGGAGCTTGCGATATGCAAAAGATGTTTCGCTCGCTCCCTCATGCGGCGCTACATATTGTAAGATATTTTTTTCCTTGTTAATTGTCTCCAAAATTTGGCTCCTGAAGAAAATTAACAAGGAAGAGAGGAGAATAACTGGGAAATGACTGCTGGTTCTCGAGGTGGGTAGTTCGCGATTGATGCGACTACCCAACCCCGAGAACTCAGCTAATCACTTCTCAAATTATTCTTCCTCTCTTTTTTACGCGATATTATCAAGGAACAAATCTTTTTCTTTCAATTTCTTGAAGGAGAAAGATTTGCACCTTTTTTGTCAAATTACTTTTTAATGTTCTATGTTCTCTTACACCTATATTATATCATATAATATACTTTTGTCAAGCTTTTAGGACGCGCCAAAAAAGGCACCTTTAGGCGCCTAATATAAATGTATCAATTCTAATTATTGCGGTTTTTCTTCTGCTTTCGGAACTTCTACCACTTGTTGAGGTTTAACCTCAACAGGAGCTGATTCTTCTTTTTTATCTTCTTCGCGCTTTTTAGGCTTTTTGTGCACGTCTATCTTTTTGCCTTCGATTATTTTTTCCGAAATCAGCAAATTATAAATCGTCGGAGAGGGCTTTGCTCCAACCGACAGCCAATATTTGATCCTGTCCTGTTTCAGAATCTTTTCTTTTGTCCGGGGATTATAGAAACCGACTTCCTCAACCGATCTTCCTCTGGTGGAAGACCGCCTTTTGTCCGTGACCACTATCTTGAATGAGGCCTGGTTTCTTTTTCCCGTTCGAAAAAATCTTATTACTAACATGCGAATGTAATGAGCACCCCGCCCTCTAAGCAGTTAATCTTTTTTTGAGGGCACGCCAGGCGCTTCCATAATATTTTAATTTTTAATAAATTTTCCAATGACTCAATTTTCAATTAAGTAAGGCGAGGTAATAATTTTCAGAGTAGCTTTCGGAGGCGATTTGGCATGGTCCCGAAGGGCAAATCGCCGAGAACGCAGATTGCTCTGAGTCGCTGGACGAAGAGACAATCGGTACTCTGACAAATTGATTAGCGAGCATCTCTACCAACTTTTAATTTTCAGGGCGTCCTTGGCCGCCTCGTCCTCCGCTTCCTGTTTGGAAGAACCTTCCCCCTGGCCGGCCAATTCATTATTGAGGAAAACTCCGATAATGAAGTGTTTTTGGTGGTCCGGCCCCCATTCTTTCAAAACCTTGTAGGTCGGGGTAATGCCCGTTCTTTCCTGGGCTTCTTCCTGAAACTGGGACTTGGCATCCCTGAAAAGACCTTTTTCAATGATTTCCGGCAATCTGGAAATTAAATTTTTTTTAATCAATGTATGGCAGGCTTTGTACCCCAAGTCCAGATAAATGGATCCTATCAGCGCCTCGAAGGTGTCGGCCAGAATATACTGCCTGGCCTTTCCCAGTTCCTTCGTCTCGCCGCGGGACAAGAGCAGGAAATCTCCGAACCCCATTTCTCTCGCCACCTCCGAAAGCATCTTAGCATTAACCAGGGCGGCCCGCCAGTTGGTCAGCTCCCCTTCTGACTTTGCGGGGTATTTTTCAAACAGGTATTCGGTAACTATAAGTTCCAGCACTGCGTCTCCCAGAAACTCAAGCCTTTCATTGTTTTCCAGCTTGAAATCCGGGTTTTCGTTCAGATAGGAACGATGACAAAAAGCCTGAACCAGCAAATCCTTGTTTTTGAACTTTATATTCAATTTCTTCTCTAATTTTGAAAAACCTTCCATAACTACTGTTTTGCTTCAGTTCCTTTTTTATCTATTTCCTTATAAATTGTTCCCAGGACTCCGTTGATGAATTTCCCCGAACTCTCGCCGCCAAAAGATTTGGCCAGTTCGATCGCCTCGTTGATAGCCACCTTGGGAGGAACTTCTTCTTTTTTCTCGTAAAGCAATTCAAAAAGGCCTAATCTCAATACGTTCCTGTCAACTATGGTGATCTGGCTTATCGGCCACTCGGGAGCCGCTTTCTCTATGATCTTGTCCAGGGTCAGGAGATGCTTTAAAACTCCTGTCACCAGCTGCCAAACAAAACTCGGGTCTTCCAGGCCCGGGCCGAATTCTTTGACGTTTCTCTCCACTATCTTTTCCAGATCGGTCTTCTTGCCGGAAAAATCCCACTCATATAAACTTTGCATTGCTATAGAACGAGAAAGGTGTCGTGATGCCATAATTATTTACCGAGTTGAACATTTGTTCAATGAGGGGGAAGATGAAGATTTATCTTCATCGCCCTTTTGAAAGTCCTTCCCAGGATAAAGGCTTCTTCTGGGTTTGCTTTTCTTCCGCTTCCTTGGCTTTCATTTCCTTTTCTTTCAGCTTTTTTTCCTTTTTGGTCAGCTTCTTCATCACGTCAATCACCTCCATGGTTTTGTAGTATCCGCAATTCAAACAAACCGTATGGGGCAGAACAGGTTTTCCGCATTTCGGGCAGAGAGTCAAGCGTGAGGTCTTTAAGGAAATATGTGACCTTCTCTTGTTGCGTCTTGATTTTGTATGTCTTTGTTTTGGAACTCCCATGTCAATGAAGTTTACTCTTTAATTGAAAACTATTTCTATGTATAGCACATCTGCCATATCTTTTCAACATCCGGCAATGGAGCCTGGTCGGATAACCCTTGTGCCGGTCAAAACCGTAATGCGGGTATTTCTTGTGGAATCTCTGCATTATCCTGTCCCTGGTTACCTTAGCCAGGATGCCGGCCGCAATGCAGGAGAAAACCTTTCCGTCGGCTTTGACGATTGATTTCTGAGGAATTGGCAAATTTAGACTCATTTTTCCATCCAAAATCAAAAAAATCTTCTTGGATGAAAACCCACGATCGTAGGAATTCATCCTAAGTTTATTTTTTAAATTTTCAATGGCTTTCCCCATTGCCAACTTCGTTGCCTCAAGGATGTTGATTTTATCAATCACCTTTTCCGAAACACTGCCTATCCCCCACCTTATATTCGAGTCCTTGGTAAGGCATTTGTAAAATCTTTCGCGTTGCTTTTGGGAAAGCTTTTTGGAATCCTTTATGCCGACATGCGTCATGCGGTATTTGGCGTTCAGCACGGTGACGGCGGAGGCAACTACGGGACCGGCCAGAGGCCCCCGGCCGGCCTCGTCCAGGCAAACCACTCTTTTGTATCCCTTTTTCCATAATTTTTTTTCCTCAGACAAAAAATCCATATTGTTGCATTGTAGCACATCTCGGCAGGCGATGAATCTAAAGATTCATCTTCATCTTCGCCTCTATATATATTTTTTATTGAATGAAGGCTCGATATTTGACTTATCTTAAGAAAAAAACTAAAATGATTTAACGCTCACAAGAGTTTTTTAATTTTGCTTAATCCTCATGGGACAAAATTTCACCCATTTACACGTTCACTCACATTTTTCTCTTCTGGACGGCCTGCCGAAGATCGACCAACTTTTGGATTACGTAAAAGAACTGGGTATGGATGCTGTGGCCCTGACCGACCACGGCAACATTTACGGAGCCGTGGAGTTTTATAAAAAAGCCCGGGAAAGAGGTATAAAACCCATCATCGGCTGCGAAATGTACCAAAGCCTGGAAAAGATGACGGACAAGCGGCCGAACGTCGATGACCGAAGATACCACCTGGTTCTGCTGGTAAAGGACAAAAAAGGATACAAAAACCTGGTAAAACTTTTAACTCTGGCCCACCTCGAAGGCTTTTATTACAAGCCGAGGATTGACGAAGAATTACTGGCCAAGCATTCCGAAGGATTAATATGCCTTTCAGCCTGCCAGGCGGGAAAAATACCTTTTCTCATCCTGGCGAAAAAAATGGCTGAGGCGGAAAAAACCGCCCTTCTCTATCAGGAAATTTTCGGCCAGGGAAACTTTTATCTTGAATTGCAGCACCATCCCCATTCCCCGCAGCAGAAAGCGGTAAATGAAGGGCTGATTTCCATTGCAAAAAAACACAACCTTCCCCTGGTGGCGACCAATGACATCCACTATCTGAAGCCTGACGATGCCGATGCCCAGGATATTTTGATGTTGATAAACACCGGAGCCGACCCTAATGACCCCGAAAGGCTGACCCTGAAAGCAGATGACTTCTCGATGAGAACTCCCGAACAAATGAGAAATGATTTCAAGGAAGTGCCTGAAGCCATTGAAAACACCCAGAAAATAAAAGAGCTCTGCAATTTTCAGCTTGAGCTGGGCAAGGTAAAGCTTCCCACTTTCGCAACTCCCAAGGGGAATACTCCTGACGAATATCTTGAAAAACTCTGCCAGCAGGGACTGGAACCAAGATACGGAAAGAACCCCGGAAAGGAAGTGCTGGAAAGGCTGAAATACGAACTTTCAGTGATAAAACAAACCGGTTTTGCCTCCTACTTTCTCATTGTCCAGGATTTCGTCAACTGGGCAAAGCAGAACAGGATCGTGGTGGGGCCGGGCCGCGGCTCGGTCGGAGGCTCCATCGTCGCCTACGTTTTGAACATCACCAACGTTGACCCTCTGAAGTATGACCTCTTGTTTGAGAGGTTTTTGAATCCGGATAGGATCTCCATGCCCGACATAGACCTTGATTTCACGGACCGCAGGAGAGACGAAGTAATCCAGTACGTGGCCCAGAAATACGGCCGGGATAAAGTGGCGCAAATAATCACCTTCGGAACCATGGCCGCCAGAGCCGTAGTCAGAGACGTGGGAAGAGCCATGTCTTACGCCTATTCCTACTGCGACCGCATCGCCAAGATGATTCCTTTCGGCATGACTCTGGATGAAACGATGAAAAAAATCTCGGAGTTCCGCGCTCTTTACGAAACGGACGAACAGGCGAGAAAACTGATCGATGCGGCAAAAAAACTGGAGGGGGTCGCCCGCCACGCCTCCACCCACGCCTGCGGCGTGGTGATCTCCGACACTCCTCTGGACGAAATAGTGCCTCTGCAGCACCCGACGCAGGACGACGAAGCCATAGTCACCCAGTACGAAATGCACTCCATAGAAGACATGGGGCTCCTGAAAATGGACTTCCTGGGGCTGAAAAACCTGACCATTATCGAAGACACCTTGTCCAGAATCTATGCAGTACAGGGAATAAACGTTGACATCCAGAATCTTCCCGAAAACGATAAAAAAACTTATAGCATTCTGCAGAAAGGAGAAACGGTTGGCGTTTTTCAATTAGAAAGCGCCATGATGCAACATTATCTCAAACAGCTGAAGCCCAGCGAGTTTGAAGACATTATCGCCATGGTCGCCCTTTACCGACCCGGCCCCATGCAGCTGATTCCCGATTACATTGCCAGAAAACAAAAAAAGCAGCCCATCAGCTACATTCATCCGAAACTTGAACCCATTTTGAAAAACACCCAGGGAATAGCCATCTACCAGGAACAGATTATGAAGATAGCCCAGGAAATGGCCGGCTTCACCCTGGCCGAAGCCGATGTTTTAAGAAAAGCCATAGGGAAAAAAATAAAAAAGCTGCTTATGGGCCAGAAAGAAAAATTCATCGAGGGAATGAAAAAAAACAACATTCCCGAGCAGGTCGCCCTGCAGATCTGGTACTGGATTGAACCCTTTGCCAGTTATTCTTTCAACCGTTCTCATGCGGCAGCCTATGCAACCTTGGCCTACCAGACGGCATATCTCAAAGCCCACTTTCCGGCAGAATTCATGGCCGCGCTTCTGACCTCCGAGAGGAACGACGTGGAAAGAATATCTGTTTTGATAACTGAATGCAGGAAAATGGGGCTGGAGGTTCTTCCTCCCGACATCAACGAGAGTTTCACCTTCTTTTCCGTGGTGCCCAAGAAAAACCAGGTCAGATTCGGGTTGTCAGCCATAAAAAACGTGGGCTCCAACGTAGTGGAAATAATCGTTGAGGAGAGAAAAGCCAAAGGGCATTACGCTTCGATCGATGACTTCATCTCCAGGGTCAGTTCCAAGGACCTGAATAAAAAATCCTTTGAGAGCTTAATAAAAGCCGGAGTTTTTGATAAAATGGCAGAGAGGAACCAGCTGCTGCAGAACGTGGAAAGGCTGCTGGAATTCTCGAGGGAAACCCAAAAAACCAAGGTCAACGGCCAAAACGGGCTGTTTGACGGCTTGCAATATAACAGTAAAATGTCCTTGGCTGCCGCCCCCCCGGCCAACGAAAAAGAAAAACTGGCCTGGGAAAAGGAGCTGCTCGGCCTTTTCGTCAGCTCGCATCCCTTGAACGAATTCAGGAAAATTCTGGAAAAGAAAGTAACGCCGATTTCCAGCCTTCCCGATCATATCAGCAGAAGGAACGTCAGGGTCAGAATCGGCGGGATGATTTCCGGAATCAAAAAAATCATTACCCGTTCCGGAAAGCCGATGCTTTTCGTCAATTTGGAAGACCTGAAAGGCAGAATAGAAATAGTCGTCTTCCCCTCGGCCATAGAAAGAAACCCCACCATTTTCCAGGAAAATAAAATCGTCATGATTGAAGGCAGGTTGGATTCCAAAGACGGCATTCCAAAAGTAATTTGCGAGGGAGTCGAAGAGATAATAGATATAAAAGAGAACTAATGTAAAGTTAAAAATGAAATTAGAAAATATAAGACATTCGCTATCTCACATCATGGCCGCCTCGGTCAAAGAACTCTTTCCCGGAGTCAAATTCGGCATAGGTCCTGCCATTGAAAATGGGTTTTATTATGATTTTGACTCGGCTAATTTTAACGAAGAAGATTTGCCTAAAATTGAAAAAAGGATGAAAGAATTAATAAAACAAAATATTTCTTTTAAAAAAATAAAGATTTCCAAGGTTGAGGCCAAAAAAATCTTCAAAAGCCAGCCCTATAAGTTGGAGCTGATCAACGAACGTACAGACGTCGGGCGTCTGTATGCTTATCAAAGCGGAAAGTTTATAGACTTTTGTCAGGGACCGCACGTAAAATCCGCAAAAGAAATAAATTCGGACGCTTTCAAATTAACCAGGATTGCCGGCGCCTACTGGAAGGGTAAAGAATCAAACCCCATGCTGACCCGCATCTACGGAATCGCTTTTGAAAACAAAGCCGACCTGGAGAACTATCTTAGGATCCAGGCTGAGGCGGAAAAAAGAGACCACCGCCTTCTGGGCCAGAAACTGGAACTTTTCATGTTTGACGATGAGATAGGCGCGGGCCTTCCCTTATGGATGCCCAAAGGCGCAACCCTGAGAAAAATCATTGAGAATTACCTTTACAGGGAACTTTCCCTCCAGGGATACAAATGGGTAGCCACTCCCCACATCGCCAAGCTTGATCTCTGGAAAACCTCCGGCCACTGGAACCTTTATCGGGAAAACATGTACTCCCCCATTAAGATAGACGAAGAGGAATATATGTTAAAACCGATGAACTGCCCTTTCCACGTCAAAATTTACAATTCAAAAACCAGGAGTTACAAAGACCTGCCTTTAAGATATGCCGAACTGGGAACGGTTTACCGCTATGAGAAATCAGGCGTGCTGCACGGGCTGACCAGGGTAAGGGGCTTTACCCAGGACGACGCCCATCTTATTTGCACCCCCGAAGACCTGAGCGAAGAACTCACAAAACTTTTGAAATCCGGCATAAAAATACTGAAAACATTCGGGTTTAAGGACTTCGACATCTATCTTTCCACCATGCCGGAAAAGCACGCCGGCGACATCAAAAGCTGGACTAAGGCGACCAACGCCTTGAAGTTCGTCTTAAATAAACTTAAACTGAAATATTCCGTGGATCCGGAAGGAGGAGTTTTCTACGGACCGAAAATCGACATAAAAGTGAAGGACTCCCTGCAAAGGTCCTGGCAGTGCACCACCATACAGGTTGATTTCAACCTGCCGGAAAGGTTTAAAATGGTTTATATCGACAAAAAAGGGAAAAAACAAACTCCCAACATGATTCACCGGGCGCTTCTGGGCTCTTTGGAAAGATTCATCGGCGTGCTGATAGAACATTACGCCGGGGCTCTTCCTTTGTGGCTCTCCCCGTTTCAGGTTTGGGTCGTTCCCATTGCCGACCGCCACGCGAAATACGCCCTGGAAGTCGCCGAATCCTTAGCCGGGCTAAGGTTTGAGATTAAAGACGAAAACGAAACCGTTTCAAAGAAAATCAGGGAGGGTGAAATGCAAAAAATCCCCTATCTTCTGGTCGTGGGAGACGCGGAAATGAAAAAGAAAACAGTCCGGGTCAGGGAAAGAGGCAAGGGGGACATCGGGGAAATGAAATTAAATAAGTTTCTCAAATCGATACAATAAAACCATGCGTTCGATGAATTAAAATTCATCTCTCATCTTATAAATAATTAATTATTTATTTCGATGTCAGAAGTATCTCAATCAACCCAAAAACTCATTCAAAGATACAGGTCGTGGAAAGAGTCACTGAAGAAAAAAGAAGGCGTATCCACCATTCACGTGGATGAGGTGGCTTCTAAGGTTGCCGCTTTCTACGAAAAAATCAGGGGAATCGTTGACTGGAAAGAAGAACATCTGATGAAAAGAGGGGCTATCGAGAGAAGCCTTAAAAGAAGGCTGTTGATATCGAAGGAAGGAAAAGCCATTGCTGAACCCCTTGTTCTGGAATTGATCAGGGGAGGCCACTTTCCCAACGACCACATAGAAGAATCGAAAATCGGAGAGGTGGAAAAGATATTGAACAAATACATATACATTCTGGACAAGAGTCCCGACTCTCATTCCGAGAAAATAAAGCTTCAGCTTTACAACTGGATCCTGGGCATTGCAGCCTGCGAAATCGAAGAAACCCTTTCTTCCTCCGGACGGGAAAGAGCTCTGATTGACTATATGATGGAGTCGATGAGGGAAAAAATAAAGATAAAGGAAGGAATCATAGTCGTGGGCGGCATGAGCGAGGAAACAAAAAACACCCAAATTTACATTGCCATACACCGGGCTCTTTTCAAGCTTGATGCCCCGATCATCAGTTACCACCTTTTAAAGAGACGGTATCTGCAGTGGCAGGATTTGGTTGCTCCGGACATTCAGGAAGTATCTCAGAATATTTACTTGATCTGGGAGAGCCTGGAAAAGGATTTAAAACATCCCCTGGCCGACAAATTCTACAACATCTGCGAAAGATACGACACCCCTTATCTGCTTTTGGGAGACATACTGAGCGAAGAGGATCCGGATGAATTCCTTCAAAAGTTTTCCAACCCAGAAACGCTCGAAGCACTGCTCAGAAGGTCTTACAACAAGAGACTGTCCACTTTAAAAAGCCGCCTTACCAGGGCAGCCATTCTCTCCACTCTTTCCATTTTCCTGACAAACAGTTTTTCCCTTGTAATTCTGGAAATTCCTTTGGCCAGGCTGATTACGGGCACTTTTTATCCTTATACCATAGTCGTTGATATTCTGGGGCCGACCTTCCTGATGTTCCTTTTGGTGGTCACGATCAGGCCGCCCTCGAAAAAGAACCTGGATATCGTACTCATGGAAACGATGAAAATAGTTTACGAAAGGAAAGAGAACGACGTCTACGAAATAAAGGTCCCCCAAAAAAATGGTTTTCTTACAAAATTCATCATCAGCATAATTTATCTTTTTGGAGCCTGCGTTTCAATCGGAGCCATAGTCTACATTTTCCAGCTGGCCAGTTTCCCGCCGACCTCAGTCGTGATTAACATTATTTTCGTGGCGCTTATCGCTTTCGCGGGTCTGGCGGTCAGAAACAGGGCTGAAGAACTGACGGTTGAAGAAAAAAAACCGGGCTTCTTCGGATTTTTATTCGATATTTTCTTCCTGCCTATCGTAGGCATGGGAAGATGGTTTTCCAACAAGTGGAAGAAGTACAACGCCATAGCCGTCTTCTTCAACGCCTTGATCGATCTGCCCTTCCAGGTTTTCATCGAATTTTTGGAACAATGGAGGTATTTTTTGAAAGAGAAAAAAGAAGAAATACACTAAGCGCTTCGCTAAATTCAAAATTCAAAGGTCGAAAATCAAAATTAAAATTAAAAATATGTTAAATCTAAATAAAATTCTAATATCTTTACTAACGTTAGCTTTGTTAGGTGGAGCCGGAGTTGTTTCGGCTCAGGAAGACAGCGAATTGGAAGCCATCATAAGCTTAGACGAGGATGTTTTAGCTGAAGACATGGAGGTCGAAGAGCCGAATGTTCTTCCCGACAGCCCCTTCTATTTCTTTAAAGAACTCGGCAGGGGCGTTCAAAGTTTTTTCACCTTCAACGCAGTAAAAAAATCTGAGCTAAAAGCAAAATTCGCCAATGAAAAACTGATAGAGGTAAAAAAGATGGTAGAGCAAAACAAAGCCCGGGAGAGAATAGAAAAAGCGGTTCAGAATTATCAGGCAGAAATGAAAGGAGTGGTAAAGGCTGCTGAAAGAATCAAAGAAAAGGCTGGGGAGTCGGAAGGGGTGGGTAAATTCCTGGATAAATTCATCCAACAGCAGACCCTTCATCAAAGAGTACTCCAAAAGATAGAAGAGCAGGTGCCGGAAGAAACTTTTGAAAAAATACAAGCAGCCAGAGAAGAACATCTCGAAAGATTTGCTGAAGTAATGACCAGACTGGAAGATAAAGCCAATATCCAAGAGAGGCTGGAAAAGAACCTCCAAGAAGTTAAAGGGAGTGAATTCAAAGAGTTCAAAAACTTAGAAATCCTCAAAGAGTTGGAAGAAAAAGTCCCGGAGGAAGCAAAAGAAGCAGTCAGGAACGCCGGAGAAAATACCCTTCTAAGATTGAAGACGGGAGTGGAAAAACTGCCCTTGCAAACTCAAGAAAGATTCAGTGAATATATTGAAAGAATTGGTGGACAAAAAGAAACTCAATTGGAAATTATAGAAGACTTGAAGGAAAAAATAGAAGAAACGCCTTCGCTCAGACAAAACCTTATCCAGACAAAAGAAAGAATATTAGAGGGAATTGAAGAGTGGAAACTGGAGGAGGGGGAATTAAAGGAGGGTGAAGAAAGTAAAGAAGATGAGATAGCTGAAGAGGGTCAAAAACGAGCATGTATTCAGGTCTGGAAGCCTGTCTGCGGGAAAAACGGAAAGACCTATTCTAATGAATGTTTCGCTGAATCAGCCGGTGCGGAAATAGCCTACGAAGGAGCCTGCAAGAAACCGACTACAGAAACTCCAACCCGGATACAATTACGGGAATCCAATCAGTAGGAAACCAAGCAGAACCCAGAAAAACAGCCTTGAAGAGGCTGTTTTTCTGCCCTATGATAATAAAATGGAGTACTATATCCATACTTTCGGTTGCCGGGCGAAGAGATAAATCTCTTCTTCCATCTTCGTCTCGCCTTGCGAGACTCGATAGATGAATAAATGACCAAAAAATATTATATAATTACATACGGGTGTCAAATGAATATTAGTGATTCGGAAAGGATTGCCGCCTTTCTGGAAAAAAAGGGCTATAAGCCGGCTCTTAAAGAGATTGCGGCGGATTTGATAGTGATCAACATGTGCTCCATAAGGCAGTCAGCCGTGGACAGGATTTACGGAAAAA
>Ga0210049_1004331_pt1 | contig 12431 bp, 12 predicted proteins | sample CryGeyCG2014_300_2_FD_183964 | JGI IMG/M metagenome (GOLD analysis project Ga0210049, IMG submission 183964) | Groundwater microbial communities from aquifer - Crystal Geyser CG06_land_8/20/14_3.00 (SPAdes) (version 2) | ecosystem: Environmental > Aquatic > Deep subsurface > Groundwater | place...
CCCGAGCTTAATTGAATGCCAGCAATTAAAATATTTTCGACCGCTGATACCTGATGACCAATTAAGGGAATAAACTTAAATATTCGAAACTTGCCAAATTCCGTCTTCGCTTTCGAAAATTTTTCATTTGCTGTTCCCAGCGCCTTTTTTGCTCCGCTAAAGTCTTGAGCGCCAATTGCTCCTTGGGCTTTTAGGAAGTCATCTTTTCCGGAAAGGGCGCTGCGATACACTTCTTTTCCGGAGGGATAATAATAGATAAATAGTAAAAATAAAACGGCAAGGATTATTCCAAAAGCAATCAACCATTTTTTTAACTGATGTTTTCTAACGCTTTTTTCCTTTACGTTATTAATAAAAACTCCGGTCCGTTTTTTTTCAGAAGTAACTGAGGTCATTAGTGTTTAGACGTTAATTTTAATTTTTCAGGAAAAGGATTTGGCTTTCCTTTAAATTTTTTTTTGTAGTGATTAAAATCCCCGATATGAATGCGAGTAACATAACTGAATATTCCTCCAATTCCCGGATTATTTGCCGATTCTCGGTGATGGTAATGAACTAAAGAGACATCAGCAACATAATGTACTTCTAATCCTTTTTCCCAAAACCGCCGGCACCAGTCAGTATCCCCGATATATAAGAAATATTTTTCATCTAAAAGTCCCACAGTATGGATTGTTTCCTTCCGGAATATTAAACAGGCTCCAAATAGCCACTCTACCAGAGAATCGGTATTATGGTCAAAATCAAGCATCAAATAATGGGCCAAGTATTTTCGGCCCCAAGTTGTTTTTCCCAGAGGAGTCCTGCGGAAAAAAGGCATTTTCCAATCAGGGAATCGCAAGCAGGAATTTTGAATGGTGCCGTTGGCATTTAGTAATTTCGGTCCAGCAATTCCTACCCGAGGATTATTTTCTAGGTAGGATACTAATTTCTCCAAAGATCCAGGCACAATAACAACGTCAGGATTCATTAGTAATACATGTTTTCCTTGTGCTTCTTTAATTCCGGCGTTATTGCCCGCGCTAAAACCTCTATTCTTAGCTAATTCAATAAATTTAACGTTTTTAAACTCTTCTTTTAATTTTACTACTCCTCCGGTCGGAGAGGCGTTATCGACCACAATTATCTCGTATCCTATATTAGGATTAGATTGAATAATGTTTTTTAGGCAATAGCGCATAAGTCCTTCCGCCTTGTAGTTTAAAATAATGATTGAGAGAGTCATTTGATAACTACTTAAACCACTTTTTTAAATCCTGATTTTTAATTGATTTAATTTGTTTTATTCTTTTTCGCTTCTGGGACATTTTAGGAATCTGCTTTACTATTTCCGGTAGCGCTTTTCGGGTATTCGGTTCTTTAAAAAGTAGATAAATTATTTTTTTTAACTCATACCACCAAATAACCGGGTGAAAAAAAATTCTTAGGTACCCCTCGTTTTTAATCAGCATCCAAAGGTGATTCCGATAAGAAAGATAGTTAGCAAGCGCTGTTTTTCCCCAACGGTTAGTTATTGTTCCTTTATCGGACAAATCTGTTTTTCGCGCCACTGCCCGCCGGTGATAAGCTCTAGCGGAGGGGTTATAAACCGATTGATATCCCGCGAGCTTTAATCGCCAGGCGAGGTCGACATCTTCTTTGTAGGCAAAAAAGTCTTCGTCAAAATATTCACCATTTACCGCTACTCTTTCTAAGGCTGATTTACTGTATAAAACCAATGCTCCAGAAATCCCGAAAACTTCCTCACAACGATCATATTGTCCCCGATCTTGCTCGTTTTCTCCGCGATCGATCGCTCTTCGGTTTTTGAAAATTACTATTCCGGTTGAGTCAATCGTATCAGAATCAGTCAGTGTCTTCAAGTTTTCAGGAAATCGAAGTAGTTTTCCTCCCGCCGACCCAATTTTATCATTAGATTGAGCCGTTTTTAAAATTTCTGATAAGAACTCCGGCTCTAGAATAATGTCGGGATTGCAAATTAGCAAATAAGGAGTACTGGCCAGTTTTATCGCCTGATTGTTAGCTTTGGCGAATCCGGTATTTTCCGCATTTTGCCAGACCCTAAATTGGGGGTAGTTTTCCTTAATAAATTCAACTGTTCCATCAGAAGAATTATTATCAACAATAATTACCTGGTAATCCTTAAAAGACTGTTTTTGAAATGATTCAAAAAGCGCAGGCAAAAATCCTTTACTGTTCCAGGTAACAACGATAATAGTAATTTCTTTATTATGGTTTACTTGATTCACTGTTATTAATAGATGAGGTTATTTCGTTACGATGATTAATTTCGGGAGGGTCCTTACCCAACATATTCAGTACCGCCGTAACCAGCAATATATATCCAATTCCTAAGGGATGATTAAGATAAGGGGTGGTAAAATTAATAACCACTATAGTGAATAGACCAATTAATAGTCCTAAGATAATTGCTTGGATTGTGGAATTTTCCTTAAAACTAGCAAGGACCGTCCAGCCCCGACGGAAAATTTTAAAAATAAGAAATAAATAAGCGATCAAACCTAGTAATCCTAACTTAACCCAAATATCGAGGTAGCCCCATTCAAAAGCATAGGTCGTGTACATTCCATCAGGATGAATTGATAAAAAACGAGGGTCGTCAGTTTTATAGGTGATGGTGGTGCCAAAGCCTGAACCAATAATGACATTTTCTTTTATTTTATTCGACAAGGGAGGTAAAAGCTTGAATCTGCTGGTAGCGCCGGCTTCTTCGGTGACGCCGGTGGTCCGTTCTTCAATCAGTCCTCCGGTAAACTGCGAAGGGCTTGGCCAAGGAAACTTGATGATTGCCAAAGTCAGCAGGTAGACCGCGGCAAAAGAAAACAACAGACAGGTAGAAACGGCAAACACCCGCTTCATCGAAAGCTTCAGAATAAAGAAAGTAATGTGGTAAAGAGCCACTAAGCCGGCTAAGCCTCCTAACCACAAACTACGGGAGTAACTGACAAACACGACTAACGCTGATAATAGTCCCAAAAACCAGTAAAAATAATAATCCCTCTTAGAAAATTCTTTTCTTTTTACATTAATCATCAAAAATGCGATAAAGAAAAATATAATGATAGCGAAGATGTGACTTTGAAAAAATATCCGATAGAAATTATTGGGCATTTTAGTAATTTCCCCTACCCCGGTGAGTCTTATCCATTGGTATAAACTGGTTAAAAGAAATTCAATCTGGTGGGAAAAAACAAAAAGGATAAATACGGTTTTTAAAATCATTGCCAAAGCGGAGGCCAGCATAACCTGAAAAGCTTTTTGCACTTTTTCCCACGAATTCAATGCTTCGATAAAGACAAAGATTAGTCCAAAGAATAACCATCCGTTAAAATCAAAAAAAGTATTATCAAAAGAATTATGGTTTATGATCCCCCTTAAAATTCCCCAGGCTAAAAAAATAAAAAGCAGTAGGTATCCTCCTAAAAGCGGAAACTTAACTTTTGTAATATTCTTATTTTTAATCAGTTTAAGAAGCCAAACGCCCAGCACAACCAAATACAGACCTAAACGAATAGAAATAGAAATTTCAGAAAATTCGTAGGAAAAAAGGTAACCTTTTGATCCGATAATCAACTCTGCTAGAATCAAAAATAGGCCATACTCCAGCTTCCAAAGGGAAAGAATTAAAGCAGAGAATAAAATGATAAAAAAACCAATTGTGTTGCAGCTGGGATAGAAATACGCTAAATAAGAAAAGGCCTCTACTACAGCAATGGCTAAAACTGTGTAAAAAAACAACTTACCAAATAATTTTAACTTAGTCATCTTATTCCTCGGAGCTTTTAATTGATTCAAGTAATTCCACTAAAAAGGCCGAGAACATGCTGAGCGGATAGAAAACTAAAAGTATCGCATATTCCCACTTGGAGCAATGCTTTCGGAAATAGTGAAAAAGACTTCGATTAAAAAGATATTGTTCTTTTGTGGCTTTCACTTTTTTGAAACTCTGGCCTTGTTTATGCATTATTTCACAGCTGGAATTATAAACGATCGGCCAATTTTTTTGTTGGGCGCGCTTACAAAAATCAACTTCCTCAAACCAGATCCAAAAATCTTCATCAAAAGGACCCACGCTTTCTAGACATTGTTTCCGAATCATAAAAAAAGCGCCCATTACCTGGTCGACATTTTGAGTTTTTTGGTAGTTAAAATCTTTAGCAAAATAGCGCTTCAGCGAATCTAAATTAGGAAAAAAATGGTGCAGCTTAGTTAAAATGACAATTTGAGAAAAAAGATCAGGAAATCTTCTTACTGATTTTTGAGGTGACCCATCAGGATTAATAATCTTGCAGCCTAATACGCCTATTTTCTTATTCTGGTCCAGGTAGTTCAACGCTTCTGCTAAAGTGCGCCGCTTAACCTCGGTGTCGGGATTCAATAAAAGTAAATAGCGACCGCTCGCTTGCTCGATGGCCTGATTATTTGCTTTGGCAAACCCATTGTTCTGCTCATTGACGATTAGTTTAACATTTGGAAACTCTTTTTTTATCATTTGGGGAGTTCCGTCCCAGGAGGCATTGTCCACAATAAAAACTTCAAATTTGAAGTTTTTTTCACTCTGGTCAATTGATTTTAAGCAGTTCCGCAGATCCTCCTTAGAGTTCCAACTGACAATGATAATAGATAGGTCAACTTTATCTTTCATAGCCTGTATTCTACTTCAAATTAGAGGTTTTGGCAAAGCTTTAAGTAGTTGATTTGAGCCAATTTAAAAAGCCATTTTGTCGAAAACAACATGGCTAATAAGAATTTATTTGTTAGTTTGAAAAATATGACGGATTATCTCCTCTACTTTTATTTCATCAATCAAAATGTCATCGACCGGAAAAGCAGTTAATATTCTGACTGCATTTTCCTTCACATTTTGATCAGGTATTTTAAGCACCACCCTTCTTTTATCAAATTCCACAATTTCGCCAAGCAATGTCAATTGATCTACGGCGATATCATTTTTAAATGTTATTGTCACAATCTTGTGGGTGGCGTACTGGTCAATTAATCTTTGGATGTCTCCGTCATAGATAATTCCGCCTTTATTAATAATAATCACTCTTTGGCAGAGCTGCACGACATCCTCCATGTAATGTGAGGTCAAGAGAATTGTTGTTTTTCTTTCTTTGTTATATTTTTTAATGAATTCTCGGATTTTTTGTTGCGATACGACATCAAGGCCGATCGTTGGCTCATCTAAAAACAAAACTTTTGGGTTATGAAGCAGTGCCGCTACCAATTCACATTTCATTCTTTGACCAAGAGATAGCTTTCGAACCTGAACGTTTAAAATATCACTAATATCCAGCAAATTAGAGAAGTAATCTATTGTCTTTTTAAACTGATCATTTGGTACCTCGTAAATCTCCTTGTTTAAGCTAAAACTTTCCATCGCAGGCAGATCCCACCAGAGCTGATTTTTTTGGCCCATGACAATAGCAAACTGTTTTTGATATTCCTTCTGCCGTTGCCAAGGCGTGTAATCAAGCACCTTGGCGTCTCCTTCGCTAGGATACAGGATCCCAGAGAGCATTTTTAAGGTGGTAGTTTTCCCTGCTCCATTCGGTCCCAAAAATCCCACTAATTCCCCTTCTTCCACCGAGAAAGAAATTGATTTTACTGCTTCAGTAATTAATTTTTCTCTCTGAAACAAACTTTTAAATGCACCAAAAAGTCCCGGTACTTTTTTATAATACTCAAAGTTTTTAGATAAATTTTTTACTGATATAGCAATCATTAACTTGAAGCGGAGGAATAATGTTTTAACGCATAATTCCAGACCTTTTTACTAATTAAAGTCAGAATAAACGTGAAAACCACAAGATAAACATAATAGGGCCAATTAGTAGTTCCTAAAAACGCTTTACTGGGAACCGTGGCAATAGTTGCAATAGGAAATACGTAAAGGAATAAAAATGAAAATGCTCCTTTAAACACATCGGTCGGAAAACGCCCTGTTCTAATTATATCCTCAAAAAATCGACCAAGGCCGGTAGCATTAATAGTCCAAAAAGCGCTGGAGGCAAAAATAACCAAGAGGCTAAATAGAAAAATTAATCCAAATCCAAGAAGTATAAGATATAATATAAAAGACAAAAACGAGAAAGCGCTCGCATAATGAGTGAAATAATAATACCACAAAAATATTACCAAAGACGAACTAGTTAAGTCCATTAAGTCAATAATCCTAAAGCTGGAATAAAATAGTGGGTTCAAAGGCTTGGTTAATAAGAAATCAAAATCACCTTTTTTAAGTAAATCGGGAAGGTAGTAGGACAAGTTACGATGAAAAGTGGTAAGAATGGTTGATTCAACGGTCAAATAAGTTATCGCCAGTAAAAAAACATCCTTGTATTCCCAGCCGGCTAAGAGCGGGGTATTAAAATAGATTACTCGAAATAACAGAATCAAAATTAACATCCGGGTGGCTTTTCCGAGCACGGCTAAAAAGAAACTGGGACGATAAGCCATTTGATTCTGTAAATTCACTTTTGAAAAAATCCAAATTATTTTAAGATATTTCTTCATTGGTTAGTTGCCATAAGCTGAATATTTTTTTAATCCTTTTTCCCAAATCCAAACTGAAATCCCAATTAAGGCAGAAATCCAAACTAATAAAGCGCTAAAACCCAAAATTATTTCCGACACTGACACTTTACCAAGATAAATCTGAAGTGGAAAGTAGGCCATGAACTTAAAGGGCAGTAGATTGAAAACAAGCTGCCAATTAGCTGGAAACAGTGATAGGGGGATTAAAGAGCCGGTGGCAATGCTCATAATGACTCTGATTACAAAGCGTGGTCCCCAGGTCTGGTCCATCCAAAATGCAATAATGCTAAAAATGTAAAAAAGAAAAAAATGCAAGATACCACCGAGCAAAACAGCCAAACAGAACATGAAAAAATTAGCTAGCGAAAAAGGAGGAATAAAATAATTTGAAAGAATCAAAATAATAACTAGATACTCACCCATTCCCAAGATAAAAGTTAGAGCGCGGCGGCAAAGGTCACGACTTAGCCAGTAAAATGGAACACTGAGGGGTTTTACTAAAAAACCGGAAAGTTTTCCCCGATTTATGTCATCATTGATTTCGTCGCCCTGACTGGCGATTAAAATGAAGCTATTAATAATTCCGGCACCCAACAAATAAGTGATCATTTCTGGCAAGCTATAGCCGGCCACTATTTCGGTTTTTAAATCCCTAAAGATAGAGAACCAGACCGCAATTATTACCAGTTGGGCAACAAAACCGCCAATAACCTCTAAAAAAAGGTTGGTTCGGTAAGTTAAATATTCCTGCCAGGTTGCTTTTGCAACGGCTAAATATTTTTTCATCAAATTCCTAAATAATTCGTATAGGTATTCAAAAACGAAGGCAAAAAAATAATAATAGCGATCAAGGGCAGAACGAAAAATGCCAAGCTTAAAATCAATGTCCATAAGAAATATTTTTTCATTCGCTCGACGGATCGGTAAATTGCGTCTATTTTTTGTTCTAGCTCTTCTATTTTTTGAAAAATATCCTGGGGCATATTATTTTTTCATAATTTTAAATCTAGACACTAATCGCCCATCGACTTTGACTTTTCCGGTGAACATTTTTAACGGTCTTAACCATAATTTTTTACTACCGTGGAGAGATTGATAGGTCACAAATTTCTCTTTAGTTTCACTATGTAGGGCAATCCCAATGACCTTGTATTTTTTACCTTTGTAATGTTTATGGTTTCCAGTTTTTATCAGTCTTTCTAAATTAAGAAATTATACATTATCCATTTTAAATTATGCATTAGTCTATTCCCTACCAACTCCCCCCGCCACCACCACCAAAGCCTCCTCCCGAAGATCCTCCGCCGCCAAAGCCGCTTCCGCCTCCGGAAGCCGAGGAAGGTCGAGATGCTAAAGTTGTATTCGCTTGGTTCTGAAAGCCGTTGAGACTATTGGCAAGGTATAAAGCAGTAAAATATCTTCCACTCGGGTCAGAATACCAACTGGGTGGCTCTTTATAAATTCCTTCAAACTGCTTAGCCCATTCCTTTTCTACCCCTAAAACCATGGCATAAGGCAGCAGTTTTTCAAAATGCTGGGGATCTTTTTGAGGCGCATTATGAAATTTCAATCGGTCTTTTTCAGCGACCGTTAGGTAGTATTTTAAGCCCAGAATGTATTCTTTGGCTTCCACCCCTTTTTTCGTTTTAGCTGGCATAAAGAAACTATAAATAAAGACAATAATAGCGGACAATATAAAGCTGAATACGCCCAGGCCGCCAATTAAACCATAAGCGCAAAGTGAAACAAAAATGATGAGGATATTAATAGCGATATAAGCTGCTCTGACATTCCTTGGATTTTTAGGAAAATACCGTTTATCTAGTATTGATTTATAAATCTTATTTTTGACATCCTCCAGATCCTTGTAGAACTTGTTTTTCAGACTGGATAGCCGGACAACGCGCTCCTGATCGGAAAAAAAGCTATCCATCAATTTCTTTTCAAATTCATTAGCTAGATCACCGCTTTCCTTCAATTTTTCCAGTTCATAGTCTTCTTTAGCAAATACTCCCTTTCCGGATTTACGGATTATCTTTAGATAACCATTAACGGCTAAATAAATTATTTCTGCTGAAATATCTTTTTTATCCGTCTTTTCGTCCACGATCGTTCCGACTTCCGCCGGGGTCAGATTATCAGGCGGCTCAAATTGGGCTATAATTGTTCCTTTCCCTTCGGGATCCCTTCCTCTTTTATTCCAGAGATAAAACATTAATCCAAAAACTAGCAGGGGGAGAAAAAGTATTCCATTATCCTTCAATAAATCCCAAAACGATTGCCATTTAGAAGGAGGAGTCAAAATTCCTTTAGGAAGCCCCGTAACAACCGTCAAACCTTCTTGGGGGTACAAGGATTTCTCAGCGAACGATACTCCCTCAATTAACCCCTGGCTGTTTTCTTGAAAATAATTAGATTGGCATTCGCTGGTACTGCCCAAAGCCCCGGCATAACAGATCGCTTGCAATTCCGCAACGGAAATAGACTGGGGGAATTTGACAATTGCTTGGGCATTATCAATAGCAACTTCCCATTCGTTGCCGGTCGCGTTCCAATAAAGTTCATCATGATCATCGAAAAAATTAATTGCCCGGGCGATTGTATAGCTGATTAAATAGGTTTTTTGTCCGGTAACGTATTTGTCAGCGTCCCCTATCTTTATTTCCGCGTTTTTTCCCGGATAGGATACGGCAAAGGAATATTCTTTTCCATTTTCATCTACAACATTGATATTAGAAATTCTTAGTTGGTAATTACCACCCCGAGCCTTATATTTTATCGGGATGTCGCGATAAATACCGTGCCGCTGAAGTTCTTCAAAGTCGTAATCAATTTTTTCTTGGACATTAATAGTTGTATCAGAATTAATTTCAATTGTTACTTCAAAATTGCTGATTTTTTCGGCAAAGGCAATCCGAGGAAAAATTATAAACCCAATCGCTAGCAGAATGAAGGTGAAAATTTTTCTCATAAGTTAATTCAAATTGTTGTTTTTAAATTTACCATGACGGTGTTCAATATAAACAATTCGCCACCACCAACATCCCAGCAAATAACCGCCAACTATTCCTAAAATTGGCAATCCAATTTGAAGCCAGATTGGCAAAGCGCAGGACCCTTTTCCTAAAACGGAGTGCCAGTTAACGGTGGCACTGTTAACGTTCTGAAGATAAATAATTTCAATTAGAGCATGAATTAAAAAACTTAAAATGAGTCCCAAAACAATTGAAAGAAATAAATAAATAATCTTTTTTAACCGCATAATTTTATAAGAATTCACTAAGCTGCTTTTCGCCGGGAACCAACTCCACTTTCGCGGGAAGCGTCCCCTTCCGGACCGCATAACCGTCATGGAATTCCAAAGTGTCAATGCTAAAGGCCTCGATTTCATTCATCTGATTATTCACTGCTTTTTCGGCTATTTCCTCAATCTTGGAGTAATATTTTTTCGGAACTGGAATCCTTCCCACTTTTACCTTATCCAGCTTGATATCAACTGATTTATTTGATGTTCGGGTAACATAAACTTTGGCATAAACTGGTGCCTTTATATACGTTTTTACAAAAGTAGACAGTTCTAGGCCACCCTCAATGTATTTTACCTGAAGATCTTTGATATGTGGTGCGTTTTGAAGAAAATGCTGTAAAAACGAAGTTACTTCTTCTGAAGTATAAGTGACATCAACATTGACTTTACCGGTAAACTTTTTATTTCTCACACCTGAATACTCAGTGGGATCTCCGTTGATTGTCATCGGATTTCCCGCCATGGCACTAGCTAATGCTTCGGGACTTGCTTTAATTCCCAAATCAATGGGCTTATTTGTACCGAAAATCTGAGATATTACGGGAACATTATAGATCCCAGTTGCGCCTAAAAAAATAAAGGGTAATCCAAGAATGATTACCAAAATTATCAACCATTTTATCCACTTGCGCTTTCTTTTCTTTTCTTTTTTTTCTTCCTGCGGAACTGACGAGGGAACCTCGCCAGCAGTATTATTTTCCACTCTCATATAATTAGCTGTTAATATTTAGACGGCAATATCACGATTTTTATACCAAATAGCACCAATAAAAGTGCAGAATATTATTACCGCTGCAAATACCCAGATCGCTTCGGAATTAATTGTATTATCAACTACCGCAGATTTGTAATCATAATAGTAGAAAAAGGACAAAAATTTTAAATCCTGAAAACTTTCCTTTAACACAGCAATGAGATTCAAAACATACATAGTGATTAACAGGCTACCGATAAACATGTAGACCCTACTTTTTTCTGAGAAAAATGCAGAGAACATCATTGCTAAACTAAAAATTGCCCATCCAAAAAGAAATCCTAGTATTGCAAAAGTAGTATAGTTCTCAAAAACGTAGTCTATTGCGTGAAGATTCGCTAAGGGAACTACAGCAAACACAGAAAAAATTGTAAAGATTAAAAGGATAAATAGACCTGCTAGGTACCTTCCAAAGAAAATTCCAATTCGGGAAACTGGACGCGAAAGCGGAATCTCAACAGTCCCTTTCTCGATTTCTCCGGTAATTCCGGCACCTGCAAATGAAACTAACATAAAGATAACCATTATTGGCCAAATAAGGCTGAAGTGTTCAATTGACACAAAATTTTCAAGACGATCAAAATTAAAACCCTCATCTATTCCAAAAGCTTCCAGAAAACCTTCGGGATAACTTTGCATCAATTCAGACAATGACTCAGCTTGGTCTCGGATTGATGGAAACATAGCAACATACATCCATAGTAAAAGAATTCCAGCAACACTGTAAACTATTATTGAAGTTTTTTTATCTCTAATTATTCTTAAAAAGATTCTAATCATAATATTTCTAGTAATACTCTAAAAAGATATCATCCAACGAAGCGTGCTCAATTTCTAAATCTTTCAAATTGAACTGGCCTAATTTTTTGATTAATGGGTCAAGATCTCCTTTAACATTTAGAACTAAACCTTTAGGGAGTTCTTTAGCAATTTCAGTTCCATCCATTTTAAATGCATTTTTATCAAAATCTTCAGAAAAATAAGCGGTCACAGTATACATTCGCATTTCTTTAAGGGCATGAATGCTTTCTACCGCTACCATTTTACCATTTTTAATAATACCCACTCTACTGCAAATTCTGTCTACCTCTGCAAGGTTATGCGATGACATAAATACTGTTGATCCATTGTTAGTTGCCTCTCTCAGCAATTCGTATACTGTATTTTGCAGCAAAGGAGCTAGACCAATCGTAGGTTCATCCAGAATCAAAACTTCGGGCCTGAGCATAAAAGCCATTATTAATCCCAGTTTCTGTTTATTTCCGGAGGATAAATGTTTTGCTTTTCTTGTTGGATCAAAATCAAATTTCTCAATTAATTCCTTAGATCTATCTTCACCACCATTCAAACTACAAACAAAATCGATATGGGTTTTTCCGGTCCACTTGTCATACAAACTTACGTATCCTGATAAGTACCCGATGTTCTTTTTAAGCTCCACAGTGTCTTTTTGAGCATCTTTGTCAAGAATTTTAATTGAACCATATTGAGGGCGGATAAAATCCATCATACATCTAATCGCAGTGGTTTTTCCGGCGCCATTTGGACCAAGAAAACCAAAAATCTCTCCTCGCTCTACAGTAAAGGATATATCATCTACTGCTTTTATTTTACCGAAATACTTTTTTAAATTTTGGACCTCTATTACACTCATATTATCTTATTTTAGCATATTTACGGAAGGGTCTTGCCTAGAAGATTTTAGCTTCTAAAGACAATTTTGTTCGTTAAATTATATAAATCTTTACCTCGGTTGTTGAACCTGAATTCCGCTTCTTTCAAGTAAAGGTAAAATTTCTTCCTAGGTAT
>Ga0210049_1004334_pt1 | contig 12424 bp, 9 predicted proteins | sample CryGeyCG2014_300_2_FD_183964 | JGI IMG/M metagenome (GOLD analysis project Ga0210049, IMG submission 183964) | Groundwater microbial communities from aquifer - Crystal Geyser CG06_land_8/20/14_3.00 (SPAdes) (version 2) | ecosystem: Environmental > Aquatic > Deep subsurface > Groundwater | place...
CCCGTGAACGGTTACGAAATGGGAAGGGCCGCATCGGAAGCGCTTTCCATCGCCGTAAAGCAGCTTGCCAGGGAAATGGCATCAGATCAGAGGCTTCGAAAGGCAGTCGCCTCGCCCGGCGCGCCACAGGTCGCGCTTAAGCCTGAGAAAAAGCAGGAGGAAAGTGCATCAAAGGAAACGGTTAAGACGAAAAAAACCGATTCAAAGCAGTCCGCATGGGCCTTTAAGAAGGCGGATAAGACTGCCGATGCAGATGGGGATGAACCAATCCCTGCCGGAAAGCCGGGAGGAAAATACGATGTCGCCGTCTTAATTGCAAACAGGACATACAGCCGCCAGGGCATACCTGAGGTTGAGTACGCCCACAATGATATGGCAGCCGTCAAAAAATACGTGATTCGCACCATGGGCTTTGATCCCGAAAACATCATAGAAGAAAAGGATGCCACAAAGGGGACACTCGAAACACTCTTTGGAACGAGGGAAAGACCAGAGGGAAAGATCTTCAACTGGGTTAAGCCAAAGGAAAGCCGCCTTTTCATCTATTACGTAGGGCATGGTGCCCCGGGGCAGGAAAGCGGTGAGGCCTATTTCGTACCATCGGATGCTGATCCGGATTACATTGACACGACCGGCTATTCAGTAGGCCAGTTCTATGCTAACCTTAAGAAGATACCTGCTAGAGAACTGATTGTGGTGCTTGATACCTGCTTCTCAGGCCAGACTCCCAAGGGCCTTCTTTTTAAGCGCGTAAGTCCCGCCATGCTCAAGGTGGTCCAACCCGAGAGCAGCATGGACAGGGGAGTGGTCATGGCGAGCGCCAGGGCCGATCAGTTAAGCACCTGGTATGAAGCGAAAGGCCACAGCCTCTTCACCTACTTTTTCATAAAAGGGCTCACCGGAGAGGCCGACTCCAATAAGGACAAGAAGGTGTCTGCCGCGGAGATGGAGGCATATCTGGCCGAAAATGTTCCCTTCATGGCAAGAAAGATCTCCGGAAGGAATCAACAGCCGATGGTAGAGGGAAACAAGGATCTGATTCTCGTGGAGTATAAGTGAGCAACTATCGGTAAGTGAACTTGAAAAGCCCTCCCTCTTCTGAAGAGAATAGCTCCCCTCTGGTATCCCTGAGCGGGATAATTGAAAGGATCACCTACAGGGATGAGGAAGGCGGTTACACGGTTGCGAGGGTAAAGGTAAAGGGCCGGCAGGACCTGGTCACGGTCGTTGGTTATCTGATGGCCCCAACCCCTGGAGAGATCATAGCCATGCGGGGTGAATGGAGGAATCACCCCAGATTCGGAGAGCAATTTCAGATAAAGTCCTGCACCACCTCAGTTCCCGCCACCGTCTATGGAATAGAAAGATACCTTGGCTCCGGCCTTATAAAGGGAATAGGGCCCATGCTCGCAAAGAGGATAGTAAAGGCCTTCGGAGAAAAGACCCTTGATGTGCTTGAAAATCAAATAGTGTCCGTTCTCGCGGTCGAGGGGATCGGGAAAAAGCGCCTTGAGATGATAAAAAGGGCGTGGGATGAACAGAAAGAGATTAGAAACGTGATGGTCTTTCTTCACTCCCATGGGGTAAGCAGCGGATATGCGGCAAAGATTTTCAAGCGTTACGGCACATCCTCCATCAAGATAGTCAGGGAAAATCCATACAGGCTTGCTACGGAAGTCCGCGGGATAGGCTTTATCACGGCTGATAAGATCGCAGAGAAGATGGGTTTTCCCAAGGACTCAGAATACAGGGCAGGGGCGGGTATCTTATATGCCCTTCAGCAGCTCTCGGATGAGGGCCACGTATATTACCCGCAGGATGAACTCATCAAAAAGGCCGAAGAACTTCTTGGTATTGAACGGGAAGTAATCGGCTCAGCCCTTCAATCCATCAAGACCAAAGGGGAAGTTGTCGTTGAGGAGTTTCATGATCCTCCTTTCGGGGAGACAAGGGCGGTCTATCCGGCTGGTTTTTATGCCTGCGAGGTGGGAATCGCAGGGCGCCTTCTGGGACTTATAGCGACGCCAAGGAGCTTCCGCGATATAGATCCTGAAAAGGCCTTGAAATGGGTGGAAGGCCGCCTTTCAATTGAACTTGCGGAAGGCCAGAGACAGGCCGTAAGAGTGGCATCGGAAAGCAAGGTGATGGTGCTTACGGGAGGCCCCGGAACCGGAAAGACCACCATTATCAACTCGGTGTTAAGGATATTTCAGAAGCTGGGAGTGAGGGTTCTTCTTGCCGCTCCGACTGGAAGGGCGGCAAAGAGGATGAGCGAGACAACGGGCTTTGAGGCAAAGACGATCCACCGGCTTCTTAAATTCAGTCCTCAAAAGGGAGGCTTTCAGAAAAACGAAAATGCCCCGCTTGAATGCGATATCCTTATTCTCGATGAGGCTTCCATGATTGATACGTTGCTTATGTATCATCTGCTGAAGGCCGTTTCCCTTTCATCCACACTCATCCTGGTGGGGGATGTAAACCAGCTTCCATCCGTAGGCCCGGGAATTGTCCTTTCGGATATAATAGCCTCTGGAGCCGTGCCGGTGGTGGAACTCACCGAGGTATTCAGGCAGGCAAGGGAAAGCCTCATTATCGTTAACGCCCATAGGATAAACAGCGGAGAACTTCCTCTTAAAAAAGAAAGAGGTTACCCGGGGGATGATTTCTATTTTATCGAGCAGGATGACCCGGAGCGTGCCTCAAAGACCATCGTTGAACTGGTAACAGAGAGGATTCCTAAGGGCTTTAACCTTGATCCTGTCAGCGATATTCAGGTATTAAGCCCCATGCACAGGGGCGCAGTGGGGGCAGGCAACCTCAATGATTTGCTGCAGAAGGCTATGAATCCCGGTGAGGAAGGGGTTGCTTGGGGGGCGAGGCGCTTCCTGGTGAATGACAAGGTGATGCAGATAAAGAATAACTACGACAAGGATGTCTATAACGGGGATATCGGGAGGATATTGAGGGTTGATCCTGAGTCACGGGTGATGGTAGTTTCATTTGAGGGAAGAGATATCCCCTATGATTTTGGTGAACTCGATGAGCTGATGCCTGCCTATGCGGTATCCGTGCACAAGTCTCAGGGCTCGGAATATCCCGCAGTCGTGATACCCGTACTTACGCAGCACTATATGATGCTTCAGAGAAATCTCCTCTACACGGCGGTTACCAGGGGGAAAAGGCTTGTTGTTGTCGTGGGAAGCAAAAAGGCCCTGGCTATAGCCGTAAGAAACGCAAAGATAGAGAGGCGCTACACCGGCTTGTGTAGAAGACTGAAGGCCGGAGCGCCCTTCCTGGAAAGGACTACCTCACCCATTGAGAGAGGTGGTTGAAATGGGGAAGGGGAGTTGCAGGCATTATGCAAAGGAGAAACCGGCACTCAGCCTGGGATTGACTATCGAGGGCATCGAGAAGAAGAAACCTGAGATGAGGATTCACTAGGCAACTTAAGCCTGTTAGCTTATCGCGGAGCGCCGGGGATATGGACTCAGGGCATTATACGAGGCATGAGTGGGCAAGGGGTGTAAATCGCTCCGTTGAACCATTGGTATGAGTTCAGTAATTGGGGGTAGATGCGGCTTCAGCCGCATGGGAACCGTTCGCCCTGCGCCTGAAGGCGCACCTACAGAAGCTGATCCCTTGTCGGCATGCCTGGTATGGGCAAAGCCATCCCCCAATTATTGAGTTGATACAACCATTGTAAGGCTTAATCAAGGGCACCAACTTTGCATAAGGCAGTGATCACCATATTTAAAAAAACCTGCATCAAAAGGAGTAGCGTGTATGTCTATCAGGAGAAGCTCTGGCATTGTTCTATTTTCCCTTCTAATGTCTCTGGCAGTGATAGGACCTATGGGGTGCGCGGACTCGGACACAACTTCTGAGGTTGATGAACAGGCTGCTCTTCGGGGGGAAAATTCTTCCTTTTTCGGCGGTCTTCTAAAACAGGTACTCTCGGGAGTCATATCCGGCGCGGAAGGAAAGCCAGGTTCCGAGGCAATGGGACTAGTTCTTTCTCTTCTAGGCTTTGGGGAAGAAAGCGATCAACCGGCCCTTGATGCCATGAGCGGCAAACTTGACCAGATCGTGAGCATCCTTGGAGATATAAAGAAGGACCTTGACGCCCTCATGCAGCAGCTCAAGATAACGGAAGGCGAGATTCTTGCCAACACCAACGACCCCAGCGACGCCATCACTCAAATAAAAAGCTCCCATCAGGAGCTTCAGGGGCTCTCTGACAACAAGGCTGGAAGCGGTGAAAAGCAGGCTCTGGCGGACTTCACCAACAGGGTAGAGAATGTTTATAACATCTATTCTCAAGTGAACTCCATACACGATGCCATACTTCCATCTACCGTGGCAAAGGCGCCTGTGCTGAAAAACTTCTTCGACCTTGCGCTCAATAAAGGAAACAGCCTAACCAACACCTATCTCGGGGTTGAGAAATACTTCTCCCAGCTCCTCTATTACCAGATGGAGGGAGTGAATCTGATAGTTGAGACAAAGAAATACAGGGAAAAGGCCGGGCTCCCCCAGATTGATGGAAGGGATGCAAAGGCCTACATGGATTTCTTTACCGCCCAGATACTGTCTCCTGAGGTTGAAGACTTCATGACAAACATATCTGAAATGATCTTCAATCATGCGAACCTGCTTGAAAGCAATAAATTCCTTCCGTCTGAGTCGCCTGCCATACTGGCGCGAGCAAACTTCTTTAGAATTCAGGCCCTGAACCTGGATCATTTCGGTCTCAGGGGGACGCTGTTGGCAACCCAAGACCTGGTGCCAGGCATTCTTTCTCTGAAGGCTTCAGAGAAGGGCTCCTCTCAGGCCTTTACCGGTCAGGGAGATATAAGCTCCATCTCGGCAACGAACTATGATTTCTGGATAAAGGATGGGGTAAAAGGGAGTTCGGACTATACTCTTATCCTTTACGATTTCGGGGACGCCCCGGTAGGCCAATACGAAGTCAAAGATGACAGCGGAGAACTTGTTGGAACCGTGGATGTCAAGATGTATAACGATGATTATACAGTACCTGCGGACGGCTCCGGAACCATAAACTACGGCCATGTAACTGTGGCAAAAAGGGTCGGGGCAAAAGACGCCTTTAATAATAATCCGACCTGGAAGCTTAAGTGGAATACGGATGATAACACAACCGTATGGGGCAATACAGGGGACGTGAAGAATGTCAAGGTTGCAACTAACAATAAGCAGCTAAATTATTCCAACTATGGTCAGCTTGACGCCACCTTCCAATTTCTTGAGGGTGACCCGGCAACCATAAATTACTCGATGCATGTATCAGGAGAAACGACATCTTATGTCTATTCTGCCACGGGTGACTCCGAATCAACTATACATTATAGGGTCGGGCTCATGGATGGGACAACAGGCGCGATAGTGCATGAATTCGACAGCGATTCCAAGACCGCCTCAGCTTCAAATTACCAGGACGATCAGACAAGATCAGTAACCAAAACCATAGAGAAGGATATAACTGGAAGCTTTCTGTTTGGTAATCCCACTGTCGGCCACAGCTATTATGTGTTCTTTTATGTAAGTATAAATGGTTCAAAGGGGAGCGGGACAGCGGATGAAGAAGGCCGGCTGGAGATCAAGGATATAGACATCTACGTCTCTTTTTAACGGCCCTGGCCGGGGCGATACCTCAAAACTTTTCTTGACAGTTCTTTAGACTGAAGATAAAAATACAACAAACGTTCGTTTGATTAAAAAAGGGCGAAGGATGTCCAGGCCGAGGGACCCAAAGAAGCTTGAGGAAGTGGAGCAGGCAGCGGTGCGCCTTTTTGCAAGGCGCGGCTATCACTCGACCTCTATGCGCGAAATAGCCCGTGAACTGGGGATGAATCAATCCTCCTTGTACCACTATTTTAAGAGCAAGGAAGAGATACTTTTCAAGCTCATGAACGATGCGATGGACGACGCTCTCCTCATCCTTGAGGGTATCTGTGCTTCCGAACTATCTCCTGAGAAAAAACTAAACAAAGTGCTTGGGTTTTATACCCGCTACTACACCAAGGAGCAGGAGCGGGAGACCCTCCTCGTAAATGAGATGAATTCACTTGGGAAGAGGGCAAGGGAGGTCTTGATAGAAAAACAGAGGCGCTACGTCCATCTCATAAGATCTCTTCTTGTTGATCTCAAGGATGCAGGTCTAATGAAGGAGATACATCCCACAGTTGCCGCCTTTGCCTTCTTCGGCATGGTTCACTACAGCATCAAGTGGTATCGAAGGGATGGAGAGGTGGATGTTGAGGCACTGGCACAGAGCTTTGTCGAAATCTTCACCAGAGGCATCCTTGGGCATAGTGAAGAGACAGATACCCCGGGCACAAACGTTCATGCCCGGGTGGCATTTGGCCACCCCCGCGAATGAAAAAAGATGGGCCTTCATTCGGGCTTGACCCCGAAGCCATTTCTATATTGCGGAGATGGATTCCGTTTATACCTGCCACATTCCAGGATGACGGGGAGTGTATTTTCACGGTAAACGCTCATGACAGAAATATTTTGTCGCCCCCGCTAATGAAAATCCTCCTCCGGCTCTGCACTTTGCGAGGTCGAGGATTTCCCTCCCCCCGCGCGGGGGAGGGTCGGGGTGGGGGGTGTATTTTCACGGTAAACAAAAGTAAAGGGACAATCAGATGATCTCCATGCTCCATCCGGCTTTACGCTCCTATGCCGGCATTCCCGGTTATATTATTGGATGGCTGATTTTCCTTTCAGCTATAGTCCTATTCGCCTATACGATCAAAAAACGATATATGCTTCTTAGATCGGGGAGACCGGACCCAAGGTTCGAAAATATAGCGGAAAGGATAAGATCGCTTTTTGTCTACGGAATCTTTCAGAAGAGACAGCCGAGATATCTCTGGGCCGGTTTGATTCACCTCATCATATTCTGGGGATTCGTAATCCTGGGCCTTAGATCCATTGATCTTTTGACCCAGGCACTCGGAATTGCCTTCATCAGGCCGATCCTGGAAGGGCGGGCGGGGGCGTTATACTCGATCTTAAGGGACATAACAGAAATCTCTGTCCTATGCGCCTGCATCTGGGCTGCGGAAAGAAGAATTCTTGTGAGACCTGCGCGATATGAGGGAAGCAGTCACATCGAAGCCTATCTGGTACTGGGGCTCATATCGGCACTGATGATGACGGATATGGCTTACGACGGCATAAGCCTGCTTATCCTGGGTGGGGATTATAGCGGTTTCGCTCCAGGTGCGTGGTTTTTTGCCGGTCTATTGTCAGGCCTAGGGCCCTCAATATTGAAAACAGGCCATGCGCTCAGCTTCTGGCTTCATATCTTTCTATTTCTAATCTTTCTGTGTTTTCTTCCCATGGGAAAGCACTTTCATATCATCACGGCCCTACCCAATGTGTTTTTCAGGAGGCTTAAAAAAGGCTCGATAAAGCCTGCCAGATGGGATGTTTCTGATCTCGAGGAGCTGGATACAATAGGGGTTTCCTCTGTGGAAGACCTCACATGGAAGCACATCCTGGATCTTTACTCCTGCACAGAGTGCGGACGTTGCACCGATCGCTGCCCAGCAGCCGCCGCTGGAAGGCCGCTTTCTCCGAAGAAACTGACCATGAAGCTAAGGGATTATGCATACGAGAGATATCCCGTCTTCGGCAAGGGCATGGCGGGTGCGGCCGACAAGGAGAATGGAGAGCAAAGACTCGAAATCCCCGGAGGTGTGATAGGAGAAGACGAGATATGGTCCTGCACCACTTGCGGGGCCTGTGAAGAGGAATGCCCGGTCTTCATAGAATATATTGACAAGATCGTTGATATGAGAAGACGTCTCATAGAGACAGCAAGGGCTCCGAAGGCCTTCAATCAGGTTTTCATGCATCTTGAGAAGACCGGAAATCCCTTTGGAAAGCCTGCCTCCAAGCGTTCTGACTGGATCAGGGACCTGGAAGGATTTCCTGTCAGGGTGCTCAAGAAAGGAGATGAGGTTGACTGTCTCTATTTCGTGGACAGCTACCCTTCCTATGATCCAAGGGCCCAGGCGGTAGCCATAGCCATTGCAAAGACGATGCACTTTGCAGGGATTGACTTCGGCATACTTGGAGCGAAGGAGCGCGATTCAGGCCATCAGGTAAGGCGTATGGGCGAAGAAGGTCTTTTTGAGCTTCTAAAAGAGGAAAACAGAGAAGTGCTTGAAGGGATAAAATTCAGAAGGATTGTCACCACTGATCCGCATGCCTTCAACGCACTGAGGAAGGACTACGGTATTGACTTTGAGATACTGCATTATAGCGTGCTCTTTGACTCCCTCCTCCATGACGGCGTCTTGAAGCCCAAAATACAGGTTCAACCGGGCAGTTACACCTATCATGATCCCTGTTACCTGGGAAGGCACAATGGAATCTATAATAAACCCAGGAGACTTCTCAATGCCCTTCCGGGAGTAAGGTATGTCGAGATGCAAAACTCGCGGGATAGGAGCTTTTGCTGTGGAGGAGGTGACGTAATACTTTGGCACGAGATCGCAGAGGAAAAAGAGAGGCCTGCGGCTCTGAGGATCAAAATGGCGAAGGATGCCGGAGCAACTGTTATGGTAACCGCATGTCCATTCTGCCTCATCCATTTTGAGGACGCGATCAAGACTGCGGGGCTTGAAAATGAGATGCGTGTAATTGACCTGGCTGAGCTTCTGGTGTCAACCCTTTGAGAAAATAAATTTGGAATGTCTGTAGGTTACCATGAAGATTCACCCTGCCAGGATACTCCCCCGCAAGGGGTGAGATAAGTTGTCAGCCTCCTGGGGCGGGCTGAAGGTAGGCATTCTTCAAGGCTTTTTCAGGCCATGAGCATTTGGATTTCGTCTCAATGGTGACAAAGCCGGAATAAACAGTGGAATAACGCGAACAATAAGTGGACGCAACCAACAAGGTCGCGGCTAAATGCAGCAGGTTGACCTTTTTAAGCCTATAAGAGAAAGGGGGAGACGGTCAGATGGATATTATCGTATGCGTAAAGAGGGTCCCTTTTACCCAGGAGGTTGATCTTGAGATTGATAAGTCAGGGAAATCCATTGTCACGGACGGCCTTGCCTATGTTATAAATGACTGGGACGGTTACGCGGTGGAAGAGGCTATTCTCCTTAAAGAGCGAATTGGGGGTAATGTCATAGCCGTTACAGTCGGTAGCGAAGACGACGAGGAAGTTCTGAGAAGGGCCCTTGCCATGGGAGCCGATAGGGCCATAAGGATTGACACCTGCGGAAGGAGTCTTGACGGACTTGTGGTGGCAAAGGCCGTCGCAGCAGCGATAAAGGGGTTTCCTCTTGATCTGGTGCTCACAGGGGTGCAGGCGGACGATGACAATCAGGCAGTGGTTGGTATCATGCTAGCGGAAATTATGGGCCTGAGTCATGCGGCTGTTGTAAGGGGAATCGAACCGGAGGAAGGGTCGCTTAAGGTACGGGTGGAACTTGAAGGAGGTATTGATGAAATAAGACAGGTTAAGCTTCCCGCGCTTCTAACCATCCAGTCGGGCATAAATGAACCCAGATACGTGTCTGTCATGGGAATCAGAAAGGCGGCCAAGAAGGAACTCAAGGTGATAGGGATTGATGAGCTGGGTCTAAGCGAAGCGGACTTGGCACTCGCGACTGAAATCGAGGAAGTCTATCTCCCGCCTGAGACTGGAGGAGCGGAGATGCTTTCGGGCGATCCATCCAAACTGGCCCGGGCCGTTATTGAGATAATGAGGAGGAAGGGGGTGGCCGTGTGATGGGTGATATACTGGTTTTCGTAGAGCACAGATCAGTATCCTTAAGGGAGGTTTCGCTTCAGATCATCTCAAAGGCGGATGAACTTGCGACTAAACTAGCAGGAAGACTTACGGCGGTTGTTCTAGCAGCCAAGGCGGATTTTTTGCCCTCTGATTTCTCCAGCAGGGCTGACAGGCTCATTGTGGTCGAAGATGAAAGGTTTTCCGATTTTGATTTTACAGCCGCAGCCGAGGTCATCAGTAAAATCATCAAGGAGCAAAGTCCCCACTTGGTAATGATGGGCCATACGCCTTGGGGGATGGATCTCGGCCCGGCACTCTCGGTCAGGACAGGGCTTCCCCTTTCAACCGACTGCGTTGACATCACACTTGATGGGACGCGGGTAAAGACCGTCAGGCAGCTTTACGGCGGGAAACTTTTTGCCCGGGTCTCCTTCAGGGACGACTCTAAAGGATGTATCATAACAGTAAGGCCCGGGAGCTTTCCTGTGGCAGCATCCTGCGGCCGCAAAGGAGAGCTTGTCCGCATCGAGAATCCGGCAAATCTCCCAGCCTCCTCCAGCCGCTTTATTGAATACCTGGACACCGGGGCCGGAGAGATAGATATCACCCAGGCAGAACTCCTCGTCTCAATAGGAAGAGGGGTGGGAGAAAAGGAGCGCATAGAGGAGATACGGGAACTGGCTGGTCTTTTGGGAGGTGTGGTTTCCTGCTCAAGACCTGTGGTTGACAGGGGATGGCTTCCAAAATATCACCAGGTCGGTACATCCGGAAAATCCGTCAAGCCAAAGGTCTATCTGGCGCTGGGCATAAGTGGTGCATTCCAGCATGTGGCAGGCATAGCGGGCGCCGGCACCGTGATAGCCGTGAACAAGGACAAGAAGGCCCCTATCTTCAGGGTTGCGGACTACGGCGTTGTGGAAGACCTCTTTGCATTTTCTGATGCCTTGAAAGAGGAGTTGGGAAAATAAAAGGCCCGAAAGACCGCATCGCCGTTGACTGGCTGCCGAGAAATATTGAGGAAGGAGATACTTCATGGATTTTGAACTTAACAAGGAGCAGAAAGACATTCAAAAGGCGGCAAGGGAATTCGCCCAGGGTGAGCTTAAAGATATCGCAAGGGACTGCGATCTTAACGAGACATTCCCTCCCGAGCTTATAAGAAAAGCCGGCGAGCTGGGGTTCCTGGGTGCCTTTATTCCTGAACAATACGGAGGGGCGGGCCTTGGCTTTCTGGAACATGCGATAATACTGGAGGAGTTCTGGAAGGTTGATCCCGGTCTTGGCCAGCAGCTTTGCAGCACAACCTTCGGTTCGGAGGAATTTATCCTCTTCGGCACCGAAGAGCAAAAGCAAAAATATCTGCCGCCCCTTGCCTCCGGCGAGGCAATGATGGGGTTTGCCATAACGGAGCCTGATGCCGGTAGCGATACATCCTCTGCTTCCACAAGCGCGCAGGAAACAGAGCATGGCTACATAATGAATGGAAGTAAGACCATGATAGGCAATGGAACCGTCGGCCGGTATCTTGTCGTATTCGCCCTGAGCGATCCCGATAACGAATCCAGGGCACAAAGGCACAGTATCTTTGTGGTTGAGACAGACACACCGGGCTACGAGGCGACAAGGCTTCACGGGAAGATGGGCCTCAGGGCATCCGATACTGCGAGCATCTTTTTCTCAGGGTTGAAGCTTCCGAAAGAGGCCCTCATTGGAACAAGGGGAAAAGGTTTTTATCAGCTCATGCAGTTCTTCGACAGATCCAGGGCATATGTTGCCGCCCACGGAGTGGGACTTGCTCAGGGAGCCATGGATCTTGCGATCAAACATGTGAAGGGCAGGGTTCAGTTCGGCCGGAAGATAGCATCTTTTCAGGCCACCCAGTTCAAGATAGCTGAGATGGCTACCAGGATAGAGCTTGCAAGAACGCTAACCCATAAAGCGTGCAGCTTGCTCGATAAGGGGAAGAGCGATTCAAAGGTGACCTCCATGGCCAAGATGAACGCGGCCCGAACCGCTGTAGAGGTGGTGGATGAGGCCTTGCAGCTTCACGGAGGCTACGGCTATTTTAATGACCAGGATGTCGAAAGGTTCTACCGGGCCGCGAAGGTGCTCGAACTCTACGAGGGCGCCAAGGAGATAGAAAAGATAATCATAGGCCGTCACGTGCTGGGCCGTTATTAATGAAGTTGCAGGAACTCAAGTCTAAGATTGTCTGGAGATTGACTGATGAAGGTTAATATTATTGATCATATATGCGTCGCTGTTAAAAACCTCGACCAGGCCAGAAGACAGTGGGAGCCATTTCTCGGCAAGACCAAGCCCGACATTGAATACATAGATGAGCGTGAAAAGATAAAGGTAGCCCGATACTGGGTGGGAGAGGTAGGATTCGAACTGATGGAATCAACAAGCCCCGATGGAGACGTGGCTAAGTTCATTGAGAAAAAGGGAGAGGGTATAATGCTAATAAGCTTCAAGGTGAACAACACCCGCAAGGCGATTCAAGAGCTCGACAGCATGGGATATCCTCTCATTGCCGACAGCAGCGGGGAGATTGCCCGACCGTTCAGGGACTGTGAATTCGCCTTTATCCATCCCAAAAAACTGAATGGGGTCTTAACCGAGGTCATAGATTAGGGGGAC
>Ga0210049_1004336_pt1 | contig 12420 bp, 15 predicted proteins | sample CryGeyCG2014_300_2_FD_183964 | JGI IMG/M metagenome (GOLD analysis project Ga0210049, IMG submission 183964) | Groundwater microbial communities from aquifer - Crystal Geyser CG06_land_8/20/14_3.00 (SPAdes) (version 2) | ecosystem: Environmental > Aquatic > Deep subsurface > Groundwater | place...
GCCGCAGGGATGAAGCCGCAAAAGAACTTGCCCGAAGGGATACCCCGCCCCTTGGGGCAGGGTAGTTCATTTTAAAGTTGATTTTTTTTGAAAATTTGATAAATTAATCCTGAACAAAAAATAATCTGCTGATTAAAAATTGAATAATATAAAAGTAGAGAAGGGTAAAGAGATAACTGAGAAAGAGAGGAGAAAGCGATGAAAGAGATTGTCATTCAAAAGTTTGGCGGAACTTCGGTGTCTTCGGCTGAAAAATTAAGAAAAGTTGCCAGCCACATCGCCGAGACCGCAAAGTCAAAAAATGTGGTAGCCGTTGTTTCAGCGATGGGTAAAGAAACAGACAGATTGATAGAATTGGCTAAAGACGTTTCCGGAGGTGAACCTCCGGCCCCGGAATTGGACAAGTTGCTGTTTACCGGCGAAGTCCAATCAGCTTCTCTTTTAGCTATAGCTCTCCGAGCGTTAGGGAAAGAAAGTGTGTCCCTGACCGGTTTTCAAATCAGATTGGAAACCGATTCAACCTATGGCAAAGCTAAAATCAGAGGTATTCGAAACATTGAAAGAATAAAAGAGCTTCTGTCTCAGGATAAAATTGTGGTGGTAGCTGGATTTCAGGGAGTAATTGAAGGAACAGATGAGATAGTTACTCTCGGTCGAGGCGGTTCTGACCTTACGGCCATTGCTTTAGCCGGTGCTTTGGGAACAAATTATTGTGAAATCTACACTGATGTAGATGGGGTTTATGCCATTGATCCTCGGCTCATTCCCGAAGCAAAAAGATTTGGAAATATTACCTACAGCCAAATGATCCAGCTTTCAGGAGCTGGAGCCGGCGTTCTGATGGACAGATGTATTCTTTTGGCTCAAAATTTGGGAGTTGAGATTAAAGTTCTGCTGAGCCCGAGTTTCGGAGAGAGTACCGGCGGAACTATGGTTCAATCGGGAGCCACTTTAAAAGATATGGAGGGTTTAATCTGGAATCAAACCGGCGTAGCTATCCAGAAAGGAGCTTTAGTTAAAGTTTCTGACATCTCCGATCAGAGCGAAATGAGCGAAGAAATTTTTAAGCTCCTTTCTGGGATTGACATTATTGATAGTATAGAGTGGAGCGATGAAGAGAAAACCCAAATTCTCTTACTGTACTTGCCCGAAGATTTATCCACTGTTTTGGAAAAATTAAAAGAACTGGAGGAAATAAAGATAGGAAAAAGTTTTGAGGTTGGAGTGCTGACTTTAGTTAATTTCTTGATGAAAGAAGAAGCCGGCTATCTTTACCGAACCCGAAAAGCTATTGCCCAAGCCGGAGTGAAGAAGGAAATATTATCTTCTTCTGGAACAAGCATTCTAATGGCCGTAAAATGGGAGGATACTGAAAAACTAGCCAAGTCCTTAAGTAAAGAATTCGATTTACTCAAAGAATAGCAAGACGTATCTTGTTTCAAGATTACAAAGGGCAGAGACTTGTGATATAGTCTTTGTCTTTTTTTTATACTCTAAATTAGAAAGTGCCCAGCGAAAATATTTTTCACTTGGCACTATTTATAATTTCTGGTTTTTTTTGAATCCAGTTTAATCAGACCGTGAATTTCACATCTTATCAGATTACGCTTTACTCTTTTTGAATGGAGATTGTCACCACACCGGGGATAGACAGGATATTTATAGCTTTCATAAAAATATGAGACTATCCCGATAAAAACTATTATACCAATCGCAATCACGATTTTCATTCTTTTCACCCCCTATTTATTTTTTTTAATTTATTTCTTTAGCATCTTCTATTTTTTAGATATAACTTTTTAATTAATATGTCAAATTATATGTTGTCAAATTATAGTTGACAAGGCTCTTTAGAAGAAAGTAAAATTAAATTAGATTTGCTTCAAAATAATGCGATCGCATTATTTTGTCGCCGGATTTATCCTATATTTATTATCTATTTATTATTATTATCTATTTATCATCTATGCCCAGAAAATCTGAGAACTCTTCTCAATATATTTTTCAAAGAAAAAAGACTAGTTTCACCAAGCGAATTTTCGAGAAAGGATTAAATGTTAGTGGGGCGGTATTACTTTATCTTGCTGAAACAGGGGAAGGTTTTTTAGAGGACTTGCCAAGTTGTTATCCTCAGTTTGATATGATGAAACAGTTAGCTGGAGTCGGTCCTTACAAAAAAAGAAGGCAAGAATGGCTCAAAAAGAAAACTTTACAGACCAATATAGCTCGGTTAGAAAAACAGAGGTTGATAGCCAAAGAACCCAAAAGAAAAATTTATATTTTAACTGAAAAGGGAAAAGAATTCTCGGCTTACATTAAAGACCGATACGGGCTTTTATCAGGAAAGTGGGATGGGAAAATAAGAGTGTTAATTTTTGATATTCCAGAGAAGAAAAAGTTTTGGAGAGAGTGGTTGAGAAAGGAATTGGTTCTGCTTCAATATAAAGAATTTCAAAAAAGCGTGTATATCGGCAAAGTCCCTTTACCCCGAGACCTGTATCGGAGAATCGGAGAGGAAGGGCTTGAAGATTTTGTTTTTATTTTTACGATGAGTGAATTTGATAAGAAAAAAATAATGAAAATTCTGGAAGAGAAATAAAACTTCAAAATAATGCGATCGCATTATTTTGAAGCAAGAAATATATAGGAAAGTCATTAGATTAATACCAGATGAAGTAGATTATTGCATAATGCAATTGTTTGACTTTTTTTCTGCTTTTAGTATTATTTAAATGGTTGTTTGACATATTTTCAAAAAAGAAAAGTGGTTTCTGATAGATGGTTCTTATACAAGGAGGTCGGTTATGTTAAAAAAGATTATTATTGCTGTGGTTGTGTTTCTCGCGATAAGTATAGGTAGTTTCTATTTTTTAAGGAATGCTGAGATGGAAGCCTGGATGAGAATTGGAGCCAGTTTATTTTTCGGCGTAGTTGCCGCCCTGGTTGGTTGGGTAATAGCAGGTGAATAATTTTTTAAATCCCCGTGATTGGAGTTAATCGCGGGGATCTGTATTTTAATTAAAAAAGTGTCAAAATTAAAAAAATAAAAATTAAGTTAATTTTTAGATTTTTCAAAAACTTATTTCTGATAGTTCTTCGCCACCTCAATAACATTTCGGCACGATCGCATCAATTTGTTATAAAAATTTACGAGGGTTCGACCTCGAAATATATTTATGGAAAATAAGAACAAATTTTTTGAAAATAGAAAAATTTTCCCTTCAATTACTACTATTAGTTCAAATTGGAGAAAGAAAATAGAAGAAGTGAGAAAGCTCGGTTTAAAAGAGGTTTGTCTTTTTTTGACTTGTTTGGAAAAAAACGAAAGAGAAGAGCTTTATAAATTACTTGAGAAAACAAAGATTGAAAAGATTCCTTTAGTTCATCTTAGGAGTGACATGAACTTGAAAGAATTGGATTATTTGGTAAACAATTATAAAACAGAAGTTTTTAACACCCATACTGAAAGAAAATACCCTTTTCTTTATAATCTTGATAAATACAAGAATATTATTTATATGGAGAATGCTTCTCTTCCTTTGGATGAAGAGGAGATTAAAAATTTTGCCGGCGTTTGTTTAGATATCTCTCATCTTGAAATAAGCAGAATTTTAAACAGAGAGCGATATAAAAATGATATTGAGATTTTGAAAAAATATCCCCTTGGTTGTAATCACATTAGCGCTGTTAAAAAAATTCCTGTTAAAAAGAAAGATAAACTTGAATATGATTTTCATTATTTAGAAGATTTGTCGGATTTAGATTATTTAAAAAGATATCCGGCTAAATATTTTTCTTCGATTTTAGCCATAGAATTGGAAAACCCGATTAAAGAACAATTGAAAGCGAAAGATTATATAATTGATTTATTGAAGAATAAATGAAAATTAGGGTTTAGTTCTTTTAAAATAATTAAAAAAGGAGTGAGCGATGCGAAGTCTATTGAATGGTGGCATTAACGGAGTTAAGAACGGCTTTAAATTGATTGATTTTTCTTTCCGGGAATTTAACAAAGCCAAGGAGCAGTTTTTAGTTTTTTTATCTAAAAACTATATACCAAGAGTTTTTACTCCTAACCGGCTTTCCTGGTTTAGAATCTGTTTAGCTTTGATAATAAGCCTCATGCTCTTTCAGTATTCCCAATGGAAAGCTTGGATTCTGATCCTCTTTATAATTTCGGGTATCACCGATGTTTTCGATGGTCCGATAGCCAGGGCCTGGAAACTTGAAAGCAAAGAAGGGGTTTTTCTTGACAGATTAGCAGATAAACTTCTTATTTGTCCTTTGGTGGCTCGAATAATCTGGCAATATGACAGATTTCTCGTTTTGATTTTGATAGGAGCTGAACTTTTTTCAATTTCTTTAGCTGTCTCAGCTATGAGAAAGGGGATATCCAACCAAGTTACTAAATCAAATTTGTTCGGCAAATGGAAAATGGTTTTCCAATGGCTGGGTATTGTTACTTTATTGTTTTTCCCTGAAAGAATAAACTTAGCCACTGATGCTCTTTGGTTTGCTTTAGGACTTGGTTTAGCCAGTGTCTTTGGTCATTTTCAGAGTTACATTAGCTCTCGAGATAAGAACGGCATAGAATAATAGATTAAAATTCTATGCCGTTTTATTTTTTAATCAAAAATGGTAAAATAGAAAAATTATTATGGAGCCAAAAATATATGGATATTTATGAAAAGAAAAATTCCAAAAATTAAAATTTCTGATTCTAAATTAACCGGCAAAAGGATTATTTTACGACCTTTGAAATTTTCTGATGCTAAAGATATTTACTCTAACATCAAAGATAAAAGAATAGCGGAAAACACCATAAGAACTCCTTGGCCCTATAAATTAGAGGATGCCCAGAAATTCATTCGGAAAATGCAAAGAGCTTGGAAAAAGGGAAAAAGTTTTGCTTTCGGGATTGAGTCAAGAGACAAAAAAGAAGTTATCGGCTGTATTATTCTTTATGACGTTGATTTTAAAAACAAAAATACCGAAATTAGTTATTGGCTGGGACCGAAATATCGGAATCAGGGCATAATGACAGAAGGGGTAAAATTGGTTTTGAATTTCGCTTTCAGGAAATTAAAACTCCATCGAGTTTGGGCCAAAGTTTTTAGTGATAACCCCGTTTCTCAAGAGGTTTTAAAGAGAGTGGGTTTTAAAAAAGAGGGATACCATCGCGAGAGCACTTGGCATTTCGGCCGTTGGAGAAATGATGTTCCCTATGCTTTATTAGTTGAGGAATTTTTTAAAAAATAGTATAATTTAATAAACCCGAAACAATCCCGTCAAAGCTTAAAGCTTTGACGGGACTCAATTTTAACCGAAGAAGAAACTCCTTTGTATATAATGCCAATAGGAAAGATTGGTTCTTAGAATAAAGGTTGAACCCGAGACCCGAATGAATTTCGGTCTGGGATAAAAATACAATCTGAAAGAACAAAAAAAGAAAATGCGAAATAATATAAAAGTAAGATGTGAAAACTGCGGTAATGAATGGGAGATAAATATTGAAGATGGATGGACAATTCATCAGATGCCTTATGTTGGGATTGCTTTTTATCCTCCGGAAGATGGAGACCAGAGCAGAGGTTCAAAAGTACTGAGGTGCCGGGTTTGTAACAAATGCCGGCAAATAATTATAATTTAAATAAAAAGGAAAACAAAAAGCCGGGTTTATAAAGTAAGAACCTTTCGCTTCACTCAGAACCTTGAATGTTTGCCCTTCGGGCAAGCCATTGTCTAAAAAGTCGAATTAAAATAATCAACTAATTTACGTATCAATACGAATTTACGAATATTCGTATATTCGTAAAGATTAGTAGATTAGTTGATAATCTTATGTTTATTGCTTCTCTTTTAATTGTTGTTGGTGTTGTCTTTTTACTGAAGAATTTAGGACTGATAACCGGAGATATTTGGGGGATTATTTGGCCTTTGATTTTGATTCTTTTTGGAGTTTATGTTCTTTTGAAAAATTATCGCTACAGAATGTTTTGGGAGAGAGTCTGGCGAAAGCTTGAATAGAACATCGAAGAAAAATGAAACCAATAGGAGTTTTTGATTCTGGTTTTGGCGGATTAGAAATTCTCCAAGAGATTGTTAAAAAATTGCCGGAATACGACTATGTTTATCTTGGTGATACAGCGAGACTCCCTTATGGTTCTCGAACTCAAGAAGTAGTTTATAATTTTACCGTTGAGGCAGTAGATTTTCTTTTAAAAAAGAGTTGTCCTCTTTTAATTTTAGCTTGCAATACTGCTTCAAGCGAAGCCCTGAGAAGAATTCAAAAAGAATATTTAGCAAAAAATTTTCCGGAAAAGAAAGTTTTAGGAGTAATTATCCCAGCAGCAGAAGAGGCAGTTGAAAAAACCAAAAATAATAGAGTGGGAGTAATCGGCACAGAAAGCACTGTTAATTCTCGGGCTTTTGAAAGAGAACTTAAAAAACTTAATTTTAGAGTAAAGGTTTTTCAAAAAGCCTGTCCTTTACTTGTTCCAATTGTGGAAGCAGGGGAAGAAAACTCTCAAATTACAGAACCAGTTCTTAAAAATTATCTCAATCCTTTAATTAAAAAAGATATTGATACTTTAATTTTGGGTTGTACTCATTACGGCTTATTGAAAAAGAAAATTAAAAAGATTGTCGGGGAAAAAATAAATGTTATTACCGAAGGAGAAATAGTGGCTGAAAAACTTAATGATTATTTAAAACGCCATCAAGAAATTGAAAAGAATTTAAGCAGAAATTCTACTATAAGATTTTTAACAACCGACTTAACCGACCGCTTCAAGATTTTAGGAAGCCAATTCTTTGGCAAAGAAATTTCCCCGGAAAAAGTGAGTTTAGAATAAAAAAGCTCTTCTTGAGAGATAATTTCAAGATCAAAAAGGTCGATACTATCAATACATCACATCAGAAGTTATAGAATATAAACTAAATTATGCTTTCACAGATACCTTTGAATCTGGAAAAAGTTAAAAAAGAGGACTTAGACAAAGAAATTTTAAGAGTGGGAATGATAGCTGAATTAGATGCTGTTTCTTTGTACGAGCAGTTGGCGGCAATGACAGAAAGTAAAAATATCAAAAAAATTCTTTTGGATATCGCCAAAGAAGAAAAAACTCATGTTGGTGAGTTCGAAACTTTGTTGCTTAGAATTGATAAAGAACAAGAAAAAGAATTAGAGGAAGGTAAAAAAGAAATTGAGGAACTAATAGAATAAAAATTTAGATTTTGTTCTTTAAAAAATAGAAAAGAGATGGTTGAAGTGAAAAAGATTTTTTTGATAGTTATTTTTTTACTAGTTTTTCTGATTTTATTTTCAAAAACAAGTGGTGCTGAATATTGGGAAACTCCGAAATATACTGATTTGCTCAGGGAATTGGAGCAAGCCGGTTTTTTTCTTGATGTTAATTATCGACGATCGTTCAAAATTAACATCAACGGAAATTGGATAACTATTTTTTAAATGCCATAATGTAAAAATGAGGCGTTTTTTTATAATCTTATTAATTATTTTAATTATTGAAATTGGATTTATTGTTTTTGGTTTTAGTTTTTCTTTTCAGAAAGTTTATGTAAGAGAAAAAAAAGTTCCTGTTGCTTTCCTCGGGAATTTTGATGATGAGTCAGAAAGAGAAAAATTTGAAGAATCAGAAATTACTGTTTTTGCTGTCGGTGATATTATGCTGAACAGGGGAGTAGAATTTAAAATTAAAGAAAATGGAAATGGGGATTACAGATGGCTTTTTTTGAAGATTGCTGATGACTTGCAAAAAGCTGATATTTTATTTGGAAATTTGGAAGGACCAATTTCAGCTAAAGGAGAAAGAGTGGGAAGTATTTATTCATTTCGGGCTGAACCTCAAGTAATAGAGGGTTTAAGTTTTGCTGGTTTTGATATTTTGTCTTTAGCTAATAATCATATGTTAGATTATCAAAGAGTAGCTCTTGAAGATACAATGAATATTTTAAAGGAGAATGGTATTGATTATGTTGGCGCTGGATTTAATAGTAAAGAGGCATTTTCAGTTAAAATTAAAACAATAGGAAATACTAAAATCGGTTTTTTGGCTCTGACTGATTTAGGTCCCGAGGTCTGGAGGGCAGGGGAGAATTATTCGGGAATTGCTTGGCTCAATGAAGAAAACATTGAAGAAATAAAAGAACATATTAAAACCGCAAAACAAAAAGTAGATGTTTTGATTGTTTCTTTTCATTCTGGTGAAGAGTACAGCAGAGAACCCACCCCTTCTCAGGTTTCTTTCGGTCGTTTATTTGTTGATGCTGGAGCTGATTTAGTAATTGGTCATCACTCTCACGTAATTCAGAAAATAGAAAAATACAAAACAGGCACGATTGCTTATAGTTTAGGAAATTTTGTTTTTGACCAGGGATTTTCTCAAGAAACTATGGAAGGATTGTTGTTGGAAATAATAATCAAAGAAAATAAAATAAAAGAAGTTAATTCAATAAATATTAAAATTTCCAATTCTTTTCAGCCTTCTATCAAAAAATAAAATAAACTATAGAAATTATGAAATGGAAGAGAAAAGTTTTTTTATCGGTTATTTTTTTGTTGGTTCTGGCAAATTTTTTTGTTTGGAAAGGAATTTTTGATTTATCAGAGGGGGTTTTAAAAGTTGTCTTCTTTGATATCGGCCAGGGAGACAGTATCTATATAGAAACATCTCAAGGGCATCAAATTCTCATAGACGGGGGACCGAGCGGGAAGAAAATATTGGAAAAATTATCCGGAGAAATTCCTTTTTGGGATAAATCATTGGATTTGGTAATTTTAACCCATCCCGATGCTGACCATCTTTCGGGTTTGAATTATGTTTTAAAAAGATACAAAGTGGAAAATATTTTATGGACAGGAGTGAAAAAGGATACTAAGACTTTTGGATATTGGCAGGAAAATTTGGAAAAAGAAAAGAAAGAAGAAAAAGCAAATATTATAATTACTCAAAGGGGACAAAGAATTAAAGCAGGAAAAACTGAAATTTTTGTTCTTTATCCTTTCCAGAATTTGGAAGATGAGTTTTTCAAAGAGAACACTAATGATACTTCTGTAGTCGTTAAACTTTCGTTTTATGAAAACAACTTTTTATTTACCGGCGACATAAGCGAAAAAGTGGAAAAAGAATTAATTATTGGAGATTCGTATTTGAGTCTTAACTCCCAGGTTTTAAAAGTTGCCCATCACGGAAGCAAAAGTTCAACTTCAAGAGATTTTTTAAAAACTGTGAAGCCGGAAATTGCTGTGATTTCTTGCGGCATAAACAATCCCTATGGTCATCCTTCTCAGAATGCGTTGAGTAATCTTCAAGAATTTGGTATAAATATTTTAAGGACTGACCAAAAAGGTGATATAAAGATAGTTTCTAATGGAAAAAATTATTCATATCAGCGTAAATCAGTTTACCCCGTTAGATAAATTATCTAACGGGGCGGGTCACTATTAATCAGCGTCTATGAAGTTTCCAATTTTTAAAACCAAAATTGAAGGGGTTTCCAAAAAGTTTAATCTGACCGATTTCAATGAAAGAAAAGATTATTTTGAATTAAAAACAGGAAAGGAAATCAAAAAATTGAGAGAATATTTGAAAGAGCATACTTTTATTGCTTATCTTTTGGGCAAAAAGAATTCCGGTAAAGGGACTTATGCCAAAATGTTCAAGGAAGTGATTGATAAAGATAAAATAGAACATTTTTCTATCGGCGATATGGTCCGTAGTTTTGATGATGTTGTCCAAGATAAAAAAAAGAAAAAAAATTTAGTTTCTTTTTTGGAAAAAAATTATCGGGGATGGTTTTCGGTTGAAAAATTAATCTCCCTTTTAGAAACAAGAAGTACCACCACTCCGCTTTTGCCAACAGAATTAATTTTGGCTTTGGTAAAAAAAGAAATAGCCCAAAGAGAAAAGAAAGCTCTTTTTATTGATGGCTTTCCAAGAGATTTGGACCAGGTTTCTTATTCCTTATTTTTCAGGGATTTAATCGGCTATCGGGACGACCCTGATATTTTTGTTCTTATTGATGTTCCCGAAACAGTGATTGATGAAAGAATAAAATATAGAGTAGTTTGTCCTTCTTGCCAAACTTCAAGAAATTTGAAACTTCTTCCGACGAAAAAGGTGGAGTACGACGGGAAAGAGAGAAAGTTTTATCTAATTTGCGACAATTCAGATTGTCACGGAGCAAAGATGATTCCAAAAGAAGGAGATGAATTGGGGATAGAGCCGATTAGAGAAAGATTAAAAAAAGATGAGATATTGATAAACCAGGCATTTTCCCTTTATGGCATTCCAAAAATTCTTTTGAGAAATTCTATTCCTGTTGAAAAAGCTCAAGAATCCGTTGATGATTATGAAATTACTCCCGAATATAACTATCAATTAGATAAAAAAACAGGGAAGATAAAAATAGTTGAAAGACCCTGGCAAATTCCGGATGATACTGGCGTTCCTTCTTACAGTTTGATGCCGCCACCGGTTGTTGTCTCTCTAATCCGGCAGATGGCAGAAGTTCTTAATTTATAATATGCAGCAAGCTGTTAGAGCTCAGAGCTCTAACAAAATTTTAATATTGACAGCCTTATTTAAGAGGCCTATAATGAAAATGCCCTGCCCTTTCTGATAAGATTCCTGGACAAACTTTCTTGGAGAGGATGACAAATATTTGCTAAGACCTTTGTGACTTAGCGTGAGTTATCCCAAAATAGATTCAATTCTAGGATATCGATTGCAGATTAAGGGTAGGGCTTTATTTAAGCGCTTTTTAAATCTTTAAGCGCTTTTTTGATTAAATTTTCCACTCTTAATTTTCTCTCAGCTTTTTCTACAACTTCTAAATTTGCTTTTGTTTGCGGATGCTCTGGCAAAAATCTGGAGCAGCAATCCTGATAAGGTAAAATTGAGATATCGTAAGTTCCAATTTCTTTGGCTTTTTCAATAATTTCTAATTTGTCCTCTCCAATTAAAGGCCGCAGAACTAATAAGTTTGTGGCTTTTTCAATTACTTTTAAATTTTCTAAAGTTTGAGAAGCAACCTGACCAAGATTTTCTCCGGTAATAATCGCTTTTATCTTTTCTTTTTCAGCAATTTTTTCAGCTATCCTGAACATCATTCTTCGATAAAAAATAACCCGCAGCGGAGAGGGAGTTTTAAGTAAAATTTCTTTTTGAATTTCGGCGAAAGGAACTAAATAGAGTTTGAGCTTCGGCTGGAATTTATTGAGAGTTTCGACTATTTTTTTTACTTTATCAATTGAAGCTTTATTGGTGTAGGGGAGAGCATGAAAATGTAAAAAGATAAGATTTAATCCTCTTTTCATTGCTAAAAAAGAAGCAACCGGCGAATCAATTCCTCCGGACAGTAAGCTTATCGCTTTTCCACTTACGCCGACCGGTAAACCCCCCAATCCCTTAATCTTTTCCAGATATAAAAAGGCGTACTTTTCAACGAGCTCAATAAAACAGGTGATATCAGGATTTTTCAAGTCAACTCTCACCTTTGATTTTTTGGTTGTCCGGGGAGTAAATTTTTCCAAAATAAAACCACCAACTTTTTCGTTAATTTCTTGGGAAGATGAAGGAAATTCTTTTTTGGAGCGTTTGGTTGAAATTTTAAAAGTTTTGAATTTCTTATCTTTCAGAAGTTCAAAAGCTTTCTTTTTTATTTCATTAATCTCTTGTTTAGAGTTTTGAGCAAAAGCAAAATAGGTAATTCCGAAAACATTACTCAATCTTTCTTTAATTTCTTTTTGGATTTTTATTGCCTGCCTGCCGGCCTGCCTGCCGGTAGGCAGGGCAGGCAGCTTTTTAAGTTTGACAATTATTCTTCCTGAAATTCTTTTGACAAATTCAAAATGAGTCGGCTTCAAAGCCGACTTAATATTTTTAACTAAAGCTTCTTCAAAAAATTTTCTGTTTTTTCCCTTCAGGGCAATTTCGCCGTAGTGACAGATAATATAGTTCATTTCAAAGATAATAAACAAAAATAAAAGAGAGGATATATTCGGAGCGGGTGAGCGGATTCGAACCGCCCTCATCTCCTTGGAAGAGAGATATAATAGCCACTATACTACACCCGCAAAACTTGTTGGGTTTTTTCCGGTCGGGGTACCCGGACTTGAACCGGGAATCGCACGCACCCCATGCGCGCATGTTAACCAATTACACTATACCCCGTTGAAATTAAATCGCAATTATCCTTTTTTCAATCGCTTGATGCATTTGGTACAAACCAAAATTCGCTGTCCGGCAAACGGTTTATATTTTTTAAGTTTCACCTCTTCGGGTACCCGAAGCCTTTGGAGATTAGGATATTTTCTCCGCTTTCCTGTCGGGTTGTATTTTCCTCTCAATTTCTTTATTCGTCCAAAGACCCGAGACCCTTTTTCGCAGATTGCAC
>Ga0210049_1004338_pt1 | contig 12414 bp, 12 predicted proteins | sample CryGeyCG2014_300_2_FD_183964 | JGI IMG/M metagenome (GOLD analysis project Ga0210049, IMG submission 183964) | Groundwater microbial communities from aquifer - Crystal Geyser CG06_land_8/20/14_3.00 (SPAdes) (version 2) | ecosystem: Environmental > Aquatic > Deep subsurface > Groundwater | place...
TTATTAGAATACGTTTTATTAGCATCTCTCACCAGAACCGCCATTTTTGGAGCAACGGATATGTTTTCAAAATAAGCGATTGATGTGTCGGTATTGCCCGCTGATTGATTGTTTAATCTTATGATGCAATCAATGGGACTGGCACCGGGAATAACAAAAGTATCATTTAATGGGTTAACGGTTCCGGCTACTGCCGTATTGGGGTCGGCGGTAACCGTTTCCCAAATCGGGTTATTAGGAATAGGGTTAGGGTGAGCGGTATTTGTTGAAGCGTATATTTCAGAACCAGAGACATTTGTTACTTGAATCCTGCCAATTGAAATGTTGGCGGTTACAGGACATACAGTATTTGTTATTTTGCCGGTAAGAATATAACTGACGGATGGTTCAAGTCGGAATGTGATGGTAGATATATACACAACGCCTGTACTTACGCCGATGCAAAATCCCCTTGTTGACGGCGAACTGATTTTTACCACCCCCGCAGGCAATCCGCCGGTCGCAGGAATCCAATCCCACCCGGTCGGTGCTTGAGGGCTACTGTCGGGCGAGTCAAACCCGCCGTTCCTTACCAGATTGCCGATGCCATGTCTATAGGCGCTTTTCATATCTTTTGTGAACCAGTACATTGCATCCCGCGCCTCCGCCTGGACGGTCATTCTTGCTTTGCCTGCCCACCACGCGTTTGTGAATGACTTAAAAATCTGAACCAGCGGAATGAAAATTATCGCCATTAGAGCCACGACAACCATCAGTTCTACAAGAGTAACACCGCTTATTTTTTTATTTTTCATTTTATCCAGGAGCGAAGCAAGAAATTTTTGTAGGGCAACCCTTTAGGGTTGCTTTTAATTCGCATATTTATTGCAGGGCTGAAGCCCTGCCCTACGAGCCCTGCCATACAATGTGTCTGGAAAATATACTTGCGAGCGACTATCTTCTCGCTATGTTCGCCATTATTGTCTGATGAATTACTTCCCTGCCTTTTCCTCCGCCGGATGACCAACCGACTCTTACCTCAATCTGTTTGTAATCCGTAGGCGGCGCTGCTGCTGTCTGAAATCTCCCTGTAGCAAGGCAATCCATGTATCTCACCCGAACGCTTCTTGTGAACTTGCCGTATTGTGAAAGCGGGTTGTTCGCTGCATCGCTTGGCGGGGTTTCAGTCCAGCCCCAATCGTTTCCGGTTGAACCTAAATTATAATCATCAATATCATCAAAAGAGGTTTTGTTGGTCCAATTTTCAGTTGCATCTTGAGTAAAAGGAAAGGGTGAACGACTTCCAGCCGGCGTAGAACCATCTGCTCCGGCACCTTCATCCCATTTTCGCTGCTTTATCTCTTCCATCAAATCCTGTGCAAGTTCGTTGGCGACGCTTCTGGAACCGAGGTCGCTGGTCGCTACAAGCGAATCGCCGATAAGTTTTACAAGCGGAATTAGCCCGAGCACCAGCACGACCATCGCTATCATTATTTCAACAAGAGTGTAACCTTTTTTCTTTTTCATTCTATTTTTTAATCTTTCTCACTTTCTCATTTAATCAATTGATTAAATGAGAAACTATCCTTTAATTTACCTTTTTACGGCACCGTTGGGTAAATCCGTGTTGTCATTGAATATGTGTGTTCCTTTTTGTCTTTTGTTTCTTTTTTCACAATCAGGTTCACATCAAAATACTGCTGGTTTATGTTTGTAATCGTCAGAGTGTAAATGTTTTCACAAACGGGATTTAAACCATCCGCCGCCCAGTTTCCGGAATTTTTTTCTCTTATAAGTTTCGCATTTGCCGGGTCGCTTAAATCAAGTCGGTATCTGAACTTATAAAAAATTCCGCCCTCACTTGATTCAAGATAAAATGGACCTGTTGAATTTACAGCAGAACCGTTTTCTATCAAAATATTTTTTTTTAGAGCAAGCGAGACGGCATCGTATTTCGGCTTGGCATTGTTCCCCGTCGTTTTAATTTTTATGTAATATGACCCGGGCTCAAGTGTAATAACCTCTGAAGATGTTACGACAAAGTTCCAAGCGTTGTTAACTTCGCTTCCTTTTAATGTAGGACCGCCGCGTATATTTTCAGTTCCCGCATCAAGAACCTTTACCCAGGTGTTTTGATTTTTGTCCGTCTTATCATCCGGTTTCATCCAGTATGTAAGAATATAATTGTTGTTCGGCGGATTTACAATTAAGTTGAAATTGTCGCTCCAATAATATTTATCTGGAGGGTCAACGGTGAACTCCATCGCCCAGTGTCCAGAAACGATATCATCCGATTTTCGCAACTGCGACGAGCTTACAGCAAGCCAGTAATTCACCGCATCGCTGTAACCTGCTGGGTCCTCAAAAGAATAATTTTTATTCACCGCACCTATTGAACATCTCATAGCGCCCTTTATATCTTGAGTCAGAAGATACATCGCATTTCTTGCATCCTGCTGAATATCAATCTGCGTCGTTCCGCCCCACCATGCGCCGAGCGATTTTTTGAATATAATTGCCGACGGAATAAAAATTAAGCCGAGTAATGCGAGAACTACTAAAAGTTCCGTCAGCGTCACCCCTTTTGATTTCATATCTTAAAGTCTCCGTCAGTTTGATTTCACAAATGTTATATTTTGAAATTTACCGACGAAACATTTGAAGCGTTTGAAATTTCTTCGGCTTTTGCGATAAGAAAATTTTTTTCTTCCGCAGAGATAGTTTCTTTTTCTTTAAGTATTTTTAATATCTCGGATATTTTTGTTCTTGCTTCCTCGCGGAATTGCTCGTCGGATAAAAGTTTGGTTCTTAAGTTCGCCGTCATAGTATTCAGCGCTTCCGCCAATTCTTTCAGTTCGTCCTTTTCCCTGAGACGGAACTGTTTGGTTAAATCGCCTTCGTTAATCATAGTCAGAAGGTCTTTTTCAAGACGGTAAATCGGTCCCGCAATCCTGTGGGAGAAATATACCGATATGAAAGCGACGAGCACCATAAACACAAGCGATTTTACTGCAAGTAAAAGGTGGAAAGCAGTCAGGTCCTGCCGTATCTCTTCCATAAAAAAAACCTTCGGAAGAATAGTTTTCATCGTGTAAAAAATATCCCACTCAACCAGCGCGACCATAACGAAAAGTGTAGCGACAATCATTGCGGCGTATTTGAATTGAAATTTTTTGTTGATAAGAATTTTTTTTCTGACGCTTTGTTCGTTTGCCATAAAATAACCTCCGTAAACCGCTAAACCAATGCCAAATAAAAAGCGTAAAACAGTTGTGAAATAAGCGACTTCATTGCAATGGTTATGGCGATAAAGTCAACGATGTCAGCGATAACATTTTAGCATAGCGTCATCGTTGTAATCAGTCTTTTATCGCTGTAATCAAGTATCGAATTCAGTTTCCGATACTATAAAAATGTAAAAAATACGAAAAATTTGCAGATTCCAAAATACAGTTTTCCGACGACAATTCCCGAACTACTTTCGTAGTTTCGTAGTTGCGAAAGTAGTTGAATAGGTTTTCAAAAAAATACAGGAAAAAAATTTTATTTAAAAAATTCTCTTCCCGTAGCAGAACCGATTATGGTCGGTCCGTAGAAACACCCGTTCCTAATTAACAGATTTATACGGTCTAAAAGAAAGTATAACATAAAAATTAAAATTTGTTAAGTACTTTTTTTAGAATCAGAAAACTGTGAAAATAAAATTCAATAATGCTCCCGAAAAAAATGCGACGGTAAAAACGGTAAATGCAATCATTAAAGCCGACTTTAAGCCCATTTCTTTTATCAAAATAAAAAACGAGGCAATGCAGGGCAGATAAAGAACCATAAATACGCTTGCAACGATAAACTGTTTCGCTGATAATGCAAAAGGCGCCAACATAGCGATTGAAACATCTTTCCTTAAAAATCCGAGAATAATAACCGAAACAATTTCTTTGGGGAGTCCTAAAAAATAAACAAAAGGTTTCCCGATTTTACCAGTTAGAAAATTTGTGATATGCAAGATATCAAAAATATTTATCAGAAGTATGCCGAAAATAATAAGAGGCACGGCTTCCTTTGAAAAAACTTTCAGACGTATCCATAATTTTTTTAACAGAACCGAAAAACTCGGGATTCGGTAGGGCGGTATTTCAGTAAAAAGTTCCGGGGCCTCGCCTTTCATTATTTTGTTAAACAGAAAGGATGTAATGGCAGCAATTAAAATTATAATAAAAAAAATCAAAGTAACAACTTTCATTCCATATGCAATTCCCAGAGATAAAATCATTGCGGTTTGCGGCATACACGGTGCGCTGATAAGTATCAGAACAGTGGTAATAATTTTTTCCCGTTTTGATTCAAGTATTCTTGTTGATAAAATCGCAGGCACCTTGCAACCCAATCCTAAAATAATGGGAATTGCCGAGTAACCGTGAAGTCCCAGATGGTGAAAAATATTGTCTAATAAGACCGCCAGCCGAGGGAGATAGCCGAAGTCCTCCAAAAAACCCAGCACAATGTAAAATGAAAAAATATAGGGAAGTACTACGACGAACGGAACATAAATTCCGGTAGTCAAAACCCCGAATGACTTCATCACTTCCGGTGTTACGCCGAGAAGCAACTCTGAAAAAAATTCGGGCTTAATGTTTTTAATCACACTGATAATTGCAGGATAATAAAAGTTGTTAAATAACGGGTCAAGGACATAATTTATAAGTCCTTCGCCGATGAATCGGACAATAAAAAAAGTCACAGCAAGAATAATAATTGCGGCGGGAATTCCTGTTAACGGTTTTATAGTAATGTCGCTTAATCCTTCAAGAAATGTGTGATGTCTATGAAAAACCTTTTGAACCGATTCAATGATATTTCCGATGACATACCATTTTTCATTTTGGTCGTAGGAAAAATTACTTATTTTGGCGTTATTTAAGTTTGAGACAATTTGGCGGAGTCCTTCGCCGGTTACCGCGCAGGTTGGAATAACGGGAACTCCCAAAATTTCTTCAAGTTTTTTTTTGTCAATAGAGATTCCCGTGTGCTTTGTTTCGTCCCAGAAATTAAGAACAAGCAGCATCGGAATTTTTTTTGGCAGGAGTTGAAGCGTTAAATTAAGATTTCTTTCCAGGTTGGTTGAGTCAATTACATTTACGAGTATGTCCCCTTTTTTGATTAAATCTATAGCGACTTCTTCCGCTTTGGATGCGGCATCCAGAGTATAATTTCCCGGCACATCAATAACTTCGTATTTTTCATCGCCGGATTTTAAGTAGCCCCTTGTGAACTCAACGGTTGTTCCGGGATAATTTGCGGTAATAATATCAATTCCGGTTAAGTGAGAAAAAATTGCGCTTTTTCCGACATTGGGATTTCCAATTAAAAGAATTTTTTTCATATTTTTCACTTTCTCATTTAGGCAAATGAGAAACCATCACTATTTAATTTCTACAAAAATTTTTGATGCAATACCCTTGCCGATTGCTATATTTGTTCGTCCTGCCCTGATGACGACCGGCCCGCCGAATACGGATGAACTAAGTTTTTTTATTTTAACGCCGAGTCGTAATCCCAGCGATTCAAGTTTTTTTTGAAACCCCGCCCCCCCTTCAATTTTTACAACCTTTGCGAAGTTATTTCTTTCAAGATTTAACAATGATGTGAGCATAAAAATTCCATCCGTTTAATTTTTTGGATAAACAATAAAAATCTTATAAGTGCGGAATATCTTATTTCAACCGCATTTTCGGGACAAAGTTCGATGCAGCAAAGACACAGTATACATTTTGATTTGTTCACGACGGGTATTTCTTTAAGTTCTATCGCCTTCACAGGGCAGGATTTTATACAAGTCATACATTTTGTACATTTTTTTCTGTCCATAATAGGCAACGCGGATACAAATTTACCGAGAAATTTTGCTAGCCATTTAGGTATAAAATACAAATAAAAATTAGTTGGTACTTTAAATTTTTCTAATTTGACATTTTTAATTTGCTCGCCTGTAATTTTTATTTTTTCAATTTCATTCGTTCCGAAATTTAATTCCGCCGCGGAATTTAAGTAATAAACTTTTTTTGGGTCAAATCCGGCAATTTCGCACATTACCGTATCAATTGCCACGGCATCATCGGAAGCCATAATCAGTCCGATATTTTTTGGTTTTCCTGATGCAGGTCCTTCGCCTTCCATTCCGACCACTGCGTCCATTATTGAAAGTTTCGGTTTTACAATTGCCAAAACATCAACGATAATTTCCGAGAATTCATCTGGATGAGGAGCAAATTTGTGGTATATTGATTTTCTTAAACCCGGGATACATCCGTAAAGATTTTTGACGGCACCGGTAAAAAAAACAAGATTGTGGGTTTTGAATTTCGGCACGGTTATAACGCAGTCGCTGACAAGGCAGGGCTTTGCTATTTCAAGTTGTTTTAATGTTTTATTTTTAGGATTTTTTGAAGCAACACAGACAGTGCCGGTTCTTTCAAAAAAAAGCATTTCGCATTTTTCTTCCTCGCAGATTTTTTTGATACCGCTTTTTTCCCAGAATTTTTCTGCGCCGCCTATAACGCCGCCCGGACTTTCACCGACGGAAGGAATTGCCCCTGCTTCTCTAACAATTCTGATAATTGCCCTTACAATTTCGGGATGCGTTGTTACCGCTTTTTCCGGCGATTTTGCAGAAAGTATGTTTGGTTTTATTAAGACCTTCTGCCCGCTTTTGAAAAATTTATCCGTGCCGCCAAGAAGTTTTATCGCTTCTCGAACTTTTGGCTCAACATTATTATATGACTCACATTTTACGATTGATACCGTTGACATTTATACCTTTAAGTATTTAAAATACATTTCTTCAAGTTGTTTATAGTTTTCTGCCCGGAAATATTTTCTAACGAGCGAAAAAAGTTTTTCGTCTTCTTTTTTTGCGTGCGGAATAATAGAATCAATAACTGCTTTTGAAGAATTGACGAAATCTTCCCTTGAATTCTTGGAAGAGATTTTTTTGTGTCTTTCCGCCATTTTTTTGAAATCATCAAATTTTCCCAGTATGGGTTTATGTTCGTCCTTTATTTCGGTTAAAATATTCTGTTCAGATAACGGCAGAACATTTTTCATTAACGGAAACAGAACTATTTCTTCAAGCCGGAAATGTTCCCTGACTTCCTTCTCAAAAAAATTGGAAATTTTGAAAACATCATCCCATGCAAAAGCATCACTGTTTGACATTCTTACAAGTTTATCCAGAATATCTATTTCTTCTCTGACTTCCCTGTGTCCGGCAATAAGTTTCTCAATTACGCCCATAACTATCCTCCCAATTTAAAATTTCTATATCAGGAAATTCTACAAAATTGAAAACAAAATGTCAATTGATTTAATTCCGATAATTTTGTATAATCAAAAAATATGAACCCCAGTCCTTCCTGAAAATGATAAAGGAGAAGGTTTGGGGTAAAAGCAGGAGGAAGAGCAGGGTGAATGAGTTTTCAGCCGGCGGCGTAATAGTAAAAGACAAAAAACTTTTGATTGTAAAAGTAAAAAATCTATCTGGAAAAATCGCCTGGACATTTCCGAAAGGGCACATTGAAAAATCCGAAACGATAGAAAATGCTGCCCTGCGCGAAGTATCGGAAGAAACCGGTTATAATTGCGAAATAATAAAACCGCTCGGCAAAACACAATATAATTTCAGACACAAAAACAAATTTATCAGTAAAAAAGTTGTGTGGTTTCTGATGTCACCTCTCAAAAAAATCGGAATACATGACCATGAGATTTTAACAACTCGTTGGGTGAAAATCAACGAAGCAAAAAGATACTTAAAATATCCATTAGATAAAAAACTTTTAGAAAAAGTTTTTCAATTTCACAATTTCACAATTTTGAAAAAGTGAAATTCTATTTTTGGAGAAAATTTTATGAACCCAGCCCCTCATTGCAGGGATTGGGCAATTCGTCAAGAAATTTCTGAAGTAAAGGAGGGGCTGGATGAATTACGAGACAGTCATCGGACTTGAAGTTCATGTTCATCTGAAAACGAAATCAAAATTATTCTGCGGATGTTCAACTGAATTCGGCAGCGTTCCGAATTCTAATATCTGCCCCGTTTGCACCGGTCAGCCCGGCACTCTTCCCGTTCTCAATAAAAAAGCCGTTGAATTTGCGGTTTTGACAGGACTTGCAACAAACTGTAAAATTGCAAAACATTCAATCTTTGCACGGAAAAATTATTTTTATCCGGATTTGCCGAAAAATTATCAGATATCCCAGTATGAACTTCCGCTGTGCGAAAAAGGATTTTTGGAAATAGAAATTGACGGCATACCGAAAAAAATCGGAATTACAAGAATCCACCTTGAGGAGGATGCGGGAAAACTTCTGCATGCAATCGGCTCGCAGGAACTGGATTATTCACTCGTTGATTACAACAGGACCGGTATTCCGCTTTTGGAAATTGTTTCCGAGCCGGATATTTCTTCCCCGGATGAGGCGTATCAATATCTGACAAATCTGAAAGCCATTTTAAGATATATTGGAATTTCCGACTGTGATATGGAAAAAGGTTCGTTGCGATGCGATGCAAATATCTCGCTTCGCATTGTCGGTGAAAAAAAACTTGGGACGAAAGTCGAACTGAAAAACATGAATTCATTCAAGGCCATTAGGGATGCATTAAATTATGAAATTGAACGCCAAAAAGAAGCGTTGAATTTGAACGAAAAAATTGTTCAGGATACCCGGCTTTGGGACGAAAAATCCGGCGAAACGGTTTCAATGCGTTCAAAAGAGCAGGCACACGATTATAGGTATTTTCCCGAACCGGATTTAGCGCCTGTTGAAATTGATGAAAAGTTTCTCAATGATATAAGAAAAAATCTGGTTGAACTGCCGAAGGATAGAAAAAAAAGATTCATAGAAAAATTCGGATTTTCGGATTACGATGCCGGTGTCCTAACATCTGAAAAATCGCTCGCAGATTATTTTGAATCAGTTGTCAATATAGTAAATGAACCGAAATTAATTTCCAACTGGATTACGACGGAATTATTGGGGAAATTAAACGCCGAGAATAAAGATATAATCTCCTCACCGGTTTCCTCGGAAAACCTTGCCGAAATGATAAAACTTATATCAGACGGTACAATTTCCGGTAAAATAGCAAAAACCGTTTTTGAGCAAATGTACAATACCGGGAAAAGCGCTTCCGAGATAGTTAAAGAGCAGGGACTTGTCCAGATTTCAGACGAAAAAGAAATAGAAAAATTAGTTGGCGAAGCAATTGCTGAAAATCAAAAAGCGGCTGCTGAATTTAAAGCTGGCAAGCAGCAGGCAATCGGTGCGCTCGTCGGCAGCGTTATGAAAAAATCCCGCGGCAAAGCCAACCCGAAAATAGTGAATGAAATTTTAAAAAAGAAATTGGAAGTGTAAATAGTGCTTGACATTATATTAGATATAATGTATAGTATTATTAACATTATATTGAGAGGTGCAAATGCAAATATTAGAAAGGGAGATTATAAAAGCCCTTAAAGTATTCATTAATACCAGAGATGTTATTGTTTTACATGGGGCAAGACAGGTAGGCAAGACATCGGTGATGGTCTATCTCATAGATGAATTAAAGGCACAGGGTAAGAATACATTATATATTGATTTGGAAGATTTAAGGTTCGTTCAACTGATTAACAATGGCTATAAAAACTTTATAGATTATCTGGAAGAAAATAATTATTTAAGAAAAAAAATGCTGTATCTTTTTATAGATGAAATACAATATCTTGATAATCCAACAAATTTTCTAAAAATAATTCATGACCATTACAGTCAAAAAATAAAATTATTTGTTTCAGGTTCAAGTAGTTTTGAGATAAAAAGCAAATTCAAGGAATCCCTTGTCGGAAGGACGGTAAATTTTGAATTGGATCCATTAAACTTTAAAGAATTTCTATTATTCAAAAAAAGCAATATTGATTTTAATAAGAAATCTTTTACAAAATTAACAGAGGAAGAATTAAAAAAACATTACACTGAATATATAATTTATGGCGGATATCCACGAATAGTATTAGAAAAAAACATATTAAAAAAAGAGACACTATTACAGCAGATAATAGATACCTACATAAGAAAGGATATAAAGGACTTGGCTAACATTAAAGATATTTTTAAGTTTAATAAATTGCTGGAAATACTCGCATCACAAACCGGCAATCTGTTAAATGTCGTTGAACTGGCTAATACTGCGAAATTAACCAGACCGACGGTAGAAAATTATCTTTTTTTAATGCAGAATACTTATATTCTAAAATTATTAAACCCGTTCAGTTCTAATTTACGTTCAGAATTGTTTAAAACGCCCAAAATATTTTTCTGCGATACCGGTATCGCAAATCTACTATGGTTTAAAACATTCCCGAAAACGATAATGGGAAATATTTTTGAAACATCGGTCTTTTCTGAATTGCTGAAAAATAAAAATGAGCATCTTTTTTTCTGGAGGACTCAAGATAAAAAAGAGATAGATTTTATTATTAGAAAGAGACAAAAAATTATTCCGATAGAGGTTAAACTTACACAGGCACATTTTAATTATACTTCAATGAAATATTTTATGGGAAAATATAATATAAAACAGGGAATTTGTATTTCTATGGAAATTGATAAAAGAAAAAATAAAAATGTTGTTTATAAATATCCGTGGGAATTATGATTTGACTAAAAAAATCCAAAGGCAACGCCAACCCGAAACTGGTAAATGAGGTATTAAGAAAAAAACTGATATAAAATTTTTATGATTAAAGAATGGTGGCGTTTTATCAGGTCAGTTATATTTATAGTGTTAACTCCTTTAGGGATTTATGGTGCAATCTTGGTTTTACTTTCTGTAAAAGGAGCTTTTATTTATGCCATCATTATTGGAATAGTGACAATATATATGTTTTTGTCTGTTGTTTCTTATGTGTCAAAACGCAATGAAGACCAAGAAGAAGAATGCAGAAATCTATCAAACAGAGAACATACTTTGAATTCAGAAAAACAACGATTGGAAATAGAAAAAAAAGAATTTGAAGTATATAAAAAAAAGGAAGATGAAAGATTGATAATTTTATGTCATGAAATAGATGTACAAAAAAAACAACTGGTAGAAAAAGAAAAAAATATACTAATTTCTGAGAAAATAAAATTAGATTTACATATTAAGAACAAAGAAGATGAACTGAAAAATTGGAAAGAAAAGGAAATCCAAAATATAAAGAATCAGAAAGAACAAGAGATTCAAAATATACAAAAATTAGCAGATGAAAAATCAAAAGGATTCCCTTTTTTGGCTCAAGCATTTAGCGAGTATTTTGAAATGAAAGATAATAAATTAGAAGATACTTTAATAACCAAGTCGCATCCAGCATATAGAGCATCGGAACAAATCAGACAAATATCAAAGGAAAGAAGAGTTGCTGAAAAAGCAGCAAGAGAATCAAAATATTTTTTAGATTACTGCAAATATCTTGCTCCTTGGCTTGAAGATTATATTGGAATAGAATCTGAAGAATTGGATGCCCTTATAAAAGATATTCATACTTCGTGGCAGAAAAAAGAAGAAGAATTTGAAGAAGAAGTTAAACGACACTATGGACCAAAATATCAAGATTTGTCAGACATTGAAAAACTTCAGCGAAAACTTTATTGGTATTGGAATAAACCACATAAACATGATTGGCAACTTGGTAGAGAATATGAAAGATACATTGGTTATCTTTATGAAAAAGCAGGATGCACAGTCTATTATGAAGGCAGAAAAGGGATTGGAGATTTTGGAAGGGATTTAATTGCAGTAAAAGAAAATAATGTTGAAGTTATTCAATGTAAAAGGTGGCGACAAGAAAGAACAATACATGAAAAACATGTATTCTATTTATTTGGTACTACTGTTGAATATTTTATCAGTAATTTTTCTAACAAAAATAATTTACCCCAATTAGATTTATTCCCTGAACTTATTAAAAATGAAAGAATAAAAGGAACTATATTCACCACTACGAGTGTATCAGAAAAAGCAAAAGAAGTTGCAAAAACGCTTGGGATTCAAATTGTAGAAAAATGTCCTTTTGAACCATACCCATCAGTAAAATGTAATATTTCAAAAAACAAAGAAAAAATATATCATTTGCCATTTGACCAGCAATACGATACAACATTAATTGAAGAAGAAAAAAATGAATGTTATGTATGGACGGTAGAAGAAGCCGAAAAACTTGGTTTTCGTCATGCTTGGCGCTGGCATGGAGAGCAAAACAACTAAATGATAATTTGAAGAAAGAATAAGAAATTGACCAAAGATTCAGTATGTTCCATTTTGGAACAGGTTGATATTGATTACAAAATATAAAAAAAATTTCAAGAGGGTTTTATGAAAAACACAAAAATTAAAATTGGTGAGAAAAAGGC
>Ga0210049_1004340_pt1 | contig 12412 bp, 14 predicted proteins | sample CryGeyCG2014_300_2_FD_183964 | JGI IMG/M metagenome (GOLD analysis project Ga0210049, IMG submission 183964) | Groundwater microbial communities from aquifer - Crystal Geyser CG06_land_8/20/14_3.00 (SPAdes) (version 2) | ecosystem: Environmental > Aquatic > Deep subsurface > Groundwater | place...
ATTGGCAATAGAAACCCACCTTTTTTTTTCAGCAGAAGTTTTCGCTTTTGATGTATGTTTTGGTACGTCTGCAATCGTCCATGGCATTTTATATCACCTCCTTATAATTAATTAAAAATCGCTACGTTTTCCTTAACCGGCATCTGTGATATTCAGTCATTAATCGCCTCCAAAAATTGCTCCGATTTTATATTTTAATCAACCAAATTGTTTTGATAACTGCGATCACATTTGCTCTTCTACACTCACCATTAAATCTTCTTCTCTCTTCTCTCCACTTGTTAGGGTAATTTGTAAGGCAAGATTATACATTCCATCAGTTCCGTCTTTAATCTTTACATATATATAAGGAGAAATTATAGAAGTACTTATTATCATACTCGTAGTAACATCTATCCCATCACTATACATTTTAATTATAGCAGAAGAAATACTATCCCCGCTTTCTATTCGAGAAGAGAAATCAATTTTAATAGTTTCCTCTTCCCAAGGCTGCTTATAATATATTTTGGGACTTAAACTCATATTCCCTCTCCTTTTCCATTATCTCTTAAGATCCAAGAAGTTCGTGATTAGCAAACACCTTAGCACTCGTACTGGTATCTTTATTCCACGATGCCACCCATTTATAAGAGTTCAAAATAGGACTACCTGCTCCTGCCGCAGCTATGGAAATAAAACTATGGGTAATTACTGTAAAAGGACCATCCACAACAGCATATTCAAACTTCCAACTAACAACATCTATCCCCGCTCCAGTATTATCGGTGTCACCATCATTGGTTTTGGGATAACCAATTGATTTAGCCTTTTCGCTGCCGGCGACTACAGTAAAATCGTCATAATCATCAGTTTTGCCAGGGGTTACTGGGCCCGCAGTCGCAAGATAAAGATTTGCGAAAACATTGGTTGGAGTTTCTCCACAAGCCTTTTGAGCATACCATTTATCTCCTTCATTAGTCATAATGTTTATAGCAGGAATATATCTCTTTCTTCCTGTCTTGTAATTCTCTAAGACCAGAACCACATCATGCTTTTTAAGCATCTCTCTCACTCTTTCCATTTTATTCTTCCCCTTAATTAATAATTTATTTATTAGAAGATTTTAATACTATTATCATATTATCCTTTATAAATACTTTCTCTTTCAATTTCATCCTCTTAATACTCCATTTTAACAAAGAATAAAAAGGAAGAAGTAAAATCGCCAAAAACCAAAGCAATATGTTCATATTCTACTCCGAAAGATTAACGTCTTTTTATCTTAACCGTAAAAGTCATTATTTTATCCACTGTAGAAAACATAAGATTTTTCCCCTTAACAACAAAGACTTCAACTGGGTAGAGTACCAAACCTACTAACCCCCCATATTCCGGGAACCATTTATCCGGCCACCATAAATCGGGAAACCATGTATCCTGAAACCATCCTGGCTGCATCAACATTATGAGCCATCCAGGGTAACTGCAGTTGTGTTGCCGTTGGCATCAACTGTTTTAATGATCCGGTTTTTGAGATCAGCAGAATCACGGCTTGTCAGGGTAGCTGTGCCCCCCCCGGTGGTTTTCAAAGCTATGGCCGAAAATATAATTCTCAACATCTCCTGCATATCATAACTGCCATCTGCAATGCCGGCAATAATATTGGCTACGGAAATGTCATTCCAAGAATCTTTAAGAAGATCGGTTTTAATTTTAACAGCAGCGATCTCAGCGTTGAGATAATCAATCAAGAGTTTAGCGAAACTTGATGCAGTTATATGGCCAGTAACAAGTTCGTCCCATATTGAGTCTATTCCTGTTGCTGAGAGAGCAAAACCGGCCTTATCGGTAAGTGCTCTTGCCGCTGTCGTCCAAACTTTATCTGCTCCAGCCTGAGTAATTCCTACGTCAGCTACAACACTTGCCACAGAACCAACCACATTACCTTGAATACTTGCAGGCGTCGCCGCATTGAGAGAAGCTTTCTGAAGTGCTCCAAAGTCAATATTGTCCTGCCCTTTGACCTGAGCCTTTATATACCCACCCTCTAACGCATCTGGAAGTCGAGATTGGATGTTTGCGATCTCAGTGTCTAAATAGCCTGCAATAGTTGCAAGCTGAGCATCAATGTCTGAATCATCCGCCGGATCAGCAGGCAAATTGTCAGTTTTAGCTTTAACAGCTACGACCTGCTCGTATAATGACGCCCCAGCAGCTCTAAGCCTAAAACTCCCACAAAATCCAGCCGGATTGACAGCGCTGATCGTTAGTGTACAGAATACCGCATATTCACCAACCGCCCAACCAGTCGTATCAATAGCTATCTCATGCAGGCCATCAGTATAATCAGCATGCGTCAATAAGGTGGGTATGCCGCTTGCCGTCGGTATAGCCGCTGCTGCTGCACCAGCCAGCCTAACATCATAAAGGGGCGTTGCACCATCTCCTGCTGCCCCCGCTGTTGTATTAGCAGCAAACCAAAAATAAACTGTATCGCCTATCGCTGCGTCCTTATACATTATAAATTTCCTCCTCTAAATTCAGGGCATCCACTACCACCATATAGATTTCCCCCTCTAAATTCAGGACGTCCGCCACCAGCATCAGCAATATACTCATCCAAGATATAGTTTTCCCCCAGACTCCAGGTAGCATCAATTCCCGATGTCGGAGTAAACCAGAGTTTGCTTTCTCCCAGACTCCACGTTCCTGTTTTATCTTTTGCCATTAGCTAATCACCGGAGTAGGCCAGATATAAACCTCATTTCCAGCCTCGTATTCCATTAATTCAATCTTAAAATCTACCCAATCGGCTTGGGTTGGGGTAAATGTCACAGTCAATGTTTGCGTCCAATCTGTAGGTCCTGTTCGCTGATTAATTGCAGGTTCATTAGTGACTTCTGTCAATACCCCTGCATTCCAATATCGAGCAGTCAGTTTTAAATTACCTGCTGAAATTCCTGCATAGGTAGTTTGCACTTTATAAGTGACCGTATGAGCCACCGCAGTCATCCAGATACGGTGCTTATCAAAGATGACCAATGGACTATTTTGAGCACCACAGTTGGATTGAATATTACTTGCTTCAATACAATAGCCGTTCCCACCATCAGGGTCTACGCTTGGAGCATCACCCACCCCATTACAGGCTGTTTTAAGGACGTCGCCAAAGGCATCAATCGCTTTATAGGCGCCTGCTACACCCCCATAATTTTCTACTGAAACACGCCCAATCCCTCCAATTAAATTTCGATCATGGAGGACAAATGTGTTCTGTCCGTTATCAATAAGAGTAACCAGTCCAAATGGGAAAAAATAATCATAGCTATTTGATTTTATTTCCCCCGAGATGGTATGCCCTGAACCATAGGCAATGCCATAAAGGCAACCAGTTATTACCCCCAAGAGGGTATGCCCTGAACCATAGAAAATGCCATAAAGGCAACCAGTTATTACCCCCAAGAGGGTATGCCCTAAACCATAGAAAATGCCATAATAGCAACCAGTTATTACCTCCGAGATGGTATGCCCTGAACCATAGAAAGTGCCACAATAGCAACCAGTTATTACCCCCGAGATGGTATGCCCTGAACCATAGAAAATGCCATAACCGCAACCAGTTATTACCCCCGAGATGGTATGCCCTGAACCATAGGCAATGCCATAAAGGCAACCAGTTATTACCCCCGAGATGGTATGCCCTGAACCATAGGCAATGCCATAACTGCAACCAGTTATTACCCCCAAGAGGGTATGCCCTGAACCATAGGCAATGCCACGATAGCAACCAGTTATTACCCCCGAGAGGGTATGCCCTGAACCATAGAGAATGCCATAGCCATAAAATGTCGTCTGTGTGCCAGGTTGATAGGTATTAACAATTTCACAGTCAAATACTCCACCATGAGTCGCCGCTGAAGTAAAATCTACAATAGGTTGATCTTTCGTTGTTCCATTTGAGCGAATTGATACATTCCGACTTGAAAGATATATTCTGGCGCAAGGGAATTGAACAGAATCTACGTTATTGGTAGTTATCGTCAAGGCACCTGCAGCAATAGTTGCAAGAGTATCCCTTTGCTGGTCATAAGCTTCAGGGGCAATATCGGCCAGGACAATCCTATTATGTCCTGCTACAGTCGTCCAGGGGGCGTCTGCTGTAATGTCCTGAATTACGTTCAGTATTTTAGTCGCTGTATTCGTATGCCCGTCATACATCGTAAGTGTGCCATCACCTATGCTGGTAATATCCACAATGGTTGCGTCGTTATTCTGAAGGGCGAGTTTACAGGTGTTTCCCGAGATGATGCGAGTATAATAGATTCTATCAGCCGATAATCCTCCAGGTAAAGTCCCACTGGATTTTACTCTAACTGGAGTTCCAGCCGCAGGAGGGGCAGTACCAAACGTCAAAACGTCTGTATCTACATTTACGTCTGTTGCCTGATTGCAGGTATATACGGTTTTGTAAGTCTCAACAAACCAGTTGGCAGGATGGGTGCAATAAAGGGCTATATCAAGATTTAGAGCCTGGATTTTTGATGTTCCCTGCAAATCAATAATTGCTTTATTTGCAAACGCTAAAGCCCCTGTATTCCCCCAGATTCCATCAGAATTAGCAAGCAATCTGCCACGATTCGTATCTGTTGTTCCTACAAGATTATAACCTGTCCTAATCTTAAGATGCCCTGAAGTGCCATTCATAAAATAGAGCATTCCAGGAGTTGCCCCTCCAGTTATCGTCACTGCGAGAAGTCCGGTATAGGCTGATAAATCATCATCCATTAGAACATTATGACCAGCGGCAATAACAACAGCATCCCCATCAGCAGGCTTTATTCCTCCTACCCAGGTTGCGCCGGCTGACCAATTTCCTGATGCATTTGATGTGATAGTTGCCATTTTATAAAGCCTTTATTTCCAATAAATTCTCTTTAGATTTTAAATCAGATAAATCCTGCCCTAAAACTAAATATCCTTTCTCTATCATCAAATTTTCCGCTTCTGTTTCTGTATAAATCATTTCAGAGATGATAATTTCAGAAGGAATATCCACTTTTTTAAGCCTTTCAAATATTAGCAAAGCTAATTGAGTCTCATCTTCTTTGCCATCTTTTAACATAACAATATCATTAATATGAGTACCATCTAATCGTGCCACTGTAAAACGGCATTCAACTCCCCAGGGACGGAAAATGATTTTGTGAGTAATATATTGATAGTCTTTGAGTTTCATTGTCTCGCCTATCGTTGTGTCCCGGTCTCCGCCAGCCTTAATACTTCCATCTGCAAGATATGGGCCGTCCACGTATTAGAAACTATGTCTTTCAGCCGTGATATTGATATTGGGAAACCGTGCTGGCCTAAATAAACATAAAAGCTATCATTAGCAATATCAACATCTGCTATTTTTGGAGTTATTTTTAACATAGTTTTCCCTGCTCTTCACTTTATACTACGACACAAATACTGTTTTTGTTTGTTTAAGATTTTCCCCATGAAACTTTACGTCTCGCATTTGAAAAATTAATCCAAGTAGTTCATTTGCTCGAAGAGTAAGAGTTCCTGTTCCTGTTAATTCAGAATCAATCAATCTTAAAAATCTCTCCATTCCGATAATCCCCCTTTAGTTTCTTTTTTTATCTTCTTAGTTTTCTTCTTCCCAGGTTCCCCTTCAATAGTCTCTTGCATACTTTCCGCATCAACCCCTTGTTCATAAATCAATTCAGGATACATTTCATCTTCAGTTGCTTTTCGCAATCGCATACGAGCATATCCACCAATACCCAATCTTTTTGATATTTCAGAAGAAGGGATTCCGACAGATTCAGTCACAGGTCCGTGTTTTACTCCTAACAAACCTTTTGCTCTTCCTTCAAAGTTTATTGTTTCTGAAACAGGATAAGAAATGTCAATCAACTGTTCAGGTCTTTTTTTCACTTTCTTAAAAATAGGTTCCTGATTATCATCAAAATCTACTGCTTCTTTAATTTTAAAAAATTCAGGAAATCCATTAAGTTTATTCTTTAAAAAGAAAATGCTTCCCCAAAAATCATATTTCTGAAAACGATCAAATTCAGCAATTTCATCAGAAACCCTATCAGACATAGGACCCCTTGAAGCCTTAACAGAAGCAAAAGTTCCTTTAGATGTTCCCGTAGTTACATCAGCAGGTTCATTCAATCCTGAAATAACCATTTGTAAAAGATCTGTATCTTGTTCTTTAATACTGGTCAAATTAGGATTCTTTGCTTCGACTGTCATCCCTGGAGGAAGTACCAATGTTCCTCCTGGAGTCTTCTTTTGAAAAATTGCTGTTTTAGCTCTTTCTTCATCAGATAAAGTCAACCACAATTTAAAATCTCTTGGATTATCAAAAGAAAAAACCCATAAATAAGATCCCGCCGCTTTCTTATGATCTATTTCATACTTCTTTAAATTCTCATAATGATTTAACCATTCAAGAACTGTTCTCAAATACGAAATAGATCTACGAGTAATAAGTCCTTTATCCCATGAAATAACAAATCGGAAATATCCCCCCAAAGAAGAATATCTCTTTTTTCGACTTCTTGAATCTTGTTGAAGACTTATATTATATCCTCTACAATCGTTATGATCTCTGTAATTTGTTTTCGTAGCGGGCAAAGTAGCCAATTCTGGATACCGAGCTATATAAATGCTCGGAATTTGGCTTATTAGATTCCCCCTTTCATCATTTACATTATAAAATAAAGGCATAGTAACTTTGGTGGGATGATAAATTATTCCTGTATTGTCTTTTCCATCTTTACCAATTAAAACAGGATCAATAAAATCAATTTCTATAAATCCATCGAGATGACAAGTTAAACAAAGAAAAAGTTCTCCTTCAATAAGAGCCCTTCCAACATACTTGGACCAATAAGAATAAAGTCGATTTCTTGGATCAAGTTCAGTGTTCTCTATTTCTTCTTGAATCTCTTGAACTCCTGAAGTTGTTTCATATCCCCATCCCGTTAATCTACCAATTTTTCCTGTAATCGCTGTATTTACTTGAGGATTTCTTTGAAATTTAAGCCAACATTGTTTTTGAAGATACTCTCTCGTTAATTGAGGATCTTCTTTGTCAGGACCTAAAGAAATGGGAAAACCATCTTCATCCTTTCTTGTTCCTGTTTCAGAAGAAGCATCATATTGCCAGGGCATAGAAAATTTAAACTTTGAAAGGACATCATCAGGCATGTCCATTATATATTGATCTATTTCTTCTCTTTTCATCTTTTTTATGAGAGGGATTAATAATTAATCCCCCTCTCCTTAGATTTTAATATAATATTCTATTTGAATATTTATATCATTATTAACTGTATTATACACCTTAAATAAGAGTAGGTCAAGTCCAGCAAAAAAAATTATTTATAATTTCCTATTACAGACTTATCTGGCATCCATACCCCGAAGGAAGTCATTGATTTTCTTATACGAAATAGATCTGAATTAATGTTGCGTCCACCATAAACAGACCATCCTATTGTATAAATACAGTCATCCTGAATTCCATATTTTTCTCCCTTTTCAGGAGAACCAAACCACTTCTTATCCGTATCGTGATCAAAGACCAACATCTCTTCTCGAAGGATGTCTTCCTTTTTCGATCCCCAAATATTAGTGATCGGACATTTAAATAAACCTGCTTTGATAATATTATAAAGTTCATTGAAGGCTTCTTTCTGTCTATCATAATTCGGATAGACAGGTTCAAAAGAAATCTGTCTGTCTTTACACCAATCTTCCATATCCCAGGTTCCATACCGCTCACTGCAAAGAGAATCTATTCCTTCAAATTCTTCATTACATTTTTCAAGCACTTCTTTGATTGTTTCAAGAGAATGGGTTTCTATATTAGCCAAAAGAAGAATAAGATAAAGGTAGCGGGGAGCAGTTGCAAGCATATTTGCAATATGGGGATTACTACGACTTCCTGGAAGTCCTTTTGCAATAACTCCGACAATCGTTCTGGCTTTTCCTCTTATTGCTGATGGATCTCCTCTATCTATTCCAGCAATTAAGGCAAAATGAGTATCAAATATATTTTCGAGATTTGTAAAATCATTTATTGTTGCCATTTTAGCACTTCCAAAATCACTGGATAAAGCATAAATTTCATCAATTTTTTGCATTCTTTCATAAATTCTTACGATTCTTACACTTATTTCTTCTAAATCTGAAGGCACATGTTTCTCAATAGCGTCTTTTTTAACTTCTATCAGCGTATTTTTCTCTTCGAGAGCAGAAAAAAGAGCAGTATTATTTAAAATACTCTTATCTATTGCATAAATAGAAGTTGCTTCTATCATTTCATCAGTAAAAACCCTTGCTGTACCTACTGACCAAAGATTTAAAAAATAACGCTCGAATTCTCCAAAAGGAAACTTGGCTTTATAATCAGAAAGTTGATCTTCTGTCATCAAAGGATGCCAATAATCTGAAATATCCCCGGTAACACTGTTTCGATATGAATAAAATAGAGTTTTCGTTTTCTTATCAATATAATTAATGTAAAGAGAATAGAGAACATGGGTCTTAGCAGAAACGGTAGAGTCGATCACTCCCATAGCATTAGGTACATTCCTGATTGATCCGTCAAGCTGGACAAAAAACTTAGGATTCTTCATATCGAACATTTCAGAGAAAGTATATCCGGTAATATTAGAAACAATACCAGTGAAAGAAGAAATAGAACGAATCATAGAATCAACATTCCCTTTTTCATTAGTAAGTCTGATTTCCTTTTCCTGGATATTACGTTCTCCCACTTGAGAATGAAGATCGGGAGAATGTCGAATAATATCCCGCATGATGTCAAAATGTACGAACTTAACCTGATCTTTAGAATTAGCTCCGAGCATGATTTGTTGTCGAGGCCAACAGAAAAACTTCCATAACTGGATAAGACAAGCTAAAAAAGACTTTCCTTCCCCACGGGGCCAACAAAGGACAATAAGTCGATTAAGAAACACACCATTTTTCATCTCCAAAGCTTTTCTTAAAACGTTTTTCTGCTTTTCCCACATCTCTTTATAAGAACGTCCTGTATCAGGATGAGGGGTGTCAGGAAGTTCGCTCATCTTAACCCAGATTTTAATATCCCCAAAAGCATCCTCATCAAGCGAAATAGGAGTGATTTCTCCGTAACAGTGATCTTCCACCCATTTGATCATACCCTCAGCACCATTACGATATTCAGGAACATTATAATCACGATTAAAAACAGAACCCTTCCCTCTATCCGCTTTCATCGCTTTACGAGTACGGGAAACCACTTTTCTAATTATTTTATCTGACATGAATTTATTCTCCTACAGCAACAACTTTACGGACTACCCTGTTCCTTAACTTCATCGCTCGTTCAGGAGGACGGACATCATCATCAAACTTAATATCAGGAAGCTCCGCTTCGATAAAATAATCAGAAAGACCCAAAGATCTCCAGGTCTGTTCCAACAACTTAATATGCTCCCGCATCTCCTTATAAACAGGATTTATAAAAGGCTTACCTTTATCATCCGTCATAACAGCATCTACAACACCAATCTCTACTATCTTCAATCGACATAAATTCTGATAAATAGGCATTAAATGCAAACCAATCCGCATCAAAGTAGGTTCATCCAGCACAGTAATGAAGTTTCGATATATAACAGCGGCCACAGAACGAAGATAGGTGTTTTCAACCCTGCAACGAGATCCTCTTTCATAATCACACAGATCAGAAGCAGGACATCTTTCTCCACGACAGGGTTTTGCCACTTCCCATGAAATAATCTGTTTCGTACCACTACCATCACTACCCTTTTGAACATGCATAGAACAAAGTTTCATTCTATACAGATCAGGCAGATCAGAAGATTCTTCAGATGATTCTATTGGTAAAGCATCATTGGTTTTCTTTCTTTTCATAATAAAATATCCTCCTTATACATAAACAATATACAATAAATGTGATTGTAGGTCAACATCAATCAAAAAAAGAATAAAATACATTGTAAATAGAATAAGTTATAGAGCAATTTCATTCAACCATAAAATAAAAAAGAAAGAAAGAAATATACCAAAAAACATAAATAAAAATCTACACTCTCTTTAATAGATATTAATAAAAAACATGAATAGATAGATAGAAAGATAGGGGTAGAAAGATAGGGGTAGAAAGATAGATAAATAAATAGATAGGGGTAGAAAGAATAATCATGGATTTTACAGGAAAAATTTTGTGGTGGAGTCTCTGCTCATAAAAACAAGGGGAGCTACTCAAGATAGATTGAGGGGGTATACTTTTAAATCACGTCCGATAATGGACATTATGTAAACTTTAGCTGTATTATGTAAACTTTATGTGATCAAACTACATAAAATGATGTTGTTATATAGTCCAGTTCCTGTTGACTTCAGGAACTGGACTGAATCCCTTACAATGTAATTCAATGAGCGCATACAGCAAAGCAGGTATCACATATCAAAAACAATCCCCTGCTCCTTTCCTTTCCCATCCTTTATCAAAAACAATCCTCTGCTCCTATCCTTTTCTTTCTTTCTACTTCTTTCTTTCCACTTCTTTCTTTCTTTCTTTCTTTTCACAAACTCTATTTTAATGGCTTCTTTTTCTATTTTTTTAAAAATCACGTTAAAAATTGACTCTCTCAGATGCTCTACATTGCACGATCTATTTTTTTGTATGATATACTATGTGTCTTTTTGATAGTTTTTCCTATGTTTATTTTTTTAAACTTTTGAAATTGTTATAAATTTAGTTTTGAAATTGTTAAAAAATGACTTGAGAAGGACATCTCATTGTAATTAATTGTAATTGCATAATTATTGCATATTGCAAATATTGTACTAATTTGATCTAATTTGATCTTATAGTGTTATAAATCAAAGTAATCTGATGATAATCAAAGTTATTCAGAGTTGTTTTTTAAAAAAACACGATTTAATCACTTTGCTTTATTATTACTAATAGATTCAATGTTTTATGACTCCAATTTAAAAATTTAGGGACACTTTTTTTATGTTTTTTTCTTGATTATAGCTTGTTTTAGCTGATTATGGGACTATTTTTTATTGATTTTATTTTTTGTTTTTTGTCCTTTTCTTAAATTGTTTGATTTTAATTATCCTATCATTACAGTTAGTTATATGATTAATCAAATTAATTTCAATTAATCACATTTTTCTCTTGACTTTCGCATTTTTTCCGACTATAAAGTAGTTATAAATAATAACATTGACATCAGGTATTTTTAAAGTTTTTTGTCCACTTGTAATATCTGATCGTAACATTCTTTGACATACAGCTTTTCTTGATTTTTGGTTTGTAAAACAAGCTAATTCTCAACTGCTCATAAAAAGACCAGATACAAAAAGTTTGAAGCGCATGAATAATTAAGTAATGCGAATTGAAAAACTTGACTCTTCTCAATCAGTTATCACTCTTCTGATTCGATTCAGATTCCATTTTCACTTGTTCTTTTTATCCTCAACTTCCAGTTTGCAGGACCAAATTTCAAGTTTGAATTTTAAAAGCTTAAATGCAAGCGGATTTAAAAACATCTTGCTTCTATACGAGGCTTTTTTGTTGTTTTTAAATTTTGTAATAATCATGCCGAAATACTGTTAGTCGTGCGCTTGTATGTAATTCTTACTTCTTATGCTCCTTTTGAGCATTTTATTTTTTTGAAATGCTCTTTTTTAAAAAGGAGTACTCCTCTTCTCATTTTGAGGAGTACTCCTCTTCTCATTTTGAGAAGTACTTCTTTTTATTTTTGTGTTATGCTCTGAGTACTATAATTATATAGTACTCAGAGCATATCATAAGATATGTATAATTATTTTTTAAATTGGAGGAATATAAAATGAGTAAGAAGAAAAACACAAAATTGACTAAGGGAACTGCAAGCAAGATCGATCATAAAAAAGAATGTCCATCTTTTGCAAAGTATGAAAAAGCGGACGGGCAATGCAAAGCTTGTAGTAAAAATGTAAAGCATAAAGCCCTATACATTGCTTGCATTGAGGCAAGCAAAGTGATTGCAGTCAAAAAAGTTGTCTCTATTTCCCCGTCCGTCAATTTAGGGGCAGATGTTTTTGGATTCAGGATTTCAGGAGATGCTCATAAGTTTGTTATGGACCTTGGGAAAGCTCCCAAAACTATGAAAGAGGTTAAAAATCTTTCGTGGAATTCCCGCCCCAATACGTTCTACTGTGCTTTCAATTCACTTGTAAAAATGGGTTATGCACAAAAAGACGGAAAAAAACTTATGCTCACTCCAACAGGATTGAAACTGTTGAAGGAAAAGAAAGCAGCATAAAGGAAAAAAGCCACTTAGTTTTTAGGAGTATCAATTTAAAATTGATACTACTTCCATGTTATCAAGTTTTGTTTTAT